>Ga0335398_10007925_pt1 | contig 12780 bp, 8 predicted proteins | sample BON03_FD_205742 | JGI IMG/M metagenome (GOLD analysis project Ga0335398, IMG submission 205742) | Freshwater microbial communities from Lake Bonney liftoff mats and glacier meltwater in Antarctica - BON-03 (spades assembly) (version 2) | ecosystem: Environmental > Aquatic > Freshwater > Ice >...
TCAGGCAGGTCGGTGTCTCGCCGAACAGCGCTGTTCCGGCTTCTCGAGGGCCTCGATATGACTGGGGTTTTGGTTGGTCATAAAGTACGCGATGAATCGCGTACCTACGAAGTCGTTTTTTTCTCCTCCTTACTCCTCTGTACCCCTTGCCCTCTGCCCCATGCCCCTTGCTCTATGCCCCTTGCTCTATGCCCCTTGCCCTCTGCCCCTTGCCCTCTGCCCCTTGCCCTATGCCCCATGCCCTCTGCCCCTTGCCCTCTGCCCCATGCCCTCTGCCCTCTGCCCTCTGCCCTCTGCCCTATGCCCTCTACCCTATGCCCCTTGCCCTCTGCCCCATGCTTCTTTGTCTGAATCGCAGATTTGGCGGATGGCACGGGTTTTACGGATTTCTGGCTGTGGTCAGCTGATTTGATGTGACCTCCAAAACCAGACTTCAATTCTTAATACTATGGAAGGATGCTTTTAGCTTCCTGCTGCAACCGTAAATGCGGGAATCAATAGTACGCGATGAATCGCGTACCTACTAAGATGTTTTTTATCCTCATTTCTTACTGTACTGTGGCTTCTACTCCACGCTTTTTTGTCAGAAGGATTTCTTTTAAAGTTAGTATATCAAAGGCCTTCAGATGAATACGTTGGGTAGCTCTGCCAAAAAGTGGTTCTTTGGCGTTTTCAAAAATTCGAGTCATCATCGAATAGATCGAACCGCATGGTATTAGGTTTATTCTGCTCTTCTCTTTATTGCTATCCCAAGCATTTTGCATTTCAGAAAATACGGAAGGATTGACCGAGTTAAATTCCTGAAAATCATCTATAATTAGAGTCAGTCTATAATATCGAGAGTCTGAGCTAGAAAGTTCGATAGCACCTGTCCTGAGCCTGCCGAAGGGAAGCGCGCGACGACGCCAAAAGCGCAGTTTAATTTCTTAAATGAGCATATTGGCGGTTAGCGCAACGCAGCTAGCGGACTTTATAGACAGGCTCTAATTATTTCTCGGCATTGGCTGGTGCTAGGGTGCTTGACCTTAGGCTGACGCATGAATAAGGTATCCCGCTGATTAACGCAGAAAAGGCGCAGATTTTAGTTTGCTCCGCTTAAAAAGGCAATTGGGAAATTTAAATGATCATATCAAAAGAGCTACAAATCGTAATGACCCTGAAGGGGTCGCCTAGCCTTTGGATGAATGACCCCAAATAGAAACCGCCCTGAAGGAGTACCCCAATGGGGAGTGGGAGTGTGCATTGGGAGTGCGGAATGACTGTGGGGAGAAACTAACGCAGCGGACAGCGTTTTGCTGGGGTTTTCTTTGTGTCAATTGGGGGTAGGGTATTGCGAGGGCGTTGGAAACCTCCTATTATTGAAGGTACCTAGCAGAAGAATCAAAAAGCATCAAAGCATTATTGAAGGAAAGTCAGAAGGTGCTTTTTGATTAATTGGTTTGAAATGAATGCAAGCAGGAGATGGCATCCTAATAATAGTTTATGATTAAAACTTCACGATTGAAATTTAAATCAACACTAAATCACTAAAAACCAAGCACCACACGTATTCTTTCATTGCCAACAAAATCTTTATTTTAAAACTTTTTTATAAAAAATATTAACGAGATTCGTATCTTTAAATCAGAATTTTATGAAAAAATTCATCCTACTCGCATTATTCGTAGGTATTGGATACGTTGCCAATGCACAACCTGCCAATCCAACTAATCCTGTTCCATTAGATGGTGGCATTTCATTATTGGTAGCTGCTGGTGCGGCATACGGAGTGAAGAAATATAGAAGCTCGAATAAAGTTTAATTTTCAACTCTTTTATAATTATCAGGCGCGAGTGTTCTCAGCGCCTTTTTCTGCTTGTAGGGATAGCAATTCCAGATTAAGGGAGTTTAACTATGTCAAGATCTGCTTCTTCTCTTTGCTGAATACACGTTTGCTTGATTGTTTTTAGGCAGATCCGACTAGTACAATTGGAATCAGATTTGACTGAGTGAGAGACGTGCTCAGGGTAGGCAAGGGAGAATTTCGTAAACTCGCAATTGGTTCATTCGCTTCAAATGGTAATATGAGCTGACATTGCCTTATTTTCGTCATTCATGAATCAAGGTGAATATAAGACTGCAATAATAATTGGAGCAGGGCCTGCTGGTTTAACAGCTGCTTGGGAACTTCTAGAGCGAAGTGATATTCTTCCGATAATCATTGAAGCCGATTCCACGTATGTTGGCGGAATTGCGCGTACCGTGAATTTCAAGGGTAACCGAATTGATATTGGGGGACATCGCTTTTTTTCTAAATCAGATCGGGTGATGAAGTGGTGGTTTAATATCCTATCTATCGACCCTGATGAAGAGAATACTATCACCATTAATTATCAGGGTAAAAAGAGGGAGATTGATCCTGATTCCTTGACTGGTAGCGGACGTCCAGACATGTTAGTGAGGAAGCGGAAATCAAGGATTTACTATGATCGGAAGTTTTTTGATTATCCGGTGAAGCTCAATATGGATACCATTCGTAAGCTTGGTTTCTCGAAATTGCTGCGGATAGGAATGAGCTATATGCGTAGTTCTCTATTTCCGATTCGGAATGAAAAGACCTTGGAGGATTTCTTTATCAATCGCTTTGGTAAGGAGCTTTATCATACTTTCTTTAAAGAATATACAGAAAAAGTATGGGGACTCCCCTGCCAAGAAATTAGTGCTGAATGGGGTAGACAGCGTATTAAAGGTCTCAATTTGAGGAAATCCTTGGGGCATTTTTTTGCTGGGTTTTTTGGGAAGAATGATGACCTCGATCAAAAGGGCAAAGAAACTTCGTTGATTGAACATTTCCTCTACCCAAAGCTTGGCCCAGGACAATTATGGGAGGCAGTGCGGGATGAAATCAGGGCTAAAGGGGGCATTCTAAAGATGAATAGCCAGTGTGTCGGTATCCAAAGTATAGGAACACAGATTAGCGGCATCTATATAAAAGATGAAGCAGGAAAGACAGAACTGCTTCAAGGGGATTATTATTTCTCCAGCATGCCAATTAAAGACTTGATATATGGATGGAAGGGGGAAGTCCCGGACTCCGTTTCACAGGTGGCTGCTGGTTTGGAATACCGCGATTTCTTTACTGTGGGACTATTGCTGAATGGGCTTAAGATTAAAGAAGATCATCCTAATGCTTCTGAATTGATTGAAGACAATTGGATCTATATTCAAGAGCCAGATGTGAAAATTGGCCGTTTGCAGGTATTTAATAATTGGAGTCCCTTTATGGTGGCGAAATCCGATACGGTTTGGTTGGGCTTGGAATATTTTTGTCAGGAATCCGACACTATATGGAATGAGAGCGATGAAAACTTAATTGCCCTAGGTACTCAAGAATTAGCTAAAATTGGTATTATTGAAGAAGAATCAGTGATAGATTCTTGTATCATTCGAATGCCCAAAGCCTACCCTGCCTATTTCGGTAGTTATGCCGATTTTGATCAAATTCGCAGCTTTACGGATCAATTTGAAAACCTCTTTTTGGTTGGGCGTAACGGTATGCATAAATACAATAATCAAGACCATAGTATGTTGACGGCTATTACGGCGGTCGATGCTATCTTGGCTGGTAGTTCAAACAAGTCTAAGCTCTGGGAAATAAATACAGAGGAAAACTACCATGAAGAAAAATAATCTTAATTTGACAACATGGAGTTGAGAAACATCCTTCAAGAAAATAAAAAAGTACTGGGCTTTCTGCTTCGGTTTTTGCTCTCCTTTGGTGTATTGAGTCTTGCTTATGCCTTTTGGGTAGATAGCTTTGGAACCGAGGCCGATTCGTTTTCTTGGTTTGTAGGGAGGAACCTGCAGCTCCTGTTTGGGGCGGAAAATTTGCAGTTAGAACAAATCTTGGGACATGCGGCTATTGCAGTAGATTATAAAGGAAGCTCTGCAGTAAGCTTATATGAAGGATGCAACGGCATGGCTGTGATGATTCTCTTTTTTGCCTTTGTATTTGCATATAAGGGCCGCGGGAAGGATTTAGCTTGGTTTGTACCCTTCGGACTCGTTGTTATCCATCTTTTCAATTTAGCGCGGCTGGCTATTTTGATTCAGTTAGCGCATGAGAGTAGTGCAATGTTTCATTTCATGCATAAGTACTTGTTCTCCTTGATTATTTATGGGGCGGTATTTGGGTTGTGGTTACTCTGGGTTAAAAGGGCTCAAATCATAGACCATAGAACATAGAACATCGTTGTTATGAAAATTAGAAATTTTGAATGGTGTACCTATGAATAAACCACAAAAGAAATGAGCAAACCTAAAAAGCTTCTAATAATAAAACTAAAACCCAAGCAAATACTCTGGATTGCTTTGGCAGTATTGGGTTGGGGCTTTGTTTATGTAATGCAGGAGTTTGATTATACACGGCTGGAATTTCGGATGGGGCAATATGCAGAGGGGTATATTCCAGTTGGGGAGAATTGGCGCTTTGTGGTGAATAAGGGAATGCGTTTTTTGTTGAATGACTTGTTTTCGCTGCTCTTTATTTATGGATTGTTTCAGAAACCATCCTATGTGAAAGTTGGCTTGGTGGTGATGGGGTTTGGGCTGTTTGTACTCCTACCCTCCTACTTAATATTGGCTACGCAGTTTAAAGAATCTGCGTTTCACATGTTGACCTTCTTGCACCGAATTACGATGAACCCTTGGCTGATGTTGATGTTGGTTCCCGCCTTTTATTATGATCAGACACAGAAATCAACTAAGGATTTGCCCAAGGATTGACCCCATACTTTTCGTGGGTGCTTTTTAAGGTGTCTGGTAAGCAGGGTACTGGGGTATTTCCGCAGTAGATGCAGTCTCCAGGTCGGTAATAGAAGGATTTTTCTGTCTCGATTTTTTTCGCTTCAATTATCGGGTATGGAACAGGCACGAGCAGCTGTTGCATAGAAAGTTCATTGGGCGTTCCACACGATACAATACGAACGAAATTGGTGCCTTGGGTATTCATCCATACCATAGTTAAGAAAGTGAAAGTGACAGCTGGAATTAAAACAATCTTTCTCTTGAAAAAGGCTACGAAATGCTCGCTTGCCATAACCAAAGCTGCGATACCGAAACCTAAAGAGAAACGGTAATTCGGCGCCAATACGAACCAAAGAAAGAGTGATGCCAATATCCATAAACTCCAGATTGGAATGTTTTGAATGCGCTTCTTGCGGTAAATCAAAGCAAGATATATCGACCCTAAAATGATGAGGACATTCATGGTGATTTTGTAGGTCCGTAATTGAAATAAACCTAATGCGCGTTCCGTCCAAGAAAGGTGAGCATTTACCCAATCATCGCCCGAAAACCCTAGGCCATAAATCTCAGCGAGAACTCCATTGCTAAATGCCTTCAAGAAATCTGCGGGAAGCGCATATGAAGTAGCAAACCACTCCGATGCGATGGGGAAAAGCAGGTGCCCCGTCAAGATATAATTCTTTGCTATCCAGAGAATACCCATGGTTGTTGGCAAAAGTATCCAAGGAAGAAAGGCCTTCTTGAAACGGAGCAAAGGATAGCACCCAATTAGCAGAACTGGAATGGCCGTGGCTTTTAATCCAATGATGAGGAGCAAGAGCAAGGCCCATTCTTTCGGACTCAGTTCTGTACCTTCGAGAATAAGGTAAATGGTGATAAGAATGATAGGAAGGTCTGGCGACGGCGCGTTTAGAAACGGCGCAGAAAAAAGAAGTACGGGAAGCAGTCCAAGAAGAATTCTACCCTTGCGCAGGAACTCGAGAGAAAAGGTAAACAGAAGTAACCCATTAAAATTCCAAACCCGATCTGGCGTGATTCCCTCCCAATAAAAAATACTGGAGAGTAAATGCCAGGAAGAAGCGAGTCCGAAGCGGATATTCCATTGGGCTAAGCCTGCTGTAAATCCATCAGCCGCATAGTTCTTTATAGATGGAAGATAATATGCCGAATCATCATTGATCCATACCGGCAGAATAGAAGGGAGCAAACACGCTATAAGGAGCAGGATTGGAAGGAATAAACTCCCGATGAAAGAAGTCGAGAAAACCTTGAAGCCCTTTTTGTAGAATTCAATTCCCGCAAGGAACAGAACCATTAACAGGAGCCAATTTAAAGGAAAGAAGATGGCCCAAAGATTAGTAAGGAGGGATAAGAGTGCAAGACCACCTAGTAGAGACAGAAAGGGCTTTTCCTTGGAATAAACACCCAGCCAATTACTGATTTGGCAAGATGCCAAAAATAGAATTGTCCAAGTGAGGAGGAGGGCTACCATTGGTGGGAAAGATACGAAAAAAGCAGAGGGATCAGAAAAGGCACAGAGCACAGGGTAAAAAATGCCGTGTGACCAAGACCGCGTATTCAATTGATGAGTCCCTTATTAAAAAAGACATGAGATTAACCTCTTTTTGCTCCGAGCCCTGAGCTATATTATCCCGAAGTCTTAGGTTGCTCCATAAATCCGCTGAATAATATCCACCACCTTCATTCCATCCTCTCCTCCTGTGGCAATTTGTGCTTTGCCTTGCAAGGTATCGATCACGTTTTGGATAACAAAGGCGTGATTGCCTGCACTGCCTTTGTATGTTCCATAATCATTGGGGGCCGATGCGGCGGGGAGATCAGGCATTGTATAGTCTTGGATTTTAACAAACTCAATACGTTCCATATACTGTCCGCCAACCTTAAACGCTCCTTTTTCGGCGAGGATGGTCATGCTGCTTTCCATGTTCTCTTCAAAAACAGAGGTGCTGAATTGCAAGCTGCCATTGCCTTCCTTTATAAAATCAAAATGGACCATCCCAGAGTCTGCAAACTCGGTGGACGTTTGGTGGTTGTGATTATATAAGCGGGTTTGTATGAATTGAATGTCTCCAAAAACCCAGTACATCACGTCTATAAAATGAGAAAATTGGGTAAAGAGTACGCCTCCATCTAGTTCTTTGCTCCCGCGCCAATTGATTGGTGACTTCTCCCTTGCTTGGTAATAACGGTTATCGCGGTTCCAGAAACAGCGGATATGGACTTCGTAAATTTCTCCGAGTATTCCGGAATCTACCACCTCTTTCATCCACAGGGAGGGCGGAGAATAGCGGTTTTGTTTGACCACAAATACTTTCTTATGATGCGCCTCTGCAAGATCAATGAGTTCTTGGCAGTCTTTGGCATTCAGTCCCATGGGTTTTTCTACGAGCACATGCATCCCAGATTCAATGGCTTTTTTGGCCATGGATATATGCAGTCCGTTTGGGAGGGCGATTATGGCAATGTCGGCTTTTTGTTCGGATGCTGTCCACGATTCCCAGTTAGGGTAGAAATTATCTTCTTCACCCCTTTTTGCAGGGTCAATGTCGATGATTCCCATGAGCGTTCCTTCGGGATGGCCGTTAATAAGAGCAGCGTGGCGTTTACCGATATGGCCGTAGCCCAAGAGGAGGAAGTTAATCATGGGGCAAAGATAGATAAGTAGGTAGGTAAGTAGGATACTTGGGTTTAGAATACGAGGCGGCTCGATAAGCAAATTCAAGCATTCATCAATCACTAAAAAAAATAGTCTTTCTGCCTCAGTTCTCGCAGCCAAATGAGCAATCCACCGCTTAGCCCAAATCAAAAATCATAAATCCCTCCCAGCCAATCACCAATATAGATCAATTGCACTTGGGGGGGTATTAAGTCCGTTTGTATATCCACATCATCAACCAGCAGTATTCCTTCCTTCAATTTGTGCGTGGTCAGAGCCTCCTGTAAGCCCTCCAGTTCTCGTTTGTAGTTCTCGGAGTGAAGCACTGAACAGACCTGAATGGCTGCCACAATAGCAAGACCTTCCTTCACGACAAAATCACATTCCTTTTTCTCTTTATGATAGTAAACTTCACATCCTCTCCTCAACAAGTGAAGCAATACGATATTCTCCAGCAGCCGGCCGGAATTTGGCGTGAAGGAAAATCCTAATCGCTGGCATAATCCTGTATCTATAGCATATACCTTGCGCGAATTCAGCATCTGTTTACGTACTGAATAGTCAAACTTGCGAATAAAAATCAGTAGAAAACTCTCTTCTAAGTAGTCTACATAGGATTTAACGGATTGACTGCTTTTTATACCAGCCACTGTTTGTAAGGTAGAATAGGAAAACAGTTTGCCTACATTGGAAATTAAATACAAGGCTACTTGCTTAATTTCATTCACCTGTATAATGCGGTAGCGAGCAATAATATCCCGGTATAAAATATCTTGAAAATACGGATGAATTAACTCAATATCCCGCTCCTTCACCACCAAAGGGAAACCTCCATTAAGAAGGTATTCACCTAAATAAGCTTTCAGCCGCGCACGATATCTACTGGTAAGTTTTTCTTGAGCTACTGTTACATCCCGATACGTTAAGAATTCGGTAAAAGAAAAGGGATATAAATGCAAGGTCTTGTTCCTCCCAGTTAAACTGCTGGCTATTTCTGAACTAAGCAAACTGGCATTGGAGCCGGTAATAAAAAGCTTGAGCCCCTTTTCATACATCCTATTCACAAAGCGCTCCCATTCGGGAATAGTCTGAATCTCGTCAAAAAAGAATACTGGTTCTTTGTTGTACGTCTCTATATGTAGCATGTAAATTTGTTGCAAAAGCCCACTCGAACGCACTATCCGCTCATCGTCCAGATTCACATAACAATAATCCGGCTCCTCCAACGCTAGCTTCTTACGGATTAAATAGAGAATAGAAGATTTACCACATCTCCTTACACCCGTTATGACCACCACCAAGGATGTGGAAAGATAAGAAGACAGCTCTACTTCCCTTTCTATCAAATGCCTCTCTCTGTTAAAGGATTCCCGCTGGTCCGCCAGAATTTCTTTTAGCTGCTGATTATTCATTTCTGTTCATTGACAACAAACAAATATAACGTTTTTCATTCATCTACAATGAAGAGTACTGAAGACGCTTAAGGTTTAAAAAATTAAGGTTGAACAGTAATTAAGTAGGTAGATAAGTAGGTAAGAGAAAGTATAAGCGTAGGTTTCTAAAATACTCACCGCACTTCTTACCTACCCATTACCTACTTTGCTATCTCCTTCAACATCTTCATGTTTAATTCCCACTGCTTGAGGGCTTTTTCTTAGCTGGCCTGTGTTTTTGTAAGTTTTAAAATATGCGGACTGCCTTTAGCAATCGTCTCTCCTTTTAAATCCAGCTGATATTTTGCTATTAATTCCGTCATACTTGAACGGTATGTTTGGCCTCTACGGTATTCGAGAATCTGTTCCGTGGGAGAATCAAGAAAGGGTTTCAGTAGCGCGATTTGTTCTGCATAACGATGTTGCTTCATCATTTCCGCTGGATAGTGGCGTTGCCAGTTAAGTGGAGGTAAAGGTTGGGTGCTCACTTCATGCTCAAGGAATTCGCAGCATTGGGCACGAATAATCTGCTCAAGCAAATTATCTGGTTCATTTACCTGTTCTACCACGGGAAGTACTACCTGTTCAATAAAGGAACTGTTTAGTTTCTGCAACACGATTTTCGCCACATCGCCACACCAGGGTTCGGGCAGATTTAATGTTCTTGATAGGAATAAAATATCCACCAAGAGGCATTGCACTTGTTCCTTTCTTCCTTTAAATTTAGTTAGCTCCAATCGTTCTATGACCAAAGGGAAAGGTTCTAAAAAGCCTCTCAACTCCTTGGCATGCTCGCTCTCATGTTGATGGTAATTCTTTAGAACCTGCACTAAATGAACTACCTCGTTGAGTTGTCCTTCGTTTCGGATTTTGGTAAATAGGGTTTCCAATCCACTCCAATAAAAGGTTGCGAGCAATTGCAGGTGGTGGTTCACATCAATCGCTGTAAAATAAATAGAAAAATGGAAGTCAACTAGCCTCTTTAAACGAACCGTATCATTCCCTGCTATGAGAAAACGAACCAGCGGGTTAAATGCGAAATCCGCGACCTCGTTTCCTGCCTCATTAAGCCCGGTATCCAACAGGTCCGAGATGAGCCTTTTGCTCTCCTTGGAATCCTCATCCATATAATAGGAAATCCATTGGAGTTGATTGTTTAGCGGCTGTTGGGCCACTATTTCGATATGTCGTTTTTTCGGCCAAAAACAGATGGCTCCATAATGGTACCAATATTCCATCTCCATGCCGGCATTTCCCGTAAATCCCTCCGTTTCTTTTTCTATGGGCTCCCCCTCATTGAGTTCGAAGTTGCGCAATAATGAAACGGTTTCAGCATCGATGTGTTCCAAATGCGGCGAGTCTTCTTCCATCCAGTGGTTAACTTCTGTATAGGCTTCATAAATCTCCCCCATTGTCCCTTTACTCAACTCTTCCGGATCATCGTGTCTGCCATAATCCCAGTGGTACCCCTCTATTTCCAACTCCCCCATTTGATAGGAACTGTAAAGCATGGGCGTGGCATAATAATCCGCCTCTTCAGCAGCTTGCAGAAATACATCCGCTCTAGGCCGATCGTTCAATTTCAACTTATCCATAGAAAAATTAGTCGGCGTGTATTGGTGGCCAAGCAGGAGTATTTTCGGAAAATCAGTGTCCTGTTCTAATTCTTTCAGGCAGGCTGCTAATTTTATTCGCTCTTTACTCAAAGCCGCCGGTGGCAAATAGGCTTTTTTCTTATGGATGAGGTTATAAGCGAGACAGACTCGGTAACCCGATTCAACAGGTTTCACTTCATGCTCACAATCGGCATAAAAGGCAGTATAATTAAATTGATAGGGGCTTGTCCCGCCAAAATCAAATTCTTGCATTTGTCCATCAAAACGCACAATCAATTCACCGCCTATATAGGTAGAAGGAAGATTTATCAGCAAGGTGCCAAACATCCCCTCTTCCTTTTCTGAGTCTTTATGCGGTAAAAAGAAGCCTCCTTTTTCATAGACCAGTAATTTATACAAGTTCGCTTGGATTTCTTCCTTCTCCATCCCTAATCCCGATTGAACCTTTCGGAGCATCGAAGCAAGCATTTTTGTCCATTCCGGATTTTTAAATTGAAGTGCCGAAGCATCCATTTCCCAAACCCGGCGCACGTTTTCATCCAATATTGTTTCAGCGCCTTTTCCAAAGGGTGCTTTTCGCGACAGGCTAATCAACTCCCTTGCCGTTTCCTCCAGAAGCGGAAAACTCAATTCTTCTTGCTTACCTTGTACAATCAATCCCGGCAATACAAATGGCACAGCCCCACTGCAGGCAAAGTTACCGTTGCCTTTAATGGCTCCTAGAATTTCGAGAATTTGATCGGTGGGATTGGTCCGAATGTTTGTCATGGTAATGCGATAATAAGGCAGTTGCAGGGTCATTTGCAATGGAAATGCAAGAATCTTGATGCTTTACCTGGGTGAAGTAATAAAAAAAATGACTCACAGCAATTATTCTACTACCAGACGAATACTCCAATGCAACGGGTGGCAAAGTTGATTTTTGATTTATGATTTGTGAATTGAGGAGTAAACTAAGACTTCCTGCACTAACCCGTAACCCCGAACCCAAAACCCCTTAAAGTGATTTATGATTTGTGATTTGTCTCATTGTCCAATTGCGCCAGTCCACCCTTTGCGCCTGATGTGTCTTCCGCGTCTTTTTTAGGCCGAGCAAAATAAGCCGAGCAGGATAGTTACAGTAAAATCATTCGTTTTCGGTAACTATTCAGGTTCATCGATTCGCTTCTTGTTCTTTTTTGCTTGTCCAAAAAAGAACCAAAAAAGGACACCACGAGGACCGAATTATGGTTTTTCTGCGCTCAAGGCCAACGCCGCTCAGGCCGAAAAACCATAATTCCGCTCTCCTCGTGGACCCCCTGCCGCACTTGGCGTCGCGGAGTAGGTTTTTGAAGTCTCTACGGTTCGCCGGGGAGTATACCGTTATCTTTTTCTCTTCACTTTTTTTCTCCTCATCCCCTCATCACCCCTTCTCCCCTTCTCGGAAGCCTACGCCGAGTTTTTTCGCTCTTTGCGCAATTTGGGAATTGGGCTTGGAGATGGGGTAATTGCCCAGACGGCCAAGGAGCGGTGGCATTTGCAGAAAAAGAAAAATGGGCGCTTTATGAAAGGGCTTGTTTTTGAGGAGGGCCAGTAATGGATGCGGTATTGGGGGCGCCTGTCCCCTCGCCGAATAATTGGTTTGCTGTAATTGGTGGGACCTTTTGTTCGCTTGCATGGTCGAATCCAAATTCATTGAGCAGCGTGGTGGTGAGTGCAACGATTGGTGCTGCGGTAAGTTACCTCACGGGTTTTTACTCAAAAAGCTGTTTGAAAAGCGGGACGACTGATTTTTCTTGATTCTTTTTCGAAACCCGGGGCTGGAAGGTCTCGGGTTTTTTTGTGCCTTGGTTTTTGTTATGGAGTATGTTTTTGCTTCGGCGTAGGTTTTTGCTTTGGCGTAGGTTTTTGCTTTGGCCAGGTCTTTACTGACGTTTTATGTTTGATTGATAATTCCTTTTCATCTCGGTCGTTCTCCGTTCCTTTTTGCTTGTCCAAAAACGAACCCAAAAAGGACACCACGAGGACCGAATTATGGTTTTTCTGCGCTCAAGGCCAACGCCGCTCAGGCCGAAAAACCATAATTCCGCTCTCCTCGTGGACGCCCTGCCGCACTTGGCGTCGCGGAGTAGGTTTTTGAAGTATCTACGGTTCGCCGGGGAATATACCGTTATCTTTTTCTCTTCACTTTTTTTCTCCTCATCCCCTCATCACCCCTTCTCCCCTTCTCGGAAGCCTACGCCGAGTTTTTTCGCTCTTTGCGCAATTTGGGAATTGGGCTTGGAGATGG
>Ga0335398_10007926_pt1 | contig 12777 bp, 12 predicted proteins | sample BON03_FD_205742 | JGI IMG/M metagenome (GOLD analysis project Ga0335398, IMG submission 205742) | Freshwater microbial communities from Lake Bonney liftoff mats and glacier meltwater in Antarctica - BON-03 (spades assembly) (version 2) | ecosystem: Environmental > Aquatic > Freshwater > Ice >...
TTCATACCGTGTCTGCAGATGTGAGATTGATCCCCATGCCCCCCGCGCGCGTGGACAACAGAAAACACGTGATATCTGTATCTTCCTGCTCAATGCATATTCACATACATATATAAATATACATCAATGCATCAACGAAGACATACATACATACACATGTAAATATATATGTACATATAAATATATATAAATGTATACATATTGATACATATATGTATATATAACAGAAAACACGTGATGTCTGTATCTTCCTGCTCAATGTGTTTTCAAATACATATATACGTATACATCAATACATCAATGAAGACATACATACATATACATATAAACACATATAAATATATGTGTACATATATATACACATACACGTATACATATTCATACATATATGTATATATATAACAGGAAACACGTGATGTCTGTATCTTCTCACTCAATGCATATCCAAACATATACATATACATATATATACACCAATATATCATTGCATACATACATACATGTACACATAAATGCATACACATATATATATATATATACATATATATATACATACATATGTACATATTCATACATATCTATATATGCATAACAGGAAACATGTGATGTCAATATCTTTCTACTCAATGTATGAGTGTGTTTTCGCATTAGAGTATGTGGAATCATCAGGTGTAAATGGAGTAGGAACACACAGTAGTCACGTGTATGTGTGTGTTTTTGCATTAGAATTGGTGGAATGATTAGGTGTACTCAATGCACCCCTAATGATTCCACCTATTCTAAAACATGCATTAGAACATTGTGAATTCTTAGGTTTACTGTATATGCACATCTAAAGATTCCACCTATTCCAAAATGTGCATTAGAATAGGTGGAATTATTAGGTTTACTCTATGCACACCTGATGATTCCACTTATTCTAATATAAAAACACACACACACAGCCGTCGCGTGATGTGTGTATCTGCCTACTCAATGTGTGCGTGTATTTTTGCATGAAGATTCAAAATAGGGTGAAATCGTTAGGTGAAAATGCACATGGAATCAAAAGCTCTGTGTTGTGAGAAGAGAACTCAGGGTACAGGGTGGCAAAGACCCATAGGATGCCTTATCTTTATAGATCATTTTCCGCAAAAGAGCCCTATAATTAGAGGCTCTTTTACGGAAAATGACTGGCAACTGAAGGCATCCTAATCACCTTTGCCACCCTGTGCAGGGTGGCGAAGACTCATAGGATGCCTTAAGTTGCAAGCCGCAAAAGAGCCACGAATTATAGGGCTCTTTTGCGGGAAATGACCTGTAAAGTAAGGCAGCCTATGCATCTTCGCCACCCTATCTCATAGAGTGCTCATAATGTCCGAGTCTATCTACTGGTCAATGTATGTGTGTGTGTATGTGGAGGGAGGGGGGTGGGGGGGGGTCAGCATATATCCATACGAGACAATAGAAGTTTACTCTCACTCCAGACTCCTAGAGTATGCAATGAGCTATATATACATCCATACAGGCAATACAGTGAACTAATATACATCCACAAAAAAATGTAGATGTGTTGGCTCACTCCAGACTCCTAGAGTACGCAATGAGCTATATGTACATCCATACAGGCAATACAGTGAGCTAACATACATCCAACAACAACTGTAGATGTGCTGTGCTCACTCCAAAATCCTTAACTACACAATGAGCTATATATATATCCATACAGGCAATACAGTGAACTAACATACATCTACAAAATAATGTAGATGTTTTCGGTCACTCCAGACTCCTTAGCCATACAATGAGCGCATGTACAATGCGAGACATGATGCACACGTTAAAGAAGTGTGCGTATGGATTCATCCAACAGCTTCGCATTCATTTGATTATACCTTATATACATCCAAAAGCTCCTGGCGTTCCTTACCCATACAATATGAGCACATTTACAATGTGTGACATGACGCACACATTAGGAGAAGTATGTGTCCGGTAGGGAAGTGTGCGTGATTTACGGATTTATCCAACAGCTTTGCATTCCTTTCGATGATACCTTATATACATCCAAAAGCTCCTGTCGTTCCTTAACAGGAGTGCTCCCGTCGAGCCTTAAATAACGCATACCCAAGTTCGTGACAAACTCTTGGATGATATCCAACATGCTCGTCCACTGGCCCAAAAAAAACGCCGGAATGTATTCTCAAAAGTCAGCTCTACAGCCATTTCGTGTAGTAAATTCATTCGTGAGCTGACATTTGCGAATTTTCTCTCTTGGATGATTGATGACCAGAATGCTCGTCCTCTGGCAAATATTCTCAAAAGTCACTTTTATACGCGCATTTCGTTTAGTAAATACAGCATCGAGCTGACTTTTGCGAATTTGTACCTGGGAGAAAATGAGTACCCGGTGGCCGTCCTTTTTTAATTGCGGCAGCAGCTCTTGCAATGCCTGACCGTAGTCAATGTGAGTGTGTGTGTGTGTGTCCATATACCACACACGTCAGAACGACTGCCAAAAGAGACCTATGTACTCCATTACTCAAAGAAATGTATTTGACAACCAAAAGAGACTTATATGACTACCAAAAGAGACCTCTTCGTCTTCCACGCCGTGCTGCTCTTGCAATGCCTGTCCATAGTCAATGTGAGTGAGTCTGTGTGTGCGCGCGAATGTATGTGTGTCTTTGTGTGTACGTGCATATGTGTGTGTGTGTGTATGTGTATGTGTGTGTGTGTGTGTGTCCATATACCCCACACGTCAGAACGACTACCAAAAGAGACCTATTTACTCGATTACTCAAAGAAAAGTATTCGACAACCAAAAGAGACCTATATGACCACCAAAAGAGACCTCTTTGTCTACAAACCCGATATTTTTGAACCGCGGCAGCAGCCCTTGCAAGTCCCGCCCTTTCACTGCACACATCGTAATCATGGCGCGCGCACCTGATGGTTTTTTCCAAAACATGGATTTTGCCGAATAGAATATATCTCTTTTGCCGAGAATACAAGGCTCTTTTGCCAGAAATGTAGGGCACTTTTGCCGAGAATATGGGGCGCTGTGGCCGGAAATATAAGTCTCTTTTGACGAATTTGTAGTCCTCGACAAGAATGTTCAATTTGCCAAATTGACATCAGCACATCTGCCGTTTGCCCGACAAAAGTCTGGGTCTCGTTGAGTGATGTCACATAACTCAACACAGATGCATGCGTCGTGGCGCTCATTCTGACTGAGCAGGAGACAAAGTCACACATATGAATGAATATATCAAAGATTGGCATGCTTGCAGTACGTGCTGTATGATACCAACATTAGCTCAGGAGTCACACAGGAAACGAGTACACGATTCTTCTGCCGAGAAAATAGGGCTCTTTTGCAGAGAAAGAGACGTAGTCACGAGTATGATTCATGTGACATGTGGATATGCCTGCAGTTTGGCCGACGAGCTAATATCAACACACACACAAATACACGGACACACTAACTAACACAAACACACACAAACACACACATACACACACACACGTACACACACACACACGAACACACACAAATACACACAAACACACACAAACATACACACACGTACACACACACACACGCTCACACGTACACACACGCAAACATCGGCATACCTGCAGTTTGGCCAACGAGCTAATATCACACACACACACACAAACATCGGCGTAGCTACAGTTTGGCCGACGAGCTATTAACACGCACACACGCACTCACGTATACACACTCACACAAACATCAGCATACCTGCAATTTGGCCGACGAGCTAATATCGGTATCCGACAGCACGTACTTGTTGAGATGCTTGTATTCGCAGCACACCTGTATTCAATTTTTTTTTTTTGGTATTCAATCTTTTTTTTTGTTTTGCGTTTTTTGGGTTGGGTTGGTGAATGGTGGTACCCGAGAATGCATACAAGTCGAGGGTCGGGTGTTTGTGGTATAGCTGTATTTAATGTCCCGACGTTGACTGAATGTTCATACGACTCAACATTTAGTCAGCGAGTCGTGTGTTCTGCTGTGTGGTATAACTGTATTTGATGTCACATCAAATACAGTTATACCACATGACATCGTTGACTACATGTGGTCTAACTACATGATGTCCCAAGTTTGACTACACGTAGTCTGACTATGGGGTGGCTACGGTTAGTAGGATCAATCAAATTAAGGGTCTCTTGTGCAGCATATAGTCTCTTTTATAGGGCTCTTTGGCAAAAGAGACCTGTAATTTTGTCATCTACCCGAAGCCACTACATGTAGTCTGACTAAAGGATGTCACGATATTGAGTACATGTAGACTACATATATTGTTGGGTGTTTGTGGTATAACTGTATTTGATGTCCCAACGTTGTGGAGTAACTGTGATGTCCCGACGTTGTGGTATAACTGTATTTGATGTCCCGACGTTGACTACATGTAGACTACACGCAGTGTTGGGTGTTTGTGGTATAACTGTATTGAATGTCCCGACGTTGACTCCATGTAGACTACACGTTGAGTCGGATGTTTGTGGTATAACTGTATTTGATGTCCCGACGTTGATCACGTGTAGTCTGACTACATGATGTCTCGATATTGACTACAAGAAGACTACATTTAGTGTTGGGTGTTTGTGGTATAACTGTATTTGATGTCCCGAAGTTGTGGTATAACTGTATTTGAAGTCCCGAAATTGTGGTGTAACTGCATTTGATGTCCCGACGTTGTGGTATGAATGTATTTGATGTCCCGACGTTGACTACATTTAGACTACACGCAGTGTTGGTTGCTTGTTATATAACTGTATTTAATGTCCCGATGTTGACTACATGTAGACAACATGAAGTGTCGGGTGTTTGTGGTATAACTGCATTTGATGTCCCGATGTTGACTACATGTTCACACGACTCAACATGTAGTTAACGAGTCCTGCGTTTCAACACACGACTCTGTTGACTACACGTAGTCAACATCGGGACATCAAACGGAGTTATACAACAGCGCGGAACACACGACTCATTGACTGCATGTTGAGTCGTGTGTTCCGCTCCTGATCGATTCGACCGGTGTGGAAACAAGCGCACTTCAGGCCTCACAGCCATGAACTAGGATACAGGGGTGGTCATATGTAGTAAATATCAACCTGCAATTGAAATTGCATATATTTGATACAGTAGAATAAAACAATGAGCTACCAATATTAGTCAGATGTTCGACACGTAGCTTTTTAATACTCAAAATGAAGCTATGCGTTGGCTACGGTCAGTGGGCTCGATTAAATTATAGGTCTCTTTTGCAGAATATCGTCTCTTTTATAGGGCTCTTTTGCAAAAGAGACCTATAATTTTATCGATCCTACTATGCAAAGCCACCCCGTATAAGCAAACACATGTTGAAAACATTTAGATTCAAATTAGCATGCTGAGTTCTAACATGGCACAAATATGTACATTTGAATGTGTCATGCACTGTTATGGGGTGGCTACGATTAGTAGGCTCCTTTAAATCATAGGTCTCTTTTGCAGAATTTAGTCTCTTTTTAGGGCTCTTTTGCAGAAGAGACTTGTAATTTTAAGGAGCCTCTAATCGAAGCCACCCCATACTGCACAGAATATAGGCCAATTCAGTGCAACGCACACATGACCCGTATCTGTGCTATACAGAGTAGTAATCAGTGTGGTAATTTGAATAACGTATCACACACACGGACGAGCTATGCAACACATGTAGATTACTCTTGGCACGCACGCGTGTATGTGTCTGTATATTCATACGTACATCCACACATATTTATATGTATATACACACATGTGAACATGTATTTTGTTATTATCATATATACATATATATGTACATGCGAACACGTATATGTATATTTATCATACACAGTTGTATATGTATTTACATATATACACATGTGTACATGTATATGCATATCAATATATATGTATATATTGTATATGCATATCAATATATATGTATATATTGAGTATATATATACATACATACGTAGATATTTATATATACATATGTATATACTTACACACACATGTGTATACATATATATATAAATACATACACATACAGACATTCCCGGTGTGTTCGATTGTGTACATGCATATGTATTCATACATATATCTATACATAAAAACATATCTCCTGCAAGGCCATCAACCAACAAACACACCATGTCACAAATTCACATACATATGCATTAAAAAGCACACATCTGATGCATATTTACACATACAGATATACGTCCATACATACACATATCAAGCGCGAGACCAACAACAAAAAACGCACCATATCACAAATTCATATACAGATACATACACAACAAAGCACACACCTGATGCATCGTAAAATCGCTGTAACTTCGCACTTCTTTCAGAACCTGAGCCAAACTGCAAGTTGGTCCAAAATGCCCGGTGTGCAGCAAAAATTCTGACATCTCCTTTGTTTGCTCCTCTACACCCCAGGGAAAAAAATGAGTGGCACTTTCTCAGAAAGTTTGCTCTGGAAATATAAATCATTTTTAATTCTACGTTTGGTGTTCGTTTCTGGTGATTTGCTTGAAATTTACAGGTGTACATATCTGTAAATCACCTTTGGGGTATTGGAATCTATACATATGTTTGTGTAATCGTGTTTCTAAGAGAGAGTATGTATGTATGTATACGTAATTGTATATATGCATATCGGGGTAACCATATGCGCACGTTAAATGTATTCAGATATTCTCATATATATTGATTTACGTGTAGATATTCGTGTTTGTATCGATGTGAGTATATTTATACAATGTATTCGCACATATGAACGTGAGACGATACGCATATTTACATATTTATATCCATATATACATATGTACTCAATGGAATTTGAACGCACATACTTTCCCGCTGAACCGGGTGGTGCATAACAGGATGGTCAGCAGCCTTGCGCAGATCAGTAAAGATGATGTTGGGTGGCTACGATTAGTAGGCTCCTTAAAATTATAGGTCTCTCTGGCAGAATATTGTCTCTTTTATAGGGCTCTTTTGCAAAAGAGACCTATATTTTGAAGGAGCCTACTAATCGTAACCACCCCATATTCATAACATGCATCGTCATTCATGGTATTAATACATATCCGCCCAAGAAGCTTCTTCGTGGCGGGTTTTGGACCCCGTTCCAAACTAACGTCCTTTTCCGATTTGTTCCACAAATAGTGAGCCGGGGTCGACATGCGCTTGTTTCCAGTGGACGGGTTCGAACCCCGCTGGATTCCAAGAAGCATTTCGTGCGGCTATATACACATTCGCACAAATGCATTGCATTTCAATCCATGTACAGTAACGGTAACCAGGGTGCGCAGTACAGAGGATGATTGGCGGTCACATGCAGATCAGAAAAGATTCATTGATAGTATTGATACATATTTGCATTCACATATTGACACGTATACGTCGAATTTGAATCCATTCCCGATAGAGAATTTTGAATCCAGAATTTGAAAACATTTGCATCTGGATCCATTACCGCTAGCCGTCTCGTGTAGATTAGAAAAGATGTGATTCAGAATAATGATACATGTGTATGTACATGTTATCAACCATACAAATAATAAGAATGTATGTACTTTACTGCTAAACCAAGTAGTGCATAAAACAGGATGATTGGCGACCTTGCGTGGATCAGAAAAGATGTAGTCCAGAATATTGATACATATTTGTGTACATATTACTGCGTATACTTAGAATTTGAATCCATCACCGCTAAATCGAGTCGTGCACAAAAGTGTCGTGCACAAACGAGGATGGTTGGCGACCTTGTACAGATTAAAACAGATGTAATGCATAATATTGATATATATATCTGTATACACATTACTACGTATAATCGATTTCGAATCATTTACCGCTAAACCGAGTCGTGCATAAAAGGATGACTGGCGACCTTGCGTGGATCAGAAAAGATATAATTCAGAATATTGATACATATTTGTGTACACATCACTACGTATACATGGAATTTGAATCCATCACAGCTCAAACAAGTAGGCACAGAAGAGGATAGTTGGCAGCCTTGCGCAGATCAGGAAGGTGCTTTTTTCCAGTATGCATATACATTTTTATACACATTCGCACATATATGTATAATTTGAATCCATATACATTACCGCTAAACCGGGTGGTGCACAAAAGAGGGTGGTTGGCAGCCTTGCGCAGATCGGAGAAGATGTTATTGATCAGCTTTTTGTTAATGTTTTTCATCGGTGCCACTTCGTCGCGTGCAGCCCCCTGATGGTAGAAAGAGACACACATGTACAAATTAATATGCATACACAGCGTTTTTCATCGGCGCCATTTCGCCGCGTGCATCCCTCTGTCAGTAAGAAAAGACATCTGTGTACAGATTAATTGTATGTGCATGTCAGATGAACAGCTTGATACCTGTATTAAGAGATTAGCACCTCGTTGATATGTATATTAATTCTGTACACATACATTTGCAGACAGAAACATACTTGTATAGATTAAAATGTATACTCAGCGTTTTTTCTCTCGTTACGAAGAGTTGCTGGGGGAATTGCAGGGTTATATGTATATACATGTATACGTAGCGCTTACATACACACATATACACATGTATTTTCACAATTCCGATGGGAGACAGTGCGGGGTAGTACTCAAAGCATTAAAATGAATTTTCCGAATTCGGATAGGGGGACACTGTGTAGGTACATGTTAACAATGTTAGTGGGGGATGGCGTGGTACAAAAAGTGTGGGAATAAATATTCAAAATGCGAGTTATGCATGTGTGTGTGTATGTGTGTGTGTATGTGTGTGTGCCTGTGTGTGTAGAGGACCCCTTCGTCTGCTGCAAATCGTGATGGATAATGAAATGTACGTCTATGTCTACAGGGTGGCAAAGACGCATAGGATGCCTTATTTTTACAGGTCATTTTCCGCAAAAGAGCCTTATAATTAGTGGCTCTTTTGCAAAAAATGACCTGCAACTTACGGCACCCTATAGGTCTTCGCCCCCCTGTATCGCATATGTGTAAATGAAAATGTGATGGATCATGAAATGTACAATGCGCGGCAGCCACCCGAATTTGTCAAGGCCCACCAGCGAAAGGTGCGCGCAATCGCACCCGTAAGTTTACCGCATACATGAAAATGACATACATATCTTTTCACATGGGTGAATTTTATCTCTGTGTCTAATACATATGTGTTTTACCACATATACATGACATATGCGTGAACTTACACGTGCAATTATCACCTTGAAGGACTTGTGCGTCTTCTGCAGATGTCGATGGATATCGAGATATATATCTACGTTTATGAAATATCTGAAAATGATACAAATTTATTTTCCCTTTATATATAATCATCAAAGTGGTGGACTTCTGCATCCGCTGCAAATGCGAACGCACAGTCTTTTGAGTGCCAGGGACTCCCTTTACTCACGTGAAAATTTGGTGGAAATTTTGGGGACTCCCGTGATATCGTGCTTGATATGTACAGGGACTCCCATGAAAACTTGTTGGAAATTTTGGCAGTCGTGATTATTTAAGGTACGATCTCCTCCGTCCGTGGCTGCAAATGTGGATGCACAATGAAAATGATGTCGATGTCTATCGCACATATGAAAATGACATATATTTCTCCACGGATATAAATATCACCTTGAAAGCCTTTGGCGTCTGTTGCAGGTGTCGATGAAAAATGCGATGTATGTCTACGTCGATTCGATATTTGAAAATGATGTGTTTTTCCACATATGTAAATATCACCTTAGAGGACTTCTGCGTCTGCTGCAAATGCCGATGGATGATTTCTGTGTACACTGCTTGCTGGTGGGTATCGAGAGGAAGCCGCAACACCTATATATATATATGTATATATATATGAACAGGTACCCATATATGCATGTATATATATATATATATATATATATACATTACGTGGATAATCTCAATGTACACCGCTTGCTGGTGCGTATCGAAAGACAGCCGTTACACCTATTTGTAAATATTTGTATACATATAAAGACACATATATGAATATGTACACGTATCAATGCAATAAAAATTGATGTGTAAATCTATTTGTATACGTATAAACAAATCATGTAGATGTGGAAATTTTTTCTATACAGATATATGGATATGTTTAAATATGATATATAAATATGATATATAAATATAGAAAATTTACATATAAATATATATTCACATATCAAGAAATCATGAAATTAAGCAAAATTTACGAATGTAAATACAATTTTTTTATATAAATGTATAAATCTTATATATAAATGTATACATATAATGAATGCAGCTACCAAAGGAAGCTGTAGCACCTCACAATAAACATTGATGTATGTATATATATCTATGCTAATTGAATATATATGCATAAACAGTTTTATTTGTTTTGTTGGCTAAAGTTGAGTACACCCGCATTGCAGCGCCGTTAAATGAAGGGAGCATGCGTGGTAAGAATATAGATAAACACAAAACATGTGTGCGCGAATAATATGTGTATGTACATTCATATATATATATATATATATATATATATATTATATATATATATGTATATATATATATGTATATATATATATGTATATATATATTGATATATTTATATAAATGTATATATATATATATACAAATACACACATATATATATATATATATATATGTACATGCAGTACCTTCTGTTCCTTGTTGACTAACTCGTTGAGCACGTCAGCCTTACAGCGCCGCAGAATGAAGGGCTTTACTATTTGCTTCAGCCTGCATGTACACATGTATGTACATACAAATATGTATATATTTGTGCGTATATCCTCATATTAGCAAGCAGTCACATTTATATACAAACACATGCTGTTGACAAATTTGTATGTCACACACATAAAGATATATACAAATAAATGTTGTTGACAAACTCGTTGAATACACCTGCATCTAACAGCGTCGCAGACTCAAGAGTTGTGAGATTTGCTTCATTCTACAAATATTATACAACCTATACAAAAACACACACGTATTAGTGTATATAGATTCACATATACACATGTACAGATATACATAAATATGCTTACGTTTACAGTTGTACGTCAATTGCACACAGCGCTCCACAACAACATTAATATATTTCAAACTGTGTTCAGTACATACAAACGTACATAATTGTGTAACAAGGAAAAGAAGCTGCAGTAAGCATATCCACGCCTACAATTGAACAAATGAATGTTGATATCAGCACAGGGTGGCGAAGACCCATAGGATGCTTTATCTTTACTTGTCATTTTCCACAAAAGAGATGTATAATTAGTGGCTCTTTGGCAGGAAATAACCAGCAACTTAAGGCATCCAATGAGTCTTTACCGCCCTGTATACACATGCATATGTACATCAGAATGCAAAGCAGTACGATTTGCTTACTTTTTGTGAAGTGTTGTTTGCTCATCAAATACTGACAAAATGTGCAAATAAATCTGAACTATCACACGCAAACGTCTGAGCGTGGGTGTGCAGGCGCATGAATGTCAACGTGTGTATGTGTGTGTGTGTGTGCGTATGCGTGTGTATGTGTGTGTGCGACGGCAGCATCCATGCATTTGCGTGAACATATATATACAGGCACAATTGTACATATGTGTACGTATATGTACTTCTGTGCATATGTGTATATGTACGTCTGTACATATGTATACATAGATACATTGGCATGAACGCACCGTATACGTGTATTTAAGATACGTATACACGACCTCAGAGAAAATACATGCAGGCACACACACATACACAAAGGTATACAGCACATCTTTACATATGCATACATATTTGTGTATATATACATAAACACATCGTTTATATATACATAACACACGTGTAGTCAACCTCTTGAAAAAAGATTGTACGTCTATACATATGTATACATGTACATGTACATAGACACATGTAAGACTATACATATTTATCCACAATACATGCACCTATACACATCTTATACATATGTATAACATTTGTATACATAACCCCTCGAAAAACAAACTACATATCTACATGTATGTATACCTACACGAATGCATACAAATGTCTATACAAATGTATATATAAATAGACATACCTACACGTATTGTCTATATATACATGAGACATACGAATACAATATGACATAGGTACACACAACATCTCAAAAAAGGGTTCATATATGTACGTACATACACAGACACGTGTGTAAATACGAACGTCTGCATACATATATACATATAAAGATGTTTTTTAGACATATAGTTTACATACATAAAACATGCGAATACAATGTATCATGCGTATACAAAACCTCTCGAAAAATGATTTCATTCGCCCCGAACCGCCATCATCCCCACCACCCGCACCCCTGCCTCCATCTCTCAACGACAACTTCGTGGATTTTTCATTTTTTTTCTTCTGCTCTTCTTTTTTGAGAGCCGCCGCTTCATCGAAAAGAGCTGCAAATATAGTGCGTAAATATATATACGTAAGTATACACATATATATAAATATATATTATATAAATATATACATATATGTATACATATATACATGTATATATATATATGTATATATCTATAAATATACATGTATATATATATATACATATGTATATATACATATATGTATATATGTGTACATATATGTATATATATATATATATATGTATATATACATGTACATATATATATACATGTATATATATATATAGATATAAATATACATATATATATTCATATTTATGC
>Ga0335398_10007937_pt1 | contig 12770 bp, 7 predicted proteins | sample BON03_FD_205742 | JGI IMG/M metagenome (GOLD analysis project Ga0335398, IMG submission 205742) | Freshwater microbial communities from Lake Bonney liftoff mats and glacier meltwater in Antarctica - BON-03 (spades assembly) (version 2) | ecosystem: Environmental > Aquatic > Freshwater > Ice >...
TACATATATATATATATATATACATACACACATATATATTTATAAATATATATATATATATATATATATATATTTATAATATGTATATTCCATTTATGCATTCACAATATGTACGCATTCATTTGTCGTTCTCTCTACCCCTTCTCTTTACATTGATCGTGGCGACAACCCATAGAATGTCTCATCTTTGCAAGGATAAGTTCCTTTCTTTGCAACGATAAGGGAAAATACTATATCTGGCCCCATCGTTAATGGCTAAATTTCAAAAAGAGGCCTGTCAGATAAGGCACCCTATGGGTCTTGGCCGCCTTGTACTCTAGAATCTTACGTCCATTTGGAGCACCGATAGCCCCACAAAACGCAAGCTTTTGCTATCAACATCGGCAGTTGACATTGTAATGAAAAAAGTTTATTGATTTATTTTTACTTTTGTGAAAACCATTCGACTTCCACACCCGTGACAGGTATCTGAGTATGTGCGTGTGAAATCTGTATATATATATATATATATACATATATATATATATACATATTTACATACATATATGCATCTATAATATATATATGACACACACATATATATATATGTATATGTATATATGTATATGTACTATTTGAATATATACATCAATACATTTACAAATGTATATATTTACATAAATGGGTACGTACATGTATGTATATATCAATATATACATGTGTGCATAAATATATATATATATATATTTAAATATGTATACATATCTACACATGTATACATATATAACAGAGACAGAAGCGAGACACCCTATCTGAGGCTACAGTCACATTAAGAACTGTGGTCACGTTCGTTACATGTTTGATTTCTAAATTAGAAACTCTGTTCTAAAAATCAAACATGTTTCGAACTTGACCACAGTTCTTATGTGACTGCAGCCTCAGATAGGGTATCTCGCTACAGACACAGACATAAATATAGACACAGACACACGCATACACATGCACATATACACACATACACACACGTATGCGTACACACACGTATACGTACACGCACAAGTAAACATACGCGTATATACACACATGCACACACATGCATACACACACATACATCCATACATACACACATGCACACACACACACACACACACACACACACACACACATACACACAAATATTCACACATATATGGTATGCACTTGGCCGCATTGATTCATGCTTGCTTTTATTACTTGTAACAGCAATTCAGTACCGTTGCTTGAGGGTCTATGTAGCTCAAATCCATGTAGATTTGAGTTCTCGATCTTTTTTTGAGTTTTTGCCGGAATCGAACCGACGACCTCGGGATTAACAGTCCCACGCTCTGACCAACTAAGCTAGTTTTACATCGTCCCGGATAATCCCACACATGAAGAGTTTATTTTTGATAAATTAAATTTTTTGTGTGCGCGTGTGTGTGTGGTTATGCGTGTGTGTGTGTGTGCGTGTTTATGTGCGTGCGTGTGCTTGCGTGTGTGCGTGTGTGTCACGGCGGTGTGTGTGTATATATGTACATTATATAACATCTCGCTACCGCTGCACAATTTGTTCTTTTCATTTTTGATTCTCACCATTCACGTATATATATGTGCTTGAACCTACAAATTGTTTTGACATTCAGTCGCCCACTGACAAGCCTGTCCTGACTGGCTAGCCTCAACTTGTTGAGCTGAAAACGTGTGAAAAGTCTCAGGATGGGCTTAAAATGAATGTTGCCGCGGCACATTTTATTTTGATAAGCCTGGGAGCACAGAAATGGTCTTGAAAAAACGCCCTGGTCCACGTGAGAGAGAGAGAGAGTGTGCGTGCGTGTGTTTGTTTCAGGCACCTCATGCCGTCTTTATTTGGATCCTTTTTGACTTGCCTTAGGGGTGGGTAGCTCATATGTATTTCTGGCCCAGTCCATGATAGACTGCAAGAAAGATGCAAGATTAGTTCGTCATGAACAAAGCCTGTAGCAAAACCACAAACGTCTCTAGCAAATTTCATGGCAGACTTTTGAGAAAGATCACCTTGACTGTCTTTGCACAGTCTTCTGCATCCTTTTTAGAGTATTTTTCAACAGGATGGACGCCGCGACGAGGGTATCGAGAATCTATATATGCGTCAGAAAGAAATTGCAGTTGGTGGCGATCCACAGGCCATGCCTCGTTTGAAGGAATCAGACCTGACATTTTTTCAAAAGTTACCTGCATAGTACAGTGTAGTATCTGTACACGTAGCTCTACGTGTTGAATAGAGGAGTAGAAAGGTACTTTTCAAAAGGTCTACCAGACATATGCAACACAAGATCATGCGCCCCTTTCCCCTTTTTTTCCTCCTCCGAAATACCGCAGGTGCGCAGCATAACCCCCTTAATTGCAAACTCACACGCCTGCTGCCCATCCCAAACGCTATTTGCCCACCTCTCATTATCAAAATTGATCTTGATGCCCTCTCCCGAATGCATCGCGGACTGCCAGTACCCATCAGCCAGGTGCCTATCAAACTCCCGCGGCTCTGCCGCAGGCTGTGTAGTTGCACGAATTCCTGCATTCTGCTCTAGTGCCGTGTGTTGTCTCTTGTGTCGCGACACTGCCTCTGCCTCCCTGATTTTCTCTCTCTCAAACTCTGCAAACCACGAGTTGGTCTGTTCCTCCCTATCATACTGCCACCTTGATTCCGCATCTGCTCTGTCTTCTCTCTCCTGGGCAACATCTGCGCGCATAGAGTCCTCGTCGCGCACGAGGGTGTGAAGCCATGTGAAGTCCTTATCCTTCTTATACGAAGCCTCGTGCCGGCGCAACACTTGAAAATACTGCGCGGCATATGACTTTTTGCATTTATCAGGGTGCCACGTCAAAAAAAGCCTTTTTAAAACCTTTTTGTAATCAGCTTCTGGTAACGTCTTTATCTGTTGGAGCATAGTGATGAGGCCAAACCAGTCTGAAGCAGCGTCCTGCGGAAGGAGATGGTGCGTTTGTAAACTATCTGACGAGTTGGCTGCAGTTATAATCTCCAGACTACCCTGCACATTCTTGCAGGTGCGATCAATTTTGAAGAGGTCAAAGTTTGAAAGCTCCACGGTCGTCTCTCTTCCACGGTCAACAGTATACAGACGTATCAGATGTGTGCCTTGCGTGGCCCTTGATATGTGCCTTGCGTGGCCGTTCGTTGATTTTCCGGTACTGTTGAGCGGGTTGTTGATGGCGCTGCATGAGTTGCGTCCCATTTGCCCCCAGTCGCGCGCCGAGTCGGGCCGCGACTGTTCGGTAGACAAAGTGTCACCTGCACGTGTGCGCAAAGTGTCCTCGCCACTCATGTGCGCTGAAGCCTTTTCCTTTAGACTGCCTTCAGGAGTGCTGTGATCTTCAGTTGCGGCCCCAGCAGCAAACCCGCTGACGGCAGGCGCGGGGGCTGCAACACCAAACCCACCTGCAGCCGCGTCAAACCCGCCTGCATTCTCAAGTATGTGCGTGTGTGTGTTTGAGTGTAGGCAGGTGGGCGGAAGAGAGAGAGAGAATGTGCGCGCGCGCAAAAGTGAGCGAAAGTGAGAGAGGGAAAGCCAGCAAAGAATGAGAGAGAGTGTGTATGCGAGAGAAATATCAAGTCCGATGGAAGCGGGGCAGAGAGTGTGCGCGGGTTTATGGCGCCAGTTTATGGTGCTAGGCGCTGGTGATGTGCTGTTACTACACCTGCGTCAGGTGTGTGTGTGCAAGGGTGAGAGCTCGCGCGCCAGAGCGAGAGCAAGCGAAAGAGAGCAAAAGAGATGAGGTACGAGAGAGCAAGCGTGGGTGGATGATGCCGGGGGCTGGGTGATGGAGAAGATGATGCTGGGTGATGGAGAAGTGCAGCTACACTACCTGCGCCAGGCTGGATCTTGGTCCTGCCCGCCTCATAATCCTGCACCCGAAGCTCCTCGAAGGAATACTTGTGGTATTGCGGCATATGTGTTATGGCCATGTACTGGCCCTCTGTGGTGCTTGCGTTGGTCGTACCATCAATGCCCTGAGTTTGTGTCCATTTGGCGGCGGCAGTGCCCTGACCAGGAGCTGAGCCGGCTGCCGCACCGAACCCGGTGAACCCGCCCGTGGAATGTGTGGAGCAGGAATGTGCTCCAAAGGAATGTGCTCCAAATGCGCCATTGGCAGGGGCACCAAACGCACCTGATGAAGCAGGAGCTATGAGCCCACCTCCAGCAGCAGGAGCCCGGAATGCAGCACTTGCTGCAGGGGCGCCAAAGCCACCAGAGTTGAGCCCAGAGTTGAGCGCATTGAAGTCACCGCCCGTGGTGACCGATCCAAAGGCGACGGCGGCAGTAGCACCAAACGTGAGCTTGGGAGCCCCAAACGCAGCGCCGTCGAAGGCACCTCTTGTGGCAGCGCCAAAGACTCCCGTAGCTGCGGGCGCACCAAACCATCCACCAGTGGGATGCCTGTCGCCAAACGCGCGAGCATTTGCAGCAGGTGCACCAAAAGCACCAGCAGCAGGCACGGCACAACTTCCATCTGTAGCTTGACCAAAGCCTGCGACTGCGGCAGGTGCGGCTCCCAAAGCAACCCCGTTAACATCAGGCGCTCGAGCTGCAACACCGCACCCACCTGCAGCCCCGCCAAACCCACTTATGCTTTCAAGTATATGAGTGTGTGTAGGTGGTTGGGTGGAAGAGAGAATGCGCGCGTGCGCGTGCGAGAAAGCGAGAGAAGGAGAGAGAGGGGAAGAGCAAGAATGAGAGAAGAGAACGAGAAAGAGAGAGGGAGAGAAAGAAAGAGGGAATGAAGAGCGAGTCCGCGCGAATTTATGGCGCCGGTGATGTGCTGCTACTACACCTGCGTCACAGGTGTGTGAGACAGAGCGAGTGCTCGAGAAGCGCGCGAGAGAGAGCAAGCGAGACTGACCTGACACACAAGGCGCAGCTGTGTGTATGTACGTATGTATGTGTGTGTCAGTATGTATGTATGTAAGAAAATACATGCATGTATGCATGCATGAGTATACAGACGTGCTCATGAGTACATACCTTTAGCCATTTGTCGATCGCGCACACGGGCGAAAATATACGAAGAAATTCCCTCCCTGCCTTCGAAGAGAAGAGCGACCAGCTCTTCCACGTCAAACAAACAATTTGGGTTCTGAACCAAAAATTGATGTTCTTCAATCGGCACTGGCATCCCTGGTGAATCCCGAGAATTTTTTTCCAGGCTCAAGATATCTTTTCCATAGTCTGGATATTCTCGAGCAATTTCACGGAGGAGACTGTCTGAACCCTTGTTCCAGTGCTCGAGCATTTGCACCATTACAAGCTCACCATAGCTCGACACGGGAATCTTATTGTTCTTGAGAATAGACGCAATTTTTTCAGCCAGAGTTCTCACGAAAATTTGTACCACGTCAATCTCCCCACTTTCAAGCTGGGCTGACCGCACCCAAATTGTGTTTGTGTATGCGTCAAAAAACGCTACCGCAGATTGTTCACTTGCGGTGAGTTTTTGCCCGTCTATCTCTAATGTAGTGAAAAGATCGATCACCCAGTTGAATGTCACTGAGTTGAGCACTTGCGAGATTCTGGCAGGTTTGAAGTCATGATTGTCGATAATGAAAGCCCAGATGCACTGGGAAAATTCAGCGGAACGTACAAAATCTTCAAACTTTAGTTCTTCTGATGTGCTATGGACAATTTGCCCCCTTTTCCCGTCACTCACACCCCCCAGGGTCTCCCTGACGCAGTTTGAGAGCTTGCGAAGCTTTGTGTACTTACAAAGAAGATCAAAGTCCGCATCCTTCAGCGAGTCTTGATCCACGAAGCGCAGTTTCTGCTCGTTGAAAATCTCCTTGCAGCGCTCTTGCCATTTCAATCTATCATTATACAGTAAATTGCCACCAGAGACAATTTTTTTGTTTTCATCTATCAGGAATAAATCGTAACATTTTGAGGATTTTGACCTATCTGTGTCTTTGAGCAATTTTGACACGCACAGTGACGCTGCTTTGATCACGCGTACTTCTTTATCCAACACTGTACTCTCCTTTTCTCTCTCTTCTGCACCTCCCCCCGCCTGTGATTGCACCTGCTCGTAGACCTCGAGAGTACATTGCACCCAATCGGAAATGCCTGGCGACTCTCGCACCCCCAGTGCTTTGAACACAGTATAATGGTCCCGGTCAACTTCTTGAAACATATTCTGCTGGTGTGCTTCATCTGGGAGTTTTTCGAACACGTGTGTAGGTCGGAGCATTTCAAATTGGCCGCCGTCGGCGCGCATACCACTCGCATCTTTTTTCCGATGTTTATAAATACACCGAAGTGTCTTCAAGACAGCAAGCTCCTCTTTTTGTGACGGTTCATCTTGCAATAGACGCTGCAATATATCATACATGAGCAACACATCCTGGGCTAGCAAGGATGATGCTCCGAAACATGACGGGGAAGGCAGGTGTTCGGCGGCTCTCGACACGATACCGAGCTGGGAAGCAAGCACCCTCATCGGCAGCTGCTCGTTGCTAGTGTATATTTGCATCTCATTGAGCTTGGAAGCATAATGTTGGGTTAAACGCGCCAGCTGGCTATCTGTTTTTGTTTTCTGAATAATGGGGAGAATTCCCCATGTCAGACGAGCACACTCTGGCATTGCAACGCCTTTCATGGGCGATAACCACACACGATCAGGCGTCATCTGATCGATTTCCTTGTCAGCGGCGCGCCCCTCCACACACTGCTGAATAAAGCGATTCGTGTTTTCTGTGCTTGCTCGTGGATTGTGTCCCACCACCTGAAGAATACGCAGACTTGCCGCTTTGTGCAGATGCTGCATTTCCTTGCTGCCATGTGTGATTGTGTGGGGTTGCGGTTCAAGGGTTGACAGTTGCCACACCTCTCTGAATGCACGACACAGGGCCTCCACAAGAACATAGGATGCGTTCTTGTTCTCTTCAGAAAGAACCTGATTACACGGAATATTGTCAGAAATTCGATCCAACTCCTCAGCACACTTCAGGAGCAGCTCAGGCGAGGGAGTTTCTTTCATTCCAAGACGCCCTAGCAGCTTTGTATGCACCCAGTACGTCTCACTCGGCAAAACAGACTTGAGAGCTGATTTGAAACATTGAGCAAGATCAGACCCTGGGTCGGTCAGCTCCGACGGGGACAAACAAAAGGCTGATGAGGCGTTGATTGGAATGACAAACTTGCAATCTTTGAAGGGACCATACACCTTGTTATACGTGGAGGATGATTCGTCTCCCCAGGCTTCTAGCTCACGTAGAAAGGGCTGGATGCTGACATAACCAAATTGTGCATTCTTTGCCATTGCTGCAGGGACGTACTTGACCATGAAGTCAGATACCCCGCATATGATGACTCCCAGCCGTAAATACAGCTCTTTAAAATGCGTAGTCGGCAGCGCCAGAAAGCAAGCTTTCGGGATATCTAGATGATTTATAATCGCGTCGGCAGGCTTCCTTTTGAGATTCTCATCATTGTACAGACAAAAAAATCGATCATGACGATTCAGCGCGATGATATTTTGAGCATTAGGATCCATGGGCGTTTTTGCATGAACAAATAGAGGCAGCGTCTTGATCTTTTCGAGAAGTTCGGTCGAAATATCCTTGCGTTTTGAAAAGTATTTGAGACACTCGGCACACCCTTTGATACTAAGTTTGAAAGTTTCCCGGCGATGTGCTTGTTGCAGTAGCGACACAAATGCGTCATGGCCGAAATGGACGCCAAATGCCAGCAGCAAATCACGCTGGGGTTGATCGTTAATTTCGGGATCATTGTAAAGAATTTCCACCCCGCACTCTCGCAGTATTTCTGCAATTTCCGATTGCCACAAGGCTTCAGTTTCGTGTAGGGAAAATGTGCTCTTAATGCAATCTAATTTCAACAGTGAGTAATCAGTACAATCTTGAGAAAAGACCTTGAGAATCGTCCAATCAGCAAAATCGTCGAACATAGTACCACAGAAGGATGCAAGGTGCCTATCCTTTTTGGACGCCTCATGTGTCTCCCACATCAGCTTCCAGAACGAACTGAGCCAATTTGAAACCACACTTTTTTTTTCTTTGTGAAACATTTCGTGGATGGCGTGACGATGCTCAAGAAGATCGCTTGGCACCAGTCGATGAATATTGAGGGTGCGGCATGCAAACAGCACATCCTCGAGTTTAACGCTCGCCTTGCGTAAGACATCTCTCGAATTAGAACAAATAAATTTTTCAGATGCCATTGGCAACAGATGAGATCCTTCCCAAAATACCCTTTTCTTGCCGAAACGAGACTTCCTTCTCCAGCTGTCACCGTTACCTTCCGGACTTGAGCAGCACACTAAAAGTGGTACTTCGCACAGGATGGAAAGGTCCAGCTTGCCCTTAGCATTGCCTTTGAACGCGCCGCCGTTCTCCTCCTTCATACACGTGCATTCGTTTGTCACGACAAATCGTAAGAGCAAATCGATATTGCTCTGGCTTTCGAGTGCCTTGGGACGTTCAAACATTTTCAAAGATCTTAAAAAGATGCAGAGCTCTTGTGGAGTCAAGATGCTGTTGTGTTGCCTATTCAGCTTTGTTGCAGCACGTCCAAAAATGGGATGGAGCGGTTCAGGGAGGGTCGCTAGTTGCAGCCCATCTAATATCAGCAAGTCCTCTAATGCTCCTGGTAAACCAGGTGCTCCCCGAAGCGGCACGGGGGCAGACTGCCAATTCAAAAAATTCTTCTCTGTCACGACAGGAAATACAGCATCATTACTCTGAAGCATTTTAAGAACCAATGCCTCCCTTAGCACACTTCGAATCTGTGCAGATGCTTGATTTTTAGCATCATCAAGAAGCCCAAGGAGCTCAAACCAACATTTGACGCTTTTCAAATCATTCACATCTTTACCGTGTTGAAGAAGGAGTTTGCGAAAGCTCGCCGCAACAGGCCCGTTCAGCAATGCATGGTTCCATCTTTCAGCTGGAGTTTGCTCCTTGTTCGCCTGCGGCATAGGAATCTGCTTTCGGCAGGAAGAAATATTGAAGCACCCATGGACCAGGATGACTTGACCGTTGCTTGGCTGAAATACAGGAAGATTTCTGAGCGGCAAGTAACAGCACATGCTGCCTACTCCATGTCGCTGTGTTCCCGACATCCGCACTGCCACGGCACCATGTGGCAACATAGCAGTGCCAACAGAATTCTTATCTATGATTGGATGCAGAAACTCCCAAGCTAGCTGCAGCAGCTCAACATCTACGGAGAGCGAGTGTGATACAAGCCACGACGAGCTGACAGTTGCACAGTCAATACTTCCGGAGATTTTAACTTTGGCAACTGTTTCTTGGGGCAAGAGTTTCAAGCGCTCCACCTCATCCCAGGCGCGTGGCAGCGTCTGCATAAGCGATGATAGGCCCTCACCCTCTTCTTTTTTTTGTAGATCCAGCATTTTTTTATCATCCTTATCTTCAGGCACAACCCAGACAACTAACCTGGAAACAAACTTTGAGAACAGCAACAAATCTTCAGCCTCACTGATGAAATGCTGCATCACTTGCATTGCCATATCTGGACTAAAGGGCAACTTTCGAAGATCTTGCGATTGACACGTCCGGAGGGGCAGTCGGAAAATCGTTGGATATTGTTTGAATTTGTAAAAAGGCACCAGCATGTTTGGAAATCTTGCGTCGAGCTCTTCACATTTATATTGGCGTCCGTGTCTCTGTCCAAAAGCCACTGCCATTTGCATGGGGTCGAAGATATGCAGGCGTTCATTTGTGAGCAGTTGAATTGTATTTGTTACTTGGTAGAAGCTGTTGAGACCGATGCCGAACCTGTTGTTGGTGTTGTTGTTGTAGTTGTGTATTCAGATACCGGCAGGTCCCATAATGCGCAGAAAAACGACTACGCATACTGACCTAGCTCTGGAAGAGAGAAGGCTCTGAAAGAGAGAAGGCGATTCGTTCTCCGCTAACTGCGCGTGTGAGCTAATTACTAACTAGCAGACAAATACACTTTAACCTGTTGTTTCGAACGTAGAAAATTCGCGTTTCCCCAAAACCATTTGGGGCCAACAAGGTCACAGCAGACTCTCACATATCCTAAGTTGACTGTTGAAAGGATATGAACGTACAAATCACCTGCCACATTTAGAAAAGTCACTCCGCTTTATCGAGTCGCCAAGACGCTGAATCAATTTTATGTCCTCAGTATTTAACGATTTCGAAGACATGAACAGCAGCGCAGGACCCTGTAAAATTTTAGCACGGTCGTCTACAAGTTGATCTATGGCATGGGATCGTGCATCGAACGCAAAAGTTACTTCTTCCGCACCAGCATCATCGCAGTTTTGAAGATGCTCGTTGAAAATATCGTGAACTTCGTTGTACTGCTCGAGAATACTGCAGAGTCGAGCTTTTAGGTCCTCATGCTGACCAAAGTGATCGCCGGGATCTTTGTCAGCTTCGCACATTTGGGCTAATTTATCTCGCACTGAAGTGGCACCAAGCGTCCGTCCAAATTTGACACTGATATTATCATCCAGCATTTCCACGTTCCCACTTCCGACCCAGGGTGCGTCATTGATAGAAACTTGGCTGACAGGCAACATGCGACCTGAAACAGTGGGCACAACCAGCTTCATGTTCTTGTTCACCTTTTCTTTCAGAGTATATGCAACTTCACAGGCAAGCTTTACTGCCAACGACTGAGAGTATGCCGAGGGATCTTCATTTTGCAGGATTTGCAGCTGATGGGTAAGAACTTCTGTAGAAAATCGTTCGGTGATGCCCACTACCTTCAGGATGGTAGATCCAAGCGTCGTTGCCCACTTCGCAGACAACAGACCCAAGCAGGGGTCGAGCTTGTATTCTGAAGTGTGTGCCACATGCAGGGATGGCAGCAGAGAATATAGACCCTCATTCCTTGAGACAGGTACCCATGCTATATCAGCAAGGGGTTGTAAACAAAGTTCCACTCTTAAAGGCTCTTGAACCATACGCGATAGTTCGCAGCATGCTACGAAAAGGTGCTCCACCAAATCTTCCGACGCCTGCCCATCGCGCGCGAACGTGGCCAGTTTCTCGATTTGCCTTACAATCATTTCAGGCTCAAGCGTTCGAAACGTTAGAAAAGACGGAATTCTCCAGTCGCGACCAGTTTTCGGACTCGAATTAGCTGTGGATTCCACTGCCCAGACCACTTTTCTTGCACTATATGGCAGTAGCGTGTTTGCGGCCATCAACGCAATGCAAGTCTTTGAAGGCTGATCCGAAGCAGAGTCCCACCATTTTGGCATTTTGCTTGGTATAAATTTCACATTATTCATCAGTTGCGTAGTGGGAGATTCGATGTTAGATAATTTCTTTGTGGCGACATCAATGTGTGCTGATCTTTCTTCAATGTATTGGAGGAGCGCAATTGCCCTTTGCATGAGATCAGAGTCCGCAACAGTCTGCGCCTCGTCCAAGCAATCAAACCAAGTAAAATCAGTCTGTAAGCCCCACAGTATCAACGACCTCAGGATATCCTCTCGTATCGCAGACGAATTCTGATGGACCACAACTTGCAAACTATGATCCAGCGACAAAATATTGATCTTGTACTTGTCAAATTCTTGCAAGTACTCTAAATCTGGCGAAAACAAGTTTTGAAGACAGTTGAGGGTTGAGGTGCTGGAACCTCCATAGAAAACGTTTCTGAGACAAATGAGGTTGTGCCAAAGGGAGTGCTGTTCTTTTGTAAAGTCTTTTGCAAATGCGGCAAGTGCATGGATCAATGCGGAAAGCAAAGTAAGGTGATCTTCCACCTGAGGCAAAGATATTATCATCCGAAGAACATACTCTATGTCAACTTCTTGCAGGCACGGCTCGCTGAATCGCTTGCATCCATCCTAAACATGTGAGACACATTGATTAGGACTCACAATATGACAAATCAATACAACATCTCTGGATGCTGGTATAGTGACTGAAACTGGATATTATATATATATATATGTATATATACATATACGTGTATACATATATATGTATGTGTGTGCGTGTGTGTGTATGTACGTGTGTGTGTGTGTGTGTGTGTGTGTGTGTGTGTGTGTGTGTGCGTGTGTGTGTGTGTATGTATATATTTATAGTGCTCATTGGCAATTATCAAAAATTAAAGGAAAAGCACGTGCGCTATGACCGATCACTAGGCGGCCGCTCCCTGCATAGTTAGCGCCGTGGGACTGTATACATACGTACATATATATATGTATTTGTATATTTATGAATGTATATGTATATGTATATGTATATGTATATGTATATGTATATGTATATGTCGCTGCGGTCTCAAACCCGTGGAATTTCTCATTCAGAATCCGAACCAGAATGGCCCATTCTGGACGGATTCTGTTCAGAATCCGATTGGGAATCCGATTCAAAATGGAGTTTTGTACCAGAAATAGTGCTTGGCCCCCAAAGAAGCCCAAATGGCGTGCTCAGAATGGCAAGTGCAACCAGCAGTGCGAGCTCAGCCACCCTCTGGCGAGCGCCAGTGAAATGATGACTGGTAGTAGCAATTTGAGCATGTGCTGCCGCTTTCCTCTCCAGAAGTTTGCTGAGCTCGCGCTGCCGGTTGCATTCATTCCCAATCGGATTCTGAACACAATCCGTCCAGAATGGGCCATTCTGGTTCGGATTCTGAATGAGAAATTACACGGGCTTGAGACCGCAGCGCGTATATGTATATGTATATGTATATGTATATGTATATGTATATGTTACATGTATATGTATACGTACATGTATATTTATGCAT
>Ga0335398_10007939_pt1 | contig 12769 bp, 15 predicted proteins | sample BON03_FD_205742 | JGI IMG/M metagenome (GOLD analysis project Ga0335398, IMG submission 205742) | Freshwater microbial communities from Lake Bonney liftoff mats and glacier meltwater in Antarctica - BON-03 (spades assembly) (version 2) | ecosystem: Environmental > Aquatic > Freshwater > Ice >...
GTCGCACCTGCGCGAGCAGCGCGCGGGTGACAGGGGCAGCGGTGAGCTGCTGCAGATCGAGCTCGGCCACGGTGCCGGCGCTACGTCTTGGCGATGCGGACGAAGCGCGCCGAGTGGCCACACTCGGCGTCGGGCGCGCCTTGATAAGATTTCTTGAAGCTGGCGCGGATGGCGCCTCAGTGCCCCAGTTCTCCGGCCACGGCTGGCCGTCCTCACCGGTGCCCGCCCACTCGACCGGATACTTGAATGCACGCGGGGCCAGGCGCTTCTACTTGATGCGCTCGACCTCGTACAAGTCGGCGCCGAAGCTGAACCTGACGCGGGCGAGAGTAGGTGTCAAAGTGGGTGTACGTGTGGGCGACGGGCGCAACTCAGCCACTCCAGATCGAACAAAACCGATTCATCCATAGCGAAGTAGAGATGATTCAGCGCCCCAGACGTGAAAGCGCGACGCGCACGACCAGCATCAGCGCAAACGGCTTGCGCATGCGTCGTTCTGATGACCAACATTTCAGAGTCAGCCAGCTGGGCGGGGTGCGCATCGGCGTACAGTGCGGGGCCTTGCGAGGGCGATCCTCGCTGCTTGCGCTCGGCCTTGCTCAGGCTAGGTCCCACCGGCGTTGCCGGCTCGGCATATCGCTCAAAATCAAATCGGCCGCCATTTTGGTTAAAATCGGACTACACCGGTTTGGGGGGGGGCCACCGTGCTGTCACTTGGCGCAGCAACATCCCAATCGCCCTACACCCTAGCCCGCTGTCCGCTGTTCGTACAGCGTACAGCAACGGCGGTTGGGCATGCCTCTCAAGACAGTGCCAGACGCGGGTTAGGGTGAACCCTGTATACACTGTATACTGTGCGTACTCGTCAAACACACAGCACACAGGAGTCACACACTCCCACATCAGCCTCTGCCCTCTACCACCCTTGTCTGTGTGTTTCCTGTGTGGGTCCCTCTGCGGCCTCCTGTTGGCCGCTTTGTGCGGCCCTCTGTGTGGTGGTCCGCTTTTGTGCAGCCCTTTGTGTGGGTCGTCCCGCCACCTCCTGTTGGCAGCTTTCTGTTCCGCTTTCCTGCGACATTCATTCTCTGTCATCTGTCTGTCGTTCGCCGCCTCTGCTGCGGTGCTCTCGCACATGGTGCACTCTGAGTCGGAGCTGCTGGCGCAGTCGCTCGCTCACGGACCTCCCCACGATCACGTGGATCACGACCGACCTCAACCTCGGATCTCGGCGGCAGTGGTAGACATGTCTCCTGCCCAACCTCACGCCTGGCTGCTCAGTGGAGCGGGCCACACCGGCGCGCACGCGCGACGGATCACGACGTCTCCGCCCATCTCACGGGCTGGCGTACCCGGCCAGCGGGCCACCGGCGCGCACGCGCGACGGATCACGACGTCTCTGCCCATCTCGCGGGCTGGCGTACCCGGCCAGAGGGCCACCCTCGGCCAGCGGGCCACCCTCGACAACAACCCCAACCACGAGCAGAACTCTGCCGACATGAACATCGTCGGCGTCCCCCTCTGCGACACGGTGAACCTCGGCTGCAGTGCCGCCGCGACGAGGACCCACTGGGTCCAGCAGGGCACCCGCTGGGAACCCGCGCGTCATGGCGGCTCCTGCTTCGACGTGGCTTTCCTGTGGGCGGCCGAGAAAATGGACGAGCTCATCGGCGCCGTCAAAGACGTCGAGACGCAGGGCCCAGCGACGCCCGCTACGCTCGGCGACGCTGCGCCAGCGCCGCAGTGCACGGCGCAGGGCCCGGCGACACGCGCTACGCTCGGCGACGCTGCGCCAGCGCCGCGGTGCACGGCGCAGGGCCCAGCGACGCCCGCTACGCTCGGCAACGCTGCGCCAGCACCGCGATGCGCAGTGCAGGGCCCGGCGACACGCGCTGCGCTCGGCGACGCTGCGCCAGCGCCGTGGTACACGGCGCGGGGCCCGGCGACGCACGCTACGTTCGGCGACGCTGCGCCATCGCTGTGGTGTGCGGCGCAGGGGACGGCGCCACGCGCCACGCTCGGCGACGCTGCGCCAGCACCGCGGTGCACGGCGCGGGGTCCAGCGAAGCCCGCTACGCTCGGCAACGCTGCGCCAGCACCGCGGTGCGCAGCGCAGGACCCGGCGACACGCGCTGCGCTCGGCAACGCTGCGCCAGCGCCGTGGTACACGGCGCGGGGCCCGGCAACGCACGCTACGTTCACCGACGCTGCGCCATCGCTGTGGTGCGCGGGGCGCAGAGCTCGGCGACGCCGCCCTCGGACCCAAGCTCGCCGCCAGCGCACCCGGACGGGCCAGAAGTTGCTGTTTGCGCGGCCGCTGCCGCCGTGCGCACCGTCATCGCCACCACTCGCAGCCTACGCAACTTTCCGCCGGGGCTGAAGCATGCTCACCAACTCTCCGCTGAAATGGCTCCGGTCGAAGCCGCCGCCGCCGCGGTGCTCACCGCTGTCAACACCATACGCGCCGCGCCAGCACCGCCGTGCTCAGCGCGCAACTCGGTGCTGCCGCCTGTCCAGCAGATCTTGCCGTGGGGAAGGGCGCAGTACCGGGCCTTGCAGCGCGCGCAGGAGCAGCCAACGCCGCCGCCCTCGCTCGGCTACGCTGCCTGCTCCCTCGTCGCTAGTGCCTGCGGTGGCTGCGCAGACGAGGCGTTGAGTTATGCTCTCTACGAGCTTTTGTCTGTTGCCCTCGAATACTTGGCTCACGCCGACCTCGCCGACCTCACTAGCGCGCTCGCTACGTGTCCAAGATAGATGTACCTACTACCGTATTTGCCCGCAGTAGTTAGTACCCCCTGCGGTATCCCGGAGGATGCCCGCCAACATTCCTAAGTACGCTCTTCGGCCACATTCCCTCGAACGACTTGCACATCCCGTTCAACACATTGCGGGCGCCCGCCGGGCGCCCGCCCTTTTGCGTGTTGTGTTTCCTGTGCCGAGATTCATTGCGAGGACAGTCCTTGATGAATCTCGATGGGTGTTTCGTCGTTGTTTGGCCTCAGAGGCAAACATTCGTAAGAATTCTCTTACAAAACCAGAATCGGAGTCTGCTTCGAGCAGACGTCCGACGTTTTTCTTCAAGACTACACACTCGTCAGCGTCACCATCACGTCCGCCATGCCAGACTTACTCGAGGAGGAGCGCGCCGACACGCACGCCGCCAAATTGATCGACTGGAAGAAGCTTTTCCCCACCAACATGTCCATCGACGGCAGCATCCAGTCCTTCGTCCAGCTCCTCATCGTCATCTCCGCGGCGGCCAAGGATGACACCATCCTCATGGCGTTCTTCGCGTCCCACGGCACCATGATTCCCGCCAGCGCAAGCATCTACGCAGCGTCTCCCACCGATGCCGCAATCAACCACGCCATGCGCAATGTCCCCACGCCGTCACGCAACCATAGTCGCGATGCGGTAGGCGAGGAACCCGGTGCCCGTTGTTGCGTAGAGCGCGAAGACGGCCGCAAAGCCCAGGCTGTCTGGCGTGTAGGCGGCGACACACAACCGCAGGTAGCTCGCGTTTGTGTCGGCAAGAGTCATGAGCCGTGGCGCGCAGTACCGCAGTTGCATAACGTCTAAGATGCCCGTCGTGGCCATGCACTGGCCGGCCAGGTTGAAGACGAGGATCCAGTAGGGACTCGTCCACGGGTAGGCGGAGACGGTGAGAATGCTAGCGACGCCGGCCACACACACCGCCACGTACCACACATGCATCGCGGTCTTGAGCCAGGCGTGCCGGTTGGCTCTGGCGAAGAGGAAGAGCGCGCAGGCCGTCGTGCAGGTGCACACGGCCAGCACGACGAGTTTGCCATGATCGGTGGTCGACAACAACATTTTAGATTATAAAAATTTGAGATCAGGATGTGGTCGGGCAATGTTACGTTATACGTTAATTACTTATTCGTCGCGTTATTCCCCCGGAACGGTTCTCAGGTTAACCCCCTCACCCGAGGCACACAGAAGCACGTAACGCAACTCGCTCAGGTATCGACTACAATAAGAGTTTTGTTGTTTTCTCGAAGTTGTTAGAAGCCCAGCCCGGCCAAAAATGTAAGTACTTCTTTGCCAGTGCCGACTTTGAGTCCGCACCGCTGCCCGACTCGATCGATCGCTTGCAAGCCGAATTTCGAACTGCTATATGGCGATGAGGCGAGGCGGCTGATGGGCCGCCACGACGCAGAGGGAAGCTGTATAAGGCCATCTTTGCAACGCCCCGCACGCAGCAAGGTGGTCAAAGCGGCGACCTGCGCAAGGCGCGATGGGAGGCTGCTGCGGGCCGCTGGCTAGCCTTGAGCTGTACCGGGCGCCACGCTCTGCGCGCCGCGAGACGGTCAAGGGCCGCGACGCAGCGGTGAGCCGCGCAACATGCGACGCTCCGAGGTGGAGTGACGCGAGCCGGCTGTTGGCCGCCGTGCAGCTTCGAGCTGAATTAAGCGCGACGCTATGCACGCAGCGGGACAGCCAAGGGCCGCGACGCAGCGGCGAGCTGCGCAGCACGCGACGCTCCGAGGTGGAGTGATGCGAGGCGGCTGTTGGCCGCCGTGCAGCTTTGAGCTGAACCGAGCGCGACGCTCGTCACGCATGGGAACGGCCAAGGGCCGCGACACAGCGGCGAGCTGCGCAGCACGCGACGCTCCGAGGTGGAGTGACGCGAGGAGGCTGTGGGCCGCTGTGCAGCTTGGAGCTAAACCAGGCGCGACGTTCTGCCTGAACTTAGCGCGACGCTCTTCACGCAGCGGAATGGCCAAGGGCCGCGACGCAGCGGCGAGCTGCGCAGCACGCGACGCTCCGAGGTGGAGTGACGCGAGGAGGCTGTGGGCCGCTGTGCAGCTTTGAGCTGAACCCGACGCGATGCTCTGCCTGAACTTAGCGCGACGCTCTTCACGCAGCGGAACGGCCAAGGGCCGCGGCGCAGCGGCGAGCTGCGCGGCACGCGACGCTCCGAGGTGGAGTGACGCGAGGAGGCTGTGGGCCGCTGTGCAGGTTTGAGCTGAACCAGGCGCGACGCTCTGCACGCAGCAGGACGTCCAAGTCTCGAGACGCAGTGGCGAGCTGCACAAGGCGCGACGCTCCGAGGTGGAGTGATGTGAGGCGGCTGTGGGCCGACATGCAGTTTTGAGCTGAACTAGGCGCGACGCTCTGCACGTAGCGGGACGGCCAAATCCCGCGACGCAGCGGCGAGCTGCGCAAGGCGCGACGCTCCGAGGTGGAGAGACGCGATGCGGCTGTGGGCTGCCGTGCAGCTTTGAGCTGAACCAGGCGCGACGCTATGCATGCAGCGGGACGGCCAAAGGCCGCGACGCAGCGGCGAGCTGCGCAAGGCGCGACGCTATGAGGTGGAGTGACGCGAGGCGGCTGTGGGCCGCCGTGCAGCTTTGAGCTGAACCTAGCGCGACGCTCGTCACGCAGCGGAACGGCCAAGGGCCGCGACGCAGCGGCGAGCAGCGCAGCTCGCGACGCTTTGAGGTGGAGTGACGCGAGGCGGCTGTGGGCCGCCGTGCAGCTTTGAGCTGTATGCGTGACGCTCTGTACGCAGCGGGACGGTCAAGGGCCGCGACGCAGCGGCAAGCTGCGCAGCACGCGATGCTCCGAGGTGGAGTGACGGACGCGAGGCGGCTGTGGGCCGCTGTGCAGCTTTGAGCTGAACCAGGCGCGATGCTCTGCACGCAGCAGGACGTCTAAGTGCCGAGACGCAGTGGCGAGCTGCACAAGGCGCGACGCTCCGAGGTGGAGTGACGCGAGGCGGCTGTGGGCCGACTTGCAGCTTTGAGCTGAACTAGGCGCGACGCTCTGCATGTAGCGGGACGTCCAAATCCCGCGACGATGCGGCGAGGTGCGCAAGGGGCGACGCTTCAAGGTGGAGAGACGCGATGCGGCTGTGGGCTGCCGTGCAGCTTTGAGCTACGCTATGCTCGCAGCAGGACGGCCAAGGGCCGTGGCGCAGCGGCGAGCTGTACTACACGCGACGCTCCGAGGTGGAGTGACGCGAGGCGGCTGTGGGCCGACGTGCAGCTTCGAGCTGAATTGGGCGCGACGCTCTGCAAGTGGCGGGATGACCAAGTCCCGCGACGCAGCAGCGAGCTGCGCAAGGCGCGACGCTCCGAGGTGGAGAGACGCGATGCGGCTGTGGGCTGCCGTGCAGCTTTGAGCTGAACCAGGCGCGACGCTATGCACGCAGCGGGACGGCCAAAGGCCGCGACGCAGCGGCGAGCTGCGCAAGGCGCGACGCTATGAGGTGGAGTGACGCGAGGCGGCTGTGGGCCGACGTGCAGCTTTGAGCTGAACTACGCGCAACGTACTTCACGCAGCTGGACGGCCAAGGGCCGCGACGCAGCGGCGAGCAGCGCAGCACGCGATGCTCCGAGGTGGAGTGACGCGAGGCGGCTGTGGGCCGCCGTGCAGCTTTGAGCTGAACTAAGCGCGACGCTCTGCACGCAGCTGGAAGGTCAAGGGCCGCGACGCAGCGGCGAGCTGCGCAGCACGCGACGCTCCGAGGTGGAGTGACGCGAGGCGGCTGTGGGCCGCTGTGCAGCTTTGAGCTGAACCAGGCGCGATGCTCTGCACGCAGCAATACGTCCAAGTGCCAAGACGCAGTGGCGAGCTGCACAAGGCGCGACGCTCCGAGGTGGAGTGACGCGAGGCGGCTGTGGGCCGACGTGCAGCTTTGAGCTGAACTAGGCGCGACGCTCTGCACGTAGCGGGACGTCCATATCCCGCGACGATGCTGCGAGGTGCGCAAGGCGCGACGCTCCGAGGTGGAGAGACGCGATGCGGCTGTGGGCCGCCGTGCAGCTTTGAGCTGAACCAGGCGCGACGCTATGTACGCAGCGGGACGGCCAAGGGCCGCGACGCAGCGGCGAGCTGCGCAACACGCGACGCTCCTAGGTGGAGCGACGCGAGGCGGCTGCGGGTCGCCGTGCAGCTTTGAGCTGAACCTAGCGCGACGCTCGTCACGCAGCGGAACGGCCAAGGGCCGCGACGCAGCGGCGAGCTGCGTAGCACGCGACGCTCCAAGGTGGAGTGACGCGAGGAGGCTGTGGGCCGCTGTGCAGCTTTGAGCTGAACCAGGCGCGACGCTCTGCCTGAACCTAGCGCGACGCTCTTCACGCAGCGGAACGGCCAAGGGCCGCGACGCAGCGGCGAGCTGCGCAGCACGCGACGCTCCGAGGTGGAGTGACGCGAGGAGGCTGTGGGCCGCTGTGCAGGTTTGAGCTGAACCAGGCGCAACGCTCTGCACGCAGCAGGACGTCCAAGTCTCGAGACGCAGTGGCGAGCTGCACAAGGCGTGACGCTCCGAGGTGGAGTGACGTGAGGCGGCTGTGGGCCGACGTGCAGCTTTGAGCTGAACTAGGCGCGACGCTCTGCACGTAGCGGGACGGCCAAATCCCGCGACGCAGCGGCGAGCTGCGCAAGGCGCGACGCTCCGAGGTGGAGTGACGCGAGGCGGCTGTGGGCCGCTGTACAGCTTTGAGCTGAATCAGGCGCGACGCTATGCACGCAGCGGGACGGCCAAAGGCCGCGACGCAGCGGCGAGCTGCGCAAGGCGCGACGCTATGAGGTGGAGTGACGCGAGGCGGCTGTGGGCCGACGTGCAGCTTTGAGCTGAACTAAGCGCGATGTTCTTCACGCAGCGGGACGGCCAGGTGCCGCGACGCAGCGGCAAGCTGCGCAAGGCGCGACACTCCGAGTTGGAGTGACGCGAGGCGGCTGTGGGCCGCTGCGCAGCTCTGAGCTGGACTTGTCGCGACGCTCTGCCCGTAGCGGGACGGCCAAGTCCCGCGACGCAGCGGCGAGCTGCGCAAGGCGCGACGCTCCGAGGTGGAGTGGCGAGAGGCGGCTGTGGGCCGCCGTGCAGCTTTAAGCTGAACTAAGCGCGTCGCGGTGCAAGGCTGCAAATGGCGAGCGGCTCGAATTGAGCGGCGCGCGGCATCCAAGGGGTCGCCGAGCAGCTGGAGGCTGCAAAGGGCGCGCAGCTCGAAGTGAGCGGCGCGCGGCGTCCAAAAGCGCCGAGCAGCTCGAGGCTGCACAGAGCGCGCGGCTCGAAGCGAGCGGCGCGCGGCGTCCAAGGGGTTGCCGAGCAGCTGGAGGCTGCAAAGGGCGCGCGGCTCGAAGTGAGCGGCGTGCGGCGTCCAAGCTAGCCGAGCAGCTCAAGGCTGCAAAGGGCGTGCGGCTCGAAGTGAGCGGCGCGCGGCGTCCAAGGGTCGCCGAGCAGCTGGAGGCTGCAAAGGGCGCGCGGCTCGAAGTGAGCGGCGCGGGGCGCCCAAGGGGGCGCCGAGCAGCTCGAGGCTGCAAAGGGTGCGCGGCTGGAAGTGAGCGGCGCGCGGCGACCAAGGGGACGCCGAGCAGCTCGATGCTGCACAGAGCGCGCGGCTCGAAGTGAGCGGCGCGCGGCATCTAAGAGTAGCCGAGCAGCTCGAGGCTGCACAGAGCGCGCGGCTCGAAGTGAGCGGCGCGCGGCATCCAAGGGTAGCCGAGCAGCTCGAGGCTGCACAGAGCGCGCGGCTCGAAGTGAGCGGCGCGCGGAGTCCAAGGGTCGCCGAGCAGCTGGAGGCTGCAAAGGGTGCGCGGCTCGAAGTGAGCGGCGCGTGGTGTCCAAGGGTCGCCGTGCAGCTCGATGCTGCACGGAGCGCGCGGCTTGAAGTGAGCGGCGCGCGGCGTCCAAGGGTCGCCGAGCAGCTCGAGGCTGCACAGAGCGCGCGGCTCGAAGTGAGCGGCGCGCGGCATCCAAGGGTCGCCGAGCAGCTCGAGGCTGCACAGAGCGCGCGGCTCGAAGTGAGCGGCGCGCGGCATCCAAGGGTCGCCGAGCAGCTCGAGGCTGCACAGAGCGCGAGGCTCGAAGGTGAGCGCGCGCGCGGTGTTCACGGGTCGCCGAGCAGCTCGTACTGCACAGAGCGCGCAGCTCGAAATGAGCGGCGCGCGGCATCCAAGGGTCGCCGAGCAGCTTAAGACTGCAAAGGGCGCGCGGCTCGAAGTGAGCGGCGCGCGGCGTCCAAGGGTAGCCAAGCAGCTCGATGCTGCACGGAGCGCGCGGCTCGAACTGAGCGGTGCGCGGCATCCAAAGGTCGCCGAGCAGCTCGAGGCTGCACAGAGCGCACGGCTCGAAGTGAGCGGCGCGCGGCATCCAAGGGTCGCCAAGCAGCTCGATGCTGCACAGAGCGCGCGGTTTGAAGTGAGTGGTGCGCGGCGTCCAAGGGTCGCCAAACAGCTCGAGGCTGCAAAGGGCGCGCGGCTCGAAGTGAGCGGCGCGCGGCGTCCAAGGTGGCGCCGAGCAGCTTGAGGCTGCAAAGGGCGCGCGGCTCGCAGTGAGCGGCGCGCGGCGACCAGGGGTCGCCAAGCAGCTCGATGCTGCACAGAGCGCGCAGCTCGAAGTGAGCGGCGCGCGGCGTCCAAGGGTCGCCGAGCAGCTCGAAGCTGCAAAGGGCGCGCGGCTCGAAGTGAGCGGCGTGCCGCGTCCAAAGGGTCGCCGAGCAGCTCGAGCCTGCAAAGGGCGCGCGGCTCGAAGTGAGCGGCGCGCGGCGTCCAAGGGTCGCCGAGCAGCTCGAGGCTGCAATGGGCACGCGGCTCGAAGGGAGCGGCGCGAGGCGTCCGGGTTAACCTGAGCCAGTTGCAGTGCCGTCTCCGTAGAACGCGAGGACACGCGCCGCTGCTTGGTAGGTCCGCGTCGCGTGTAGAGCTGGATCTGGCGGGAAGGGTGGATACAGTATTTCTACCCCTCACAGTATATCGTACGCTCATGGATTTTCTGGCATAAGTTTGCTGATCGCCAGCTGCCCGCCCCACGGCCCCCCTGGGCCCAATCCGAGCCCCCCGAGGTCTCCACAGCAACCCTGTAGCCTGCCTGCGTCCAGCCCCTCCCGGCGTGCGCGCGCCCCTTGCCTAGCGTAGGTCCTGCGCCCCTTGCGGCTTTGGGCGCAAATTGCTGCAAACGTCGGGAGCTTCAGGGGCATGCCCTCGTCTCGTGGCTCCGCCTGCGATGCTCATGGCGCATGCATATTGGGTCACTGAATGCCGCGACGAAGACGTGCGCATGCAGATGCGCGAGAGCGTCATTCCTACCGGATGCTGCACGCTTCGGCGGCCGACGCCGGGCACAGCAGCGAGAGCACGCCGCTCAGCAAAGCGCGCCGGTGGCGGTAATCTGCTGGAGATGCGAGGTGGCTGAAGCAGGGGCTTGCGCAACCGTCCGCTGCCTGGAGACGCGCACCAGGGCTACGAAACGTCGTTGTTGTTTGTGTTCGGCGATTTCGGCCGCATTTTTTCGGCCGCATTTTTTGCTTTTTCGAGCACGTCGATAACTAACCTTAAAACGTTTCAACATATACGTAAACAGCTAGGGGGAGCTTTTTACACACGGAAAAGGTCGACCAGCACGAAGCCGTGTGCTCTCACACCCCCCTGCTTCAACGCAGAGGCGAGACGGGAGCTCAGTGTGCGCCCCCCCTCATCAACACAATAACAGAGACAACACATACAGCGTGCATAAGAATAAGACATACATGTAGGCCCACATATTGACTACACAGTGACATAGCCTAAGATCTAAGATCGACATACCACACCAGCCAGCGTCTACTCGCGGGCGGCAGGCAGCAGAGCAGCACAAGCAGTAGGAGGCGGGCTGGCTCCTCCTCTCTCTCTCTGCTGCACGCCACCCCTCACGGGGAGGCATGAGTAGCCCCGCCCGCCTCGTCTGGCGCGCCCAACGGCCGACGCAGAAGAGCTAGCTCACCACAAAACGACGCCACAAAACGACGTGCACCCAACGCCTCTCTCGTCTTCAATGCCCGGGGGTCGCAGCCCAGGTAGGCGCAAACCGCCACGCCCGCCCACCTCGTCTGGCGTGCTCAACTGCAGCAGGCAGGCAAGCGAGCTCACCAATAAAAGAACGAGCGCCGCCCCATCCTATATCGCACTCATGGTCGGCGGCGCGCCCACTCCAACGCCGGAACGACATGGAGACCGGCCGTGGGGACCCCTGCACGCAGGGAGCAACGCAATCAGCGTGGTGCGCTCGTATCAGGGGGTGGCATGGGCAGGCGCACCTTAAGTCCATGCTACTGGAGATGTTGAGAGAGATGGAGGCCCAGCTGCGGCTTGAGCTCTGCGTCTGCTGCCGCTGCTCGTCGCCAGCACACCTTACGAGGCCGACCGTGCAAAGCATCTCTCGTGTCTAGAGGGCCCTCTCATCAACACACCCCGCTTCGGCCGTCATGTCCGAGGCGTTGCCACGTACACAGCCCACCACACAAGGGCGAAACGGGTACAAAAACGCTGCAGAGCAACAGCAGAGCAGAGCAGCAGCAGCAGGCCGAGAAGACCGCAGCACGTCAAGCTCAACTCACTCCGAGCGCGCCGCCCCAAGCCAGCTCCCCCCCATGGTGTGGCGCGCGAGCTCGGCTTGCATGGCGCCAGGCGCGGACCGCGAAGGGCGCCGCGGAGAGCAGTGTGGCGCAGGGGGTGGTTTGACCATCCCCCGCCACTTGCCGTGCCGCGCAGTGCAGCAGCTCGAGCGCGCGGCAGTGCGGCAGCGCACGCTTCTTCTCGTCGGGAACGACTCGAGTCTGCCCAGCGCTCTCGTCCGGCGTGGATGTTCTCGTCGAAGGCGTCTGCACCAGGCGAGCCGGCGCCCAGCAACGTGCGGCACGTCGTTGATCAGGTCAGTGGGCAGCTCCCAACGCGCGCCGCCGCGCGGCCGGCGTGGCTCCAGTCGCAGTGCCTGTGGGGGCGACTGCTCGCAGGTCGGCGCGCGCTCTGCGCGCGTCTGCACCGATCGTCTGCGACCAGCGAAGGGACCCTTGCGGCACAGAGAAATGGGCTGGCCTCGCGGATGGACGCGGCCTCGAGCACGGTTGCTGGTCGGGGACCCTTGGGCCGGGGTGGAGCCTAGCCGAGCTGCCGCGTCAGATCCGCCATCCAATGCAGCCCTGGCCCGTGCATGCCGCTTCTCAGCAGCCAGTGGGCTGCTGCTGAGGAAACCGCATTTGGCTACGATAGCAAGGGTCGAACCTATTTTGGGCAGTGCCCCAATTTGGGCAACCACTGAAATAAACTGAAATGTCGCGATTTCGGCGAAAAGTAGGTGCCAGCAGGCTGCTCGCGCGCTGCGTACGGGCGTCGAATGGGTAAGCGGGGTTGAGGGCGGTTGCAGGGCGACCCAAGGCGTGTGTGAGACCGGAAGGCGAGCTGTCCAAAGCCCGATCTTGGGCAGGGCCCAATTTGGACAGTTGTCGAATCAGAAATCGAAGCGTCAAGTCATCAGGTCGATCGACAGCGAACAGGCGCGCATGTAGGCGGGGTCTGAGGCAATGGGCACACCGAAGGGCCATTCGGCGCACGGACTGCCGCCTCATATCGGCGCCGGCGGCCGCCGTGGTGGCACTGCGACAGCCTGGAAATCGGCGAAAATCGGCCATTTTTGCTGCCCAAATTCGGGTCAACCCTTGTTATACCTGTTATTCTCAAAACTAGAGCCGTTCTCAGCACCTTCCGGCTGCGCCCCAAATAAAAAAAATTGAGGGGGGGGAGGCGCGGCGCGCGCGAAAATAAAAAAATGTTGTGGCCGCGCTGACAAACAGGTTAACCGCGCCGATGGCGACGACCACGGCCTATGCTCATGCGCATTGGGTCGGGGGGGTCGTGCTCGATGAAGGCGCGGTCCGCTGACATTGCGGGCGGCTTCGGAGACACGTTTCGGAGGTCGCGTGGAGGTCGGCGACTGCGCGCGGAAATGCTTGGAGTGCACCACGAGCGGCCTGATGCAGGGGCCTATCTG
>Ga0335398_10007946_pt1 | contig 12762 bp, 7 predicted proteins | sample BON03_FD_205742 | JGI IMG/M metagenome (GOLD analysis project Ga0335398, IMG submission 205742) | Freshwater microbial communities from Lake Bonney liftoff mats and glacier meltwater in Antarctica - BON-03 (spades assembly) (version 2) | ecosystem: Environmental > Aquatic > Freshwater > Ice >...
TACTTTATACATTGATGTTCCTCTCTCTGTATCACCAAAATGATCTCGCATACCTACCAAAAATGTCTGCAATAGTATCCTCGTATCCGTACCCCAACCAGCACCAATGCCAATAACATTTTTCTACCATAATCGATTTTTGTGAAAAATTGGGGTTGGGTTCAAAATATGTACAAAAAAACAGTATTGTGAACAAGGGAAAAGAAGGATAGGAGAAATACAAGGAAAGAAAGTGGAGAAGATCAACTGTTTGAATGCATTATTAGAAGTTGGGTTCCAATGATTAAATATTGAATGAAAAATTAAGGGTAAAAGATTCAGTATTTGGTCCATACAAATGTATGGGAAAACTAAAAACTGGAAATTTGGAGAGTTGTTGGCTTTTTTGATGTGTTTAATTAATAAAATTAAATATTTTAAATTCGGAATTTACCACCATCTGGATGTTTACAAACATCTCTATCTAGAGTCAAGGTCAGACACCAGCTCGCCCTGAGGTCCTTTCAGGTTCATATGTTTTAAGATCTGGATATTCATGATGTTTATCAGTCGTTGAACTAGTGAGACTGGGAGATCGAGGAGTTGATGAGGTTGTCTGAGGCGGATGGTTCAATGCTTGGTTCCCAATTCAACCTAATTTGAGAAGATTTCATACCTCGAGTCTGAATGAATTTTTGGAGCAATTAAACTTCTGGTGCCTTCAACTATGCAGTAGTCGAAATAACAAATATTTGGTCTAGCTAGCATGAAGGAAGAACGAATTCCTTTAATAGCTAACTAGATATGATGATTGGACGAAGTGTTTAAATGATGGTTCTTGAAGGGGTTAAGATTGTATTTTTGAAATTTTATTGGGGAGCATTCGAAGTTCGACCGGTTTTGAAAAATGGTCAACGAATTTTCTGAATTTGAGGCTTCATCGAATTTCAGAGGAATGCCGGTGAAACTATCGTCCGTTGGGCTGACTATGGATTTACACTTAATTCTTCATATAGAGATATGACAATGATATGTAGCAATATTTTGCAATTTGAACAAGTTCTAGGTCTCGTTTACATTATGACTTTTCGTTACTCTTTTTAATGGGTTGACCACCTCATATCAGTGTCTACGGAACCTATCACTTTTGGAAATGGAGTTTGTTGAAGTAGAGACGGGGTATTTTGTGCCACCTCAAGAAGAGCCATTAGTGAAGTTGGTGGGGGATAATCTACCTAGCTACGAATTCAAGGGTGTTCCTGCGTTTTTCGATGTTGGTGGATTGTGCTGCAATCCGGAATCCTTCAGTGCTGCCATCGACGTTTTGTACTCCAGATACAAAAACAAAGATCTGACCTCTATTTGTTGTGTTGATGCACGAGGTTTCCTTTTCGGTCCGGCATTGGCTCTTCGTCTTGGGATTCCTTTTTTTATGGCTCGTAAATCCGGTAAACTTCCTGGATTGGTTTTGGAAACCAAATACAAAACCGAATATTCTGAAGATTCCCTGAGCATTCCATGTAATTCAGTGCATCCTGAAGATAGAGTTTTAATTGTGGACGATCTTCTTGGTACTGGTGGGACTGCTCGTGCTGCTGTTCATTTAGTGCGTAGTTCCAAAGGGATCCCAGTTGAAGTGGCTGTTGTGATCACCATTCCTTCTTTGAGAGGCTGGGTCGGTCTCGTTGAAAACAATGTATCTGTGTTCGCCATCGTTGAAAGTTATTCAACTCCGGCGATGCCATCTGGTTCTACTAGTAGCGCCATTCTATCCGGTGGATCTAAGAAACATGTCGCGGTGCTGGAGGCCATGACGGCTGGAGGACCAAGAGGACACGTGCTGCAACAAGTTGGAGAAGATCGATTCGCCCACGTCCCATTATGTCTAGAAAAGAATAGTAAATACAAACCAATTAGTAGTTAATTGAAAATTTCTGCCGTTACAAATCATTTTCATCGATGATGCTGTACTGATTACTAACCGAGTCACACTTGGATTCATAGTGATGATCTTTTCTCGGATCCGCGACTAAAAATCCCTGAAGAACAATCCCTGTTATTTTTGCTGTACATCCAGTATTGCTGGATAACATATATTCGAATGCCTTTTTGGAAACGTATGGCCATAGCGCAGTGACGAATGCAGATTTGCAAATGCAATTCCGACTAAGTTCTTTGGCGGCATATTTGTTAAAATGACGCATTAAAGTATCAATATGGCACCAACTCATCATAATCCCTAGAATCTCTTGCATTCCTTGCATGAACTCCAGTCGAGACACCTTGTTTGGAGTGTTTTCCAAAGAGCACGTTTTAGATTTGTTGGTTTGGCAGACTGGTCGTATGAAGCGGTGTGTCTTGATGTCATTCTTCCACAATCTACATCCACTTGTGTTTTGGGGCAAGGTGTCGATCAAAGACCAAAGTTTGAATAGTACGGCTCGCAGCTCCTCCCCTTGCGAATGAGAATCAAGGATCCATTGCCAAGCAGCGTCTCCAACAATTGCCATTAACTTGTCAACTGACGTGTCTATCCCTACCTTTTTGTATTCGCGGGTTTGCCCATTCTCCAATCTCACTCTTACTGTCTTGAGTGCGTCCATAAATCTGTAATAATAAAAGATAATAACGGATAAAAAAATCACAGAGCCGTTACATATTCACTTTCATTTCGTTCAGTTGCTGGCCCATGGAGCTATCTCACTTGTTTGGCCTTCGAGGTGATTTGAAGAACAATGTTTTGTACATTGATGAGAATACTGTCATGTATCCTTGTGGTCATACAGTAGTGCTGTTCAATCAGGAAACGAGAACCCAAAAGTTTCTGTTCGGCACCGAGAAATCCGAAGGGATTACAGCAATCGGATTATCCCAGAATAAAAGATACGTGGCGATTGCGGAACGCGGTGAAAAACCAACTGTGTCTATCTACGATGTAGCGACTATGAAACGGCGTAGAGTCATCGTTTGCAACGATATTGAAGCAGAAGATATTGTGCACTTGTCGTTTTCTAATGATAACAAGCAGCTACTGGTACAAGCTAGTGAGCCTGACTGGGTGCTCAGTATGTGGGCATGGGAGAAGAACAAATGCCTCGTATCCACCAGAGCATCAAACATGCAAGGTCATGAAATACTGTTGGCTGAATTTTGCGCCTGGGACTCGTCAGTGATTTGTATTCTAGGGGAAAACACATTAAAGTTTATTCGTCTAGTTGAAGGAGTTGTGAAACCACTTTCCTTTGTCTTGAAACGAGATTCGCAGAAGTATACATGTCTTGTTTGGCTTGCAAACGACACACTGGTAGTGGGTAGTGACACCGGCGAGCTGCTAGTTTTTGAAAATTTTGAATTCAAAAAAACGCTACCCTTCATGAAGCATGAAGGCTCGCGACCCAAGTTGGAGATGTTACCAATTGATTCTTTAAGGGCATACAATGGAGGTTTTATATGTGGGGGTCATCACAGTTCACTTCGTTTCTTTGAATCTTCTGAAGACCCTCATGAACACTTCAGACACACCAAGACGCTCTATGTAGATTCAAAACCTTGTAAAGTAACAAGCATGGATATATCAGAAGATAACCTTGCATGCAGCCTTTCCAACAATCAAACATATCTACTCAACTTGTCTAATACAGATATCATGCGAAGTGACGAGATACATTTTGAGATGTTGTCCACCTCTGTTCATGGACCTTTTATTCAAGATCCAAAACATGGCAATCTTCTTGGATTTACGCCTTCCTCTTCGTCATTTCAAATCACAGGTTTAGATTCGTGCACTAGGAAGCCCTTGGTAGCTACATGTGGGATGGATAGAGTGGTGCGAATATGGAATTATCTTGATAAAACAATGGTCCTTAGTAAAGAATTTCAAGAAGAACCTCATTCTCTGGCGTTTCATCCTTCAGGATTACATATACTAGTTGGATTTTCCGATAAACTTCGACTCATGAACTTACTTATGGATGACATTCGAACTTTCAAAGAGTTTCCCATTAAAAGTTGCAAGGAATGCGCGTTTTCCACTGGGGGTCAGTACTTTGCTGTTGCAAATGGCAATTCTATTCAGGTGTTTCATTCTTATACGTTCGAATGCGTGTACAACCTTCGTGGACATGCAGGTAGGGTCAACTCTATCTCTTGGACATCAGATGATAGAGTCATCGTTTCTGCTGGAGCTGATGGAGCTGTTATCCGATGGTCTGTGAAAGAGACAAAGAAAGACGGAGGTTTTATTTCAAAAACTGACAACATCCTTTGCACGGCGTCGGTGGATTCTGATGCGAATGTCGCGTTATGTACTTCCAACCCATGTACTTCTATCCGGGAACTGGAAATGTCATCTGGGAATCTCATATTTCAAATGAACTCTGATATTGCCTTTGAGAAGTTTGTAGTTTCTAAATCTGGAAAACGGTTGTACGCAAGTATGAGTTCTCGATCTAATTTGGACCAAACTCTTAGAGTACTTAAAACAGGTACTTTAAAAACTGTATCAACCGTATTAAGTTGTGGTCTACCCCTAACATCCAACTTTGAATCGCAATTGGAGCAAGGAAATGAATCTCTAGGAGAATACAGTGAAGAGAAGGAAACTTACAAGGAAGGAGAGCTTCACCTGGACCAGGTATCTCATTTTACGGTGCACTCTGAACCAGTATGTCGGATATGTACTAGCCACGATGACCAGTACTTGTTCTCAGTCGGCTATGATGGAACTCTTGCCATCTTTCAACTGCCCGAAGAAATGGATATCGGCAAGAAAAAGAATGAAAAGGATACATCTAGCATAGCTTTTGCAGAAGAAATATTGGTGACTAAAAGCGACCTTGAAGAGAAGAATACTCTTATGCAAGAACTCAAGAACAAGGTTGATGAGCTCACGCTGCATAATGAGTATCAACTCCGATTGAAAGATATGAACTACAATGAGAAGATCAAAGAAGTCACTTGCAAATTCAGTGATGAACTTGAACAAGATAAAGAAAAGTACGAGGCGCTGAAACGAGAAAAAATTTCGATGGAAAGTTCTTTTCAAGACAAGTTGGAGGCGTTGGGCACGGAACATGAAACTGAAATTTCAAATTTGGAGATTTCTTTCCAGTCAAAAATCGACACTGAGGTCTGCCGTTTTGATAATCTTGTGAAAGAAGGTGAAGCTGCAGCTCGAAAATGGGAGGAGGAAACGTCCTTGCTGGTGGAAAGTCATGATGGTCAAGTTAACGAAATAACTGATTTATACGAAGGAAAAATCTCAAGTGAGCTAGCTACCCGCGATTCTATAGAACAGGGCAAGTTGACAATGGTGCATACTTTTGAAGATAATAAACTAGAGGTAGAAGACGACGCCAATTTTGAAATCGAGGAACTGAAAGAAAGGTATGTGAGTAAACTCACTATTGAGAGAGAATCAACGCTTCGATTAAAAGGAGAGAATGGAATCATGAAGAAGAAGTTTGCATCACTTCAACGTGATATAGATGAGCAGAAGGATAGAATGCGACAACTAGTAGAACGGGAAACCGATTTGTATGAACGAATCAAAGGTCTAGAAAAGGATATTCATGGTCATAAGAAAGAAATCAAAGAACGTGAAGAAACAATCCAAGATAAAGAGAAGCGGATATATGATTTGAAAAAGAAAAATCAGGAGCTTGAAAAGTTTAAGTTCGTGTTAGATTACAAGATCAAAGAGTTGAAACGTCAAATCGAACCCCGAGAGAAGGACATCTCAGATATGCGAACTCAAATTCAGGAAATGGATTTGGAATTAGAGCAGTATCAGAAAAGCAATGCTGCACTTGATTTGATGATTGGTGAATTAAAGTTAAAGATGGAAGGCATGCAAAAGGAAATTACGACACAAGAAAAGTGTATTGAAGTTGAGAAAGTCACAGCAAAGGAATATAAGCGTGAGATTGAGGACACTGTTACTCTTTTGGATGATTACCGCTCATTGAAATCAAAGATTGTTGAAATGTACAAGTCATATTGTCAAAGCGAGTCGAAAACGGAAAAAGTTTCGGAACCCCCTCCAAATGATTACAACAGACAGCGTGAGTACCTCGAGAAAAGTGTTGAATCGCTGAAACGTAAACTTCAAAAGGATATGAAGTTGCATCAAATGGATAAGATGAGGCTGTTAAGAGAGTCGTCGGAGCTTACGAATGAAATCAATGTTTTACGCCGAGAATTAAAAAGCAGCAGAAATGCATTGGAGAAGAAGCAGCCAGATGAACATCGCATTCACGAGGAATCAAACCAACAAGTTGTTGAATCGTCATTTGTCGTTTCTGAGAACAATGCGAACCGAGAAATAGAACTTCAAAGGACCCAAATTCAATCACTAATGACTCAAATTCACAAAATGGAGCTCGCATTAGGTATGAAATAATCATTTACTTTTTTAAAACTGTTGTTCCGTGATACCAATTTCGATAACACATCTTGCATGAAACTCCTACACATTCCGCTAGTGAAAACAATCCCAAACCTTCGTCCTCGTTTCTCGGATCACTTGCCATACTATGTGGAAGTAACAACCTCACAAATCCTTCATGCTTCAACACATTGGTGTTATCCGGATCAAAAAGTTCAAATATCGACCAGATTTGAGCTCTGCTTAATTTCACTTTCGCTACGGCACTGGCAGCTCTGTTGATATTGGTCCTTGAAAAATGTCCATCTTCATATGAATAATATCGTACAGCTTGTTCCATGTCCCCCAGCGACCTTAATACTTCATGCCATATAATGTACTCTTCAAGACTCACAGTCAGTTGAAGCCCCACTGTAGTATCAGGGACCAGTCCTGGATTCCTGCGAATTTCTTGTTCTATCACCAAGTCCGGGACTCGTTTCAGTTTAAGCTCGTCGGCACGTGTGATAAATGAATTGCGGTAATCAGAAGGCACCAGTGCCGCTACACTGCGAGCAAATCCAGGAAGGGACATGGATACACCATCTTTTTCAGTGGTGGTCAAATCACTCAACAGGTAATATTGTAATTTCACAACCTCATCACGTAATGTCTGATGGAATTCTTTGAACTCGTCGAATGAAAGCTCTTTGTTTAAGTTGGAACCAAACAGTTTGTACACAATATCTCCTTCCTGATGGTCTGTTTCATAGCCTTGGCCACGGATTTTTATATTTCGCTGCATGATGAAATCAAAATTATGAACATTCAAACCGTTTCCGCGGAATTTGGTGTTGCTGAAATCATTTCCTGCACACATTCTATATCGATGAGGTCAAAGAACAGTTTCAAATATTGAAGAATACTTACCCAAAAGCAACTGGAAGTTCGGCGTGAGGGATTGCGTGTAATGTGACCAGTACTAAAAACAGCTGGTAATCAATGAGCCCGTTGGAAAACCCACCAAACCGAAAGAAATCAGGAATCTCATGTGATGAAAAAGTTCTTAATTCTTCTGAAGATTTATCGGCAAGTGGAATGTTCAACGGAGTTGAATTAGGAGATGGAGGAACACCAGGCGTGATGGCTCTCACTGAGAAATATTTTCAACCAATTTGAACTAGATTTTCAAACTCACTTACCAAGATCAAGCGGTGTCATGTATGATTCGCCATTAATAACAACCGAACTGAAGTATTTGAAATTCTTTTCCAACGAGGAATTCTCACGCAATCGGTACTCATAACCTACGACTACGCTATCCATGGTGCTGATATTCGTGTTTGCTCTCCTGATTCTTAAAGGCCGTTTGCTTTCTTCCATGCTAGATATTGTCCCTACACATGCCACCAGAGTCACAGGCACGACAAACGTTCTCCTCAAAACATACATAATCAATCTCCTGAAAATAAAATTTACGATTTTCTCATTTCTGAACATTTTTACAATATTATTTACATTTATTTAGATACAGATGCCCTTAAAAATGACTGCTCTATCATATCCACCGGCAAACGCAATTGCGATGCCAACGCTTTCGTTTTGCTTTTGTCCAAATACAAACACCCATTAACGAAACTACCCAAGGTACTCTGCACCTCTGGAGTACTCTGTGCTTGTAATACAACAGCCTGAGAAATCCTATCCAACATCGCTCTATTCACAGAAGTCTTCTCTAAGGACTCTTGACTTGTCGAATGGGTCTTCACACAGTGGTTCAGCAACCATGGATGATGTAGAAGTTCTTCTGCAGTTCCCCGCTCCGATGGGTTTAGCTGCAAACATCGATCTAAAAAGTCCACGAGCTCCTCGCTGAAGGATACTGTAATCTGCCCATCTGGAGAAGACATGTCCATGTATTGGGCTTTCTGCGGTACGACAAAAGGGTCTCCACTGTCCCAGCGTTCCAGTAGCAACCAATACAATGATCCCGTTGGTTCGTTCTCGTCTTCAGAATTCACATTTTCATTGCCACTGCTACGTCTACTTCCCATCTGAGACATTTTGGCTCCGACGATAAGATCTATTGGAAAGTGTCCATATGCTGCAGTGAGTATTGTTAAACCGAATGACCAAATATCACAAGGATAGGAGTAGTTCTCACCTCTCAGGCGCTCCGGACTCATGAACTTCATCGTTCCCACGAATGTAGATGCAAAGTGATGCCCGCATTCCTCCAACTGCCTAGCTAGTCCGAAGTCCGCCAGTTTGGCTCGTCCATTACAATCAAGCAATACATTTGCAGGTTTGATGTCTAAATGTACTGCATGAAGTTGGTGAATAGATTTAATACCACTGAGAATGTCCGAACTTATAGATGCAAGTGTTGTTTCGCTCCTGAGACCTGTGCATAGATCTGTGGATGGAGAAGTGGTCCTTCGTTGATCTAGCACATGTGGTTTGGGAGGCAGAGGAGGAAGACCAGAAGGACAACGAGAGGGAGTCATTGGTGGAGGTGCTTCTTCGTCATCATCCATCGAAGAATTTCGACTTCTATAGGACGACACCTCGTCACTCAGTCTGGCTTTGAGCTTTCGGCTGGCCAATTTCAGTTGGGAGATGAGTGATTTCTTATGTGACTTTTCTTCGTTACTTTCTAGTTCCAATGCGATGATCATATCCTCCAAGCTGCCTCCGTTCATATACTCCATCATTAAACACACGGATTGAGAGTCAATGTCCAAATACGCGTCATACAATTCAACCACATCCGAACAAGCGAATCTCCCATCTACGCGAAGTGTTGTTGTCAGTGCACGCAGTTCCCTAACTGCTTGATGCCTCGAACTTCGATTCGCGAAACGAATTTCTTTGATTGCCACGATTGAAAACGTTTCTAGATTGATCGCTGCAAATACCTGACCACTAGCACCTTTACCTAGTTCAGCGAAACGGATTAGCTTGTGCTTCATTAAAGGCGCATCTTCATCCGATTTGCTATCTCCAAAAGCATATCCGGCTTCTGTGAATTCAAATCCTTGCATCTCTAAGACATTCTTCTCAAACACAAAGGTAGAATTCTTCAAGTCAGTGGTTTCAGGCTCGACATTGCTTTTCTTTTCCTCTAAATCCTCCATGTCGGGAGCCAGCCGTAGTTCAGTCAGTCCTTGCGCAGATAGATTCAGGTTGCTTGAAGTAGAATGACTATGAACTGCCGTTCTGGCGTGCATAAGAGCGAGTCCAGTTATGGTCTGATGAAACGATTCATCTGCAGCATGTCCCAGTAACTTATGGTCGTTTCTCACTAAATCTGTATGCAATATATTACATCGAACCATTTGGTTGTGATCGAATTCAATATCAAATGAAGTGCCATGTACTTGGAGGATATGTGCAGGCAAGTACTTGCGCTCTATGGGTTCCCAAGCACCTACTGCCTCACCAATCTCAAACGTTTCTTTGAACAATTCCTGTGATTCAGAATAATAATTATCTCTGTTGGCGTTCTCCAATTCTTTAGCAATTTCCCGGAATGATGGCCTAGAATTGGGATTCTTAGCCCAACAATATCTCATCATTGTTATTAAATACGGTTCCACCTCAATAGTAGGATCAATTTCAGGTCGAGTTTCATTGGATTCAACCTCAAAAAACAACTTGGGAATCGTCCAATTGCGAGGATAGGGCTGCTTGCAATAGACTGTTTGCCACAGTAAAATTCCGAAACTGTATACATCCACTTTGTAGCTAGGTATGATATCGCTCTCGGCGCTCAAAAGTTCAGGTGCCATGAAAAAAGGGGTTCCAGCATTCAGCAAGTCGCCAGATTTAGGAGTTTCTATCATTCTAGAGATTCCAAGATCACATATCTTAGCATTTCCTGCTAGATCCAATAAAATATTTTCCGGCTTGATATCTCTGTGAATAATTTTATTGTCATGGATAAATGCACATGCAGCGGCCACTTGTTTCGCCACTAGTAATTTCCTCTCGAGCGAGAAATCGCTGCAAGTAAGGGCTGATGCTTTCGGATGGTGGAACAACACATCATTGAAGGAGCAAACAGCCAGTTCCATCACGATTAAATATCTGAAACAATTGGAATCCACACTCCATGCTTTGGCGCATCCAAATAACTGTATGATATGAGGATGTCTCAGTCTCCTTAATGTTTGAACTTCTTTCAATATCTCAAAAGCAGATGCGTTGGGTGTCATATTCTGCGCGCTAGAAGTCGAGGCAGAAATCGAAGTGGAGTCACTGTCCTGTGTTGATGCTAATAGTTCTTTCACTGCCACATCCGATCCACAGTAAGTGGCTTTAAATATCCGTCCATGACCCCCTGAACCGATAACAGCACCTAGCATCAACTGTGAGATATCGATGAATTGTTCCTCTGGATCTTCAGGTACTTGAGGAGTACCGATATCGTGAGGGCCAATAGTAGATGCACTATTTGAAAAAGGAGAGCTCATCATGGAACCCTTTCCATCTAGCGAGTGCTCTGAAACGGCACTTTTTTTACGACGAGAAGTGAAGATATAGAATCCTAAAAGTATGAAAAGAGTAATACAGAGGAGTGCGATCCCGACTCCTATATAGATGGCTGTATTGTCAGACTTTGCTGCTTCGGGTTCTGAAGTTGGTGAAACTGTGGTCGGGCGCGGAGTCAGTAATGGCGACGGAGGGAGACCCCCGACCACTGGACATGGGGACGTTACATCGTCTTTAAACGAGAGCCTATTAGGTATAGGAGAAGCAGTCCAACTGGCGTTTATCCTTGAATTCTCAACAGAAGAATCAACCATAATACCAGCTATTTCAAGATCCTTCCGCAGCATGCTTGAGGGGTCGTTTAAAAAAAGCATCATGTAATAACCTGTTGTGTTCACTGGAAACTTAGTGACTGGCCCTGTCAATGTATTGTTGGAATTCACCTCGTTTTTCGAGTCAAGAATGAGAACAAAAAATAGTGTGCAACGATAAAAGTGCTCAGTACTCGGATCACTACAAGAACGCAGCTCAACAGCTGGTACGAGTTCGTCGCCATTCACATCGATTTTACTATTGTAATAATCGAGGTCTATGGGATTGGCTTTAGAAAGTATCGAATTTCTAGTGGCGCAGGTAAATGCAAAGGATACATTACTTATTCGCTGCGGGCCTAATGACAACCTTCTTCTTGCATCCTCCGAATTGATGGTTACCGGAACACCAAACTCAATACCTTGATACAGCTGATCCGGAATACTATGCATACTAGGTGATTCACTCGGTACCGTTGTGGTAGGCACCGCCGGTGACTGAGACGGTGATATTGAAGGCGTAGGAGCGGAAGATGAAGTAGGAAATGATGTAGGGCCTAACGTATTCGTAACATTTTGTCTGGAAAAACAAAATCCAACTACAACGTTGCCAGTGGTTCGATCATAGGAAGTCGGGCACAAACCGTAAGGAGCATAAGGTTGTTGGAAGTCCTTAATCAGCGGACTCTTTAAAAGAGTTTTATTGAAAAGGTTGAAATCTGGAAATCCATTCCTAAAGTTTTTTGAGGTAAAAGGCATGCATTGAGCATACGGGTCATAATAAAAATCAACTTGACCTTGATCGTTTAACACACCGTACTCATCCATACAACTAGCTTGCTCTCCATTTCCTCCCTCGTAGAATTCAAAACCTTTTGGAGTTTCCCCAAAAATCCGTAAAGAGTCTCTAAGATCTGATCTAAATATTGTTTTCTGTACAAGGATCCCGTTCAACATATCAATGTTTTCTTGAGCGACATAGTCAGGCGATTCTGGAAACAAATCTCGGATTCCCTTCACATAATTAGTAGTATTACACTCGCAGAATGACCAAGAATAGTCTCCCCATTCGCTAAAATATTTTTGATCAGCCACGTTTTGAAGCATAGGACACCAACTTTCATATTGATGAACCAACCTGGAATCCATTTTCATGTTGGGAATATATCCTTTATCAAACCTGAAACATTCATCACTATATTGTATCGCATCAGGGATTATTCTATTGGCTGGCGGGCCTGCTAACTGACTTGACCAACTCATTTTAGCAGCAGTGTTTCCGCAAGGTCTTCCATCAAAGACCTGCGGTCTGATTCCGTTATTATTCAAACCGGAGCTTCTACAGTGCACTGTACCATCTGATGTCACAGCGACGATTAGCAAGAGGATGTATAGCATAAACACTTGTAATAGATGCAATCAAGTTGATTAACTTGGAAGAGGTGCAAATAGGACAAAATAAATCGGATCGTGCACTGTTCATTGGAATTGGAAATTTTACCGCTAATTAACGGTAGTTTTTTATGAAGCGTGTTGCCGACGCCTAGTGAATACTATAACAAGGGTTTTTATATTGGGTACTTTTGGGTCGACATTCGAGGCACAAAGTCCTGT
>Ga0335398_10007950_pt1 | contig 12757 bp, 9 predicted proteins | sample BON03_FD_205742 | JGI IMG/M metagenome (GOLD analysis project Ga0335398, IMG submission 205742) | Freshwater microbial communities from Lake Bonney liftoff mats and glacier meltwater in Antarctica - BON-03 (spades assembly) (version 2) | ecosystem: Environmental > Aquatic > Freshwater > Ice >...
GTTACGTGAAGCGGCCAACGACCACATGACGAAGCTCGAGCAAAACCCTGAACGCGTTATGAGCTATTTCCAGGATCGGCGGGTGCGTTATGCCGCTTAAGACTTCACAGGGCCGAAGCAATAGGACAAACAAGCGACTCTGCGGACTTGACCGTATGCCAGCCCTCGGATAGTTGCTCTGAAGCCCACCAGTGGACCTATCGGCAATGCAGTACAAGTCCTTATTCGTATGCAATAGGTAGATCCTGGCGTCCGAATGGCCCGCCAGCTCCGCCGCCGTGGCTGACATAACGCCACCGCGCTGACCAAGAGCGATGAGCCATCTCAAGACCTGGTACACCTCATTTCATCGAAGATCCGGCAAACAACTTTCGGATGGCTCGATCAGGGCGTCGGAAAAATTCTTTCCACCATGCTACATGCACGACTCGCTTCCGATCCTTTTCCACCTGTCGCTGGCGTGCTGCGGCCCACGCCACTTGGCGGTCCTATTTTCGCCTCGTCCAGGCATCCAGCTTGGTCGGGTCGGCCGACATGGGCACAGCCACGGAGAATCGAGTTTGCCCGCCGCTGGCGTGGTTCACATATAGCGATGTCTGCACCGCCTTTTCGCCGTCGCTCTCGATCGTCTCGGCGTAGTCGCCAAGGCCTGATTGATTTCGGAGATCTGTTCAGGAGTCAGGCCAATTGGCCTGGCTGATTCGTTGGTCAAGGCCCGTCTCTCAGTTGACATGCCAGTTCTTCACAGAAGCCGAATATTGTGCTCCGCGCGTCGCAACAGGCGAACCTCCAATTCTGCGCATTCATCCAGTTTCTCTGCCGGCCGGCAGCGCCTTCAGGCTCACGCTACGAGCCCCAAAACGCCATCATTGATGTTCAACTACAGAGCACCATCATGGCCATCGCGTTCGGCAATGCCGCGCCGCACGGCATCCTGGAAATGGCGAGTCGCACCGACGGAGCGCCGCTGCAATGAAGCGCCGCGGGCGCGCGCCGGTCCGCTTCAGTTGCTGGCGCCCTCCCAGACCGCATTGGCAACATTGCGCAACTCGCCGGCCGACAACAGCGCCGCGTCGTTGATTCAGTGGAATCGGTCCAGTTCGCCCCCGATCCGCTCATGGCGCCAGTAAGCAGCCAACAGCAGCCGTGCGGCATCAGTTGCGTTCAAGCCGGAATGCGGTGAATACGCCGCCGCCCCGGGGTCCGTCCAACGCTCCCAGTTGTCGTCGTAGCCCTTGACCCAGAGCAGCCAGTTGCGGTGTTTGGTGCACATCGACAGGTAATAGGCGTCGACGGGCATGTGCATCGGCGACCAGGCCCATTCGACCTGGCCGGTGTAGCGGGCGCGTGCCGGCATGCGCCCGGGCCGGACGGAGGCGACCGGACGCTTGACCGTCACGTGCCAGCCTGTTGGTGCGGCGGGCACACTAACCAGTCTCCAGCAGCGGGGCCTCCTGCGGCAAGGCGCCGACGAAGTCGCCGATAGCGTCGATGCGCGTGGCAACGGCGCTGGTGTACCTCGAATTGAGGCAACGTCAGACCATGCAACATCGACGGAAAACCGCTTCAAGTCTGGCTTGCCGCGTCTCCGCACTTGGTCACTGCGTTTCGGTGGGCCTGATCAATTCAAGCGTTAGAACCTGCAGGGAATGCGACTCTCACCGCCCCGGTTGCGCGACTGGGAAGGCTTGGTTCTTGCTAGATCGTTTGGTTGATGCGCAACTCAATTTTGCGGACCTTACATCGCACAACAGGTGAAAACCCTATGTTTTTCCATCGCTTTTTAGGACAGAATCTCATTTATTGCAATACATGTTCCATTATTTGCAACCCTATGACGGTGCTTGAAAACTCGGTTGAAGTTCTTCGGTGTTTTACCGAAGGCCGCGCAGAACTGACGGTGACAGACGCGTCGCATTTGTTGCGCCTGCCCAAAAGCAATGTGTCGCGGCTGCTGCGTTCGATGCGCGATGTCGGACTGCTCGACGACGCACTTGCGTCAAGGGGATACCGGCCGGGCGTGTTGCTGCTGGAGTTGGGCCAGACCATGCGGGCGGCGCGGGGTCTGGTGGCAATGGCCGATGACGCGGTACGCCAGATCTGCGACGACGTGGGACATACCGGTTACGTGTCGGTGCTCAAGGGCAAGGAAATGGTGGGCCTGTCGCACCATGTGGGTCGCAATCTGCTGCAAGCGGGTGCACCCCTGGGGCGGCGACTGCCTGCCGACGCCAGTTCGACCGGCCGGGCCTTGCTCGCGCTGATGACAGATGAGCAGGTACGCGGGTTGCTCGATGACCAACTATCGCTGGCGTCGCCGCGCTCACCGTCCACGTTCGAAGATCTCTTCGATCGTCTCGCACTGGTGCGCGAACGCGGCTACTCTGAGTCTTTCGAGGAAGCCGGAAAAGGTGTCGCCGCGGTGTCCGTGGCGGTGCAAAAACTCCGAAGCGGTGAAGCGGCCAGCCTGTGCATCACCTATCCCATAGCCACGGTCGACGAGAAGGACCGCAGCTACACGATCGCGTTGCTGCTGCGTGCCAAGGCCGACCTTACGAGATACCTCTCATGACCAAGATACAACCTGCCGAGCGCCGCTGGCGCGTCGGTTTCGACATTGGCGGCACCTTCACCGACTTCGTGTTGCTGGACCAGCAGGACGGCCAGATCCACCTGCACAAGCGCCTGACCTCGTCCGATGATCCTTCGCGCTCGGCCATGTTGGGCCTGGAGGAGTTGATGGAGCTGGCCTCGATCCAATTGGCCGATGTGCATGACATCGTCCATGGCACGACATTGGTCACCAACGCCATCATCGAGCGCAAGGGTATCAGCCGGCTTGGACTGATCACGACCACGGGTTTTCGCGACATCCTGGAGATGGGTACCGAGCAGCGCTACGACATCTACGACCTGTTCCTGCGTTTCCCGGAGCCACTGGTCCCGCGCGACCGGCGCATCGAGGTACCCGAGCGCATGGATTGCAATGGCCACGTCGTGCAGGCGCTGGACGAAGACGCGGTGCGCGCTGCGCTCACACGACTGTCGGCGGAAGGGGCCGACGCGGTCGCTGTTTGTTTTCTACATGCGTACCGCAACCCGACGCATGAGCGGCAGGTCGCGGCCATCGCTGCCAAGGAGTTTCCACGCCTGTCGGTCTCGTTGTCAAGCGAGGTCGTGGCCGAACTGTCGGAATACCAGCGCTGCGTGACCACGACCGCCAATGCCTTCGTGCAGCCGCTGATGAAGACCTATCTGGAGAAGCTGCAGCGCGAACTGGCATTGCGCGGATTCACTGGCGATCTGCGCCTGATGCATTCGGCCGGAGGATTGATGTCGCCGCAAACGGCCTGCGATTTCCCGATCCGGCTGCTGGAGTCCGGACCCGCTGGTGGCGGTCTGGCCACCGCCTGGTTCGGTCGGCTCGCTGGCCACAAGGACGTGATTTCGTTCGACATGGGCGGCACAACCGCCAAGGCCGCCCTGATCGAGGACGGACGCTTCGAGGTCATGACCATGCTCGAGGCGGCGCGTGTGCACCGTTTCACCAAGGGTTCTGGCCTGCCAATCAAGACGCCGGTGATGGACATGATCGAGATCGGCGCAGGTGGCGGTTCGATCGCCGCGATCGACGAACTCGGCCTGCTCAAGGTCGGTCCGCATTCCGCTGGTTCCGACCCGGGTCCGGCCTGCTACGGCCTGGGCGGCGTCGAGCCGACAGTAACCGACGCCAGTCTGGTGCTGGGTTATTACGATCCCGGCTTCTTCCTGGGCGGCGCCATGGCCCTGCACATGGACAAGGCGATGGTGGCGATGCGCCGCGTAGCCGAGCCGCTGGGCCTGAGCGAAGTGCAGGCAGCCGCCGGCATCCATGCGCTGGTGGTTGACGGCATGGCCTCCGCCGCGCGGGTGCACCTGGTCGAACACGGGCAGGACCCCCGGCATTTCAGCATGGTCGGCTTTGGTGGCGCCGGCCCGGCCCATGCAGCCGACGTCGCACGGGCATTGGGCGTGCGCGAAGTCATCATTCCGCCAGCCTCGGGCGCCGCGTCGGCACTCGGGTTCCTGGCCGCCCCGCTGTCGTTCGAATGGGTCCGCTCGATGCCAGTCGAACTCTCCAGCATGAAAGACCCCAAGGCCGTCAACGACCTGCTGGGTGAGCTCGAGACGCAGGGTCGCCAGCAACTCGTGGATGCGGGTGTGGCGGGTACCGACATCCGCGTCGAGCGCTGGGCAGACATGCGCCTGGTCGGACAGATGCACGACATCCGGGTGCGACTGCCCGATGGCGACCTGGGCGTGGCGCAACTGCCAAGCCTGCGCGAGTCCTTCATCCGGGCCTACCGGGTGCGCTACACAGCGGTGCCACAGGCGGCCCGCTTCGAGGCCATCAATTTCCGTGTCAACTGCGCCGGCCCGACGCCGGAATTGTCCGTGCGCGGTGCGCTGGGCGATGGCAAGCAGCGCGAGCGGCAAAAAGGCGTGCGACAGGTCTGGTTCGACGATGCCTACCTGCCGACGCCGGTCTATGACCGTTATGCGCTGCGCGATGGCGACGTGCTGGCCGGACCGTGCATCATCGAGGAGCGCGAATCCACTACTGTGGTCGGTCCGCTTGATACGGTGCACATCGATGTGGTGCAGAACCTGTGCATCGCCATCGGCGTGCCGCAGGCGCGCGCCGTGACGGTTAGTGCAGACACGCCGTTAGCCGATGCAATCGCCAGCATCGAAGCCGATCCTATCTCGCTCGAGATCATGTGGAGCCGGCTTGTCAACGTCGTTGACGAGATGTGGCTCACCGTGTGCCGTACTGCATTCTCACTGGTGATCTCCGAGGCGCAGGACTTTGCCAGCGAAATCCTCAGCCCTGAAGGCGAGACGCTGGCGCATTCGCCGCGGGCGATGCCGGTGTTCAATCTGACGCTGCCGCGCGCGGTCAAGGCACTGTTGGCGGCCTATCCGGCAGAAACACTGCAGCCCGGCGATGTGCTGATCACCAACGATCCGTGGTTGTGCGCTGGGCACTTGTTCGACATCGCAATCGTCACGCCGGTGTTCATGGACGGCCGTGTCGTCGGTATTTTAGGAACAGTTGGCCATGTGTCGGACATCGGCGGCACCAAGGACGCATTGCATGCGCGCGAAATTTACGAGGAAGGGCTGCAGATCCCGCCGATGAAGATCAGTGTGGCCGGTCAGCTCAACGAGACGCTGATTCGCATGATGCACAGCAACGTGCGCAACGGCGAGCAGGTCGTGGGGGACGTAATGTCGTTCATCGGCGCCAACGCGCTGGGCGGCGAGCGGCTGCTGGCATTCATGCGCGACTACGGCATGCAAGACCTGCGTGCGCTGGCCACAGTGGTGCAGTCACGGTCCGAAAACGCCATGCGCGCGGCAATCCGCCGCCTGCCCGATGGCCAGTACCGTTCGGAGATCTGGAACAATCCGCTCGGAACGCCAATGCGTTTCCCGGTGTTGCTGACGGTCAGGGACGACGAGATCGAGATTGATTTCGACGGCGCACCACCCGAACTGGCTCAGGGCGGCCTGAACTCCACGCTGAACTACACCTCAGCCCACGCGACCTACCCGATCAAGTGCATGTTGACACCCGGCGTGCGTGGCAACGCCGGATGCTACAAGCCGTTCACGGTGAAGGCGCCCACGGGCTCGATCCTGAACTGCAACTATCCGGCATCAGTTGCGATCCGTACCCGTACTGGCTGGTATATCGCACCCAACATCTTCCAGGCGCTGGCGCAGGCGGCACCGAGCCGCGTGCAGGCCTTCACCGGCCTGCCGGTGGCGGCCAATTTGTACGGGCGGGACGGCACCGGCGCCACCTATTCCGACATGCTGTTCATGGGCGGCGGCCAGGGCGCGAGTGACGGCTCCGACGGCAAGTCGGGCCTGTTGTGGCCCACGTCGGCAGCCAATACGTCGATCGAGCTGATCGAGTCGCGCACGCCGATCCTGGTGCTGGAGAAGTCGTTCATTCCCGATTCGGGCGGTGCGGGTCGCCACCGCGGCGGGCTGGCGCAACGCGTGCGCATTCGCAAACGCGTGGACGACGGTCTGTCGATGCTGGTGTCGGTGTATCCGGAAGGGGTGCATCTGAAGCCGGCGGGACTGTTTGGCGGGCAACCCGGGCTGCCGGCGCGTGGCGTCGTGCTTGGCGCCGACGGCGCGGTGGAACACGACTGCGGAACCGGCGAGCTGGTCACGCTGCGCGACACGGTTCAGCAGGTCGAAATCGTTCTGGCCGGTGGCTCCGGGTTCGGCGCGCCGCAAGAGCGCGACCGCAGCGATATCGAGCAGGACATGGCTATGGGTTGGGTCACGCAGCAAGGGGCTGAACGGGACTACGGATTCAGTCCCGCCAGGCCAGCACCATCCGGTGATGCCCAACTCCAGCCGCTGGAGAGGGAATCCTGATGCATCGCGCATTTATTCATTCACAACGAGGAGATTGATGATGGAACGACGGACTATTTTGAAGGGTCTGGCCGGTTCGGCCGTAGTGGCGTCCAGCCTGGGTACGCCGTCATTGGCGCTCGCGCAGCAACGCAAGATTCTGGTGATCGCCAGTGGGCAGGACATACCGAACTTCGATCCGCACATAGCCACCGGTTATTCGGCCTCAATGCTGTTGCGCAACACCTACGATCCGCTGGTGCGAGTCGAAGGCAATCCGGTCAAGGTCGTGCCGCATCTGGCGAGTTCCTGGACCGTGTCAGCCAACGGCCTGGAATACGTATTCAAACTCGATCCGGCAGCCCGTTTCAGTGATGGTTCGCCCGTGACGGCCGACGCCGTTGTGTACTCCTTCCAACGCACCTTGCGCCTGGCCAAGGGCAATTCCTGGATGATCAACGGCATTGTCGATCCGGCCGGGTTGCAGGCGGTCGACGCCGGAACGGTGCGCATGCGCCTGCTCAAACCGTTCGCAGCCTTGCTGCAGGTGCTGCCGTGGCAATTCGTCGTCAACCCCAAACTGGTGGAGGCCAACAAAGGCAGCGACGATGGCCAGGACTATTTGCGCAAGACCATCGCGGGTTCGGGCCACTTCATCGTCAAACGCGCCGAGCCGGGCAATCTGTATGAGTTGGAACGGGTTGCCAAACCCTGGAAGGCCGGTGGCAATCTCGACGGCGCGATCTGGAAAATCGTGCGCGAGACCGCCAGCCAACGCCTGATGATCGCGCGCGGCGAAGCCCATATCGCGGTCGATCTGACCAGCGAAGACATGGCTGCGCTCAAGGACCGTCCGGGTGTAAACCTGATCCTGGAGCCTGAATACAGAACCTTCAGCATCAAAATGAACACCGAATTCGGGCCGATGGCAGACATCAATCTGCGCAAGGCGGTGTCGTATGCGTTCAACTACCAGGGCATGCTCGACTCGGCCGGCTTTGCGCAGCTGATGGTCGGCCCGCTGCCGCCCGGGTTGAGCGCCGAGTCCAAGCTGCAGGTCTATCGCACCAACATGGAGTTGGCAAAGCAGTACCTGGCCAAGTCCAAGTACCCCAATGGCGGCATCAAGCTCAGCATGGTGCATGTCACCGGCCTGGAGCAGCAACGCCAGTGGGCACTGGTGATGCTCGACAGCCTCAAGGCGCTGAATATCGGGCTGGACATCAAACCCACTGTATGGCCGGATATGGTCGCCTCGACCAAGACGCCGGCGACCACTGCCGACTTCTTCCCGGTCTACCAGACCGCCAACTACGCCGATCCGGACAACATCGCGTATGCGGCGTATCACAGCTCGCGCAACGGTAACTGGCAGAACCCGGTGTACAAGAACCCGAAGGTCGACGAACTGATCGAAAAGGGCCGCGCCGAGATCGACCCGAAGAAACGCGCCGCGATCTATGCCGAGTTCGAACGCACGGTGGTCGAGGACGCGCCGGACATCTTTGGTGTGCTCGAGAAGCGCCGCCTGGCAGTGCGCTCGGACGTGCAGAACCTGGTGTTCACGCCGGTGGCCAGCAACGCCATCGACCTGCTCAACCTGTCGCTGAAATAGGCGCCGAGTCGGAGCGGATCCATCGTGCTGTCCTACGCGTTGCGACGCATCGCGCTGCTGGTGCCGGTATTGATCGGCCTGTCGATGCTGGTGTTTGTCATCGGCCGCCTGCTGCCGGGCGACCCGGTGTTGCTGGCGGCCGGACCGAATGCCAGCGGAGAGCAGGTGGCGGCCTTGCGTGCCGAGTTCGGCATGGATCTGCCGATCCCGGTGCAGTATTACCGCTACGTCAGCGGCCTGTTGCAGGGCGACTGGGGTCGATCCCTGATGAGCCGCGGGCCGGTGCTCGATGACCTGCGCGTGTATCTGCCGGCCACGCTGGAGTTGGTGTTCGCAGCCATGGCGCTTGCCATCGTGGTGGGCGTTCTGGCCGGCCTGCTGTCGGCGGTGTATCGCAACGGCTGGGTCGACTACCTGGTCCGGTTGGTCTCGCTGGCCTCGATCTCGATGCCGCGCTTCTTTCTTGGCCTGTTGTTGCAGTTGGTTTTTGCGATGTGGCTGGGCTGGGCCGTGCTCGGCGGGCGTTTCCCGCTAATGGGAACGCCGCCGCCCGTGGTCACCGGCATGTTGACCGTCGACTGCCTGCTGGCAGGCGACATCGACGCATTCTGGCTGGCGCTCAAGCACCTGACGCTGCCGGCTGTCGCCATGTGCCTGTCGCCGCTGGCTACCATCACGCGAATGATGCGTGCCTCCACACTGGAGGTGCTGCAACAGGACTATGTGATGACTGCGCGCGCGCTCGGCATTCCGCCGGGCAAGCTGCTGTTCAAACATGTGCTGCGCAACGCCATGTCAGCAACACTGACGGTCATCGGCCTGTATTTCGGCTGGCTACTGGGCGGCACCGTGCTGGTGGAAACCGTGTTCGACTGGCCGGGCATCGGTCTGTATGCGACCAAGTCGATCCTGACGCAGGACTTCATGCCGGTGATGGGGGTGGTATTGACGATCGGGAGCCTTTTCGTGTTTTTTAACCTGTGCGTCGACCTCTTGTACGGCGTGATCAACCCCAAGGTGCGGTTGCAATGAGCGTTGTGCATGTTCCTGTGGCGGCTGCCGATTTCGTAGTCGACACTCCAAACGGCTCCGACAACTGGGGCCGAGCGATCTACCGCTTGCGCCAGAGCTGGCTGTCGGTCGTCGGCCTGGTGATGGTGCTGTTGCTGCTGCTGCTGGCCATCGCCGGTCCGTGGCTGGCGCCCTTCCCCGAGCACCTGCTCGGCGGCATCAACACCGGAATGCGTTTCAAGCCGCCATCCAGTGCGCACTGGATGGGGACGAACGAAGTGGGCCAGGATGTGTTGTCGCTGGTGCTCGGTGGCGCCCGAACCTCCCTGCTGGCAGGGCTGGCGGTGGTCTCGGCGGCGGCGGTGACCGGCACCATCATCGGCGCGCTGGCCGGCTACCTCGGCGGCTGGACCGACGAGATCCTGATGCGTATTGCCGACCTGAAACTGACGCTGCCCGGCTTGATCCTGGCGATGGCCGTCGCGGCGGCGCTCGGTGCCGGCTTCGGCATCATGGTGTTCGCGATCGCGCTATCGTGGTGGCCCGGCTTTGCGCGGCTGGTACGGGGCGAGGTGCTCAGCAAGCGCGAAGAGGTTTATGTACTCGCGGCGCGCGCGCTGGGCGCCGGGCCGATCCGCATCCTGTGGCGCCACATCCTGCCCAACATACTGTCTCCGGTCATCGTCAAGATGTCGCTCGATGTCGGTTTCGCGGTGCTGACCGTGGCGTCGCTCGGTTTTGTCGGCATCGGTATCAAGCCGCCGACCCCCGAGTGGGGCATGATGTTGTCGACCGCGCGTGGCTACATGCCCGACTTTTGGTGGATCGCGATTTTCCCGGGCCTGGCGATCTTCGTCTCGGTGCTCAGTTTCAATTTGTTGGGCGACGGCTTGCGTGACGTGCTCGACCCCAAGTCCCGGCGCTGATATGACATCGCTCCCACGCACACTGCGTTCGCTGGCACCGCAAGTCGTCATTCCCGTTCGGCTACTCCGAAGAGACTGACGCCATGTCTGACACCTCACCTTTGCTCGAGATCCGCGACCTGCACCTGGGCATGCGTTCGTATGAAGGCGAAGCCCACGTACTCAACGGCGTCAACCTGACGATCCGTCGTGGCGAAATCTGGGGCCTGGCCGGCGAGACCGGTTGCGGCAAGTCCCTGACCGGGATGTCCATCTCCCGTCTCATCACCACCCCGCCCGGGCGTTACATGGGCGGCGAGATCCGGTTCCAGGGGCGCGACCTGCTCGCGCTGGGTGAACCAGAGATGCGCAAGCTGCGCGGCCGGCACATCGGTATGATCTTCCAGGACCCGTCGACCAACCTGAATCCGGTGCTGCGTATCGGCGACCAAGTCACCGACGTTGCCTTGCAGGTTGCCAGCCACTCGCCGGAGCTGTTCGGCCTGGGTCTTGGCGCCAGCCGCTCCCAGGTGCGCGCTGCCGCGCGCTCAAAGGCGATCGAGATGCTGGAGCGCGTGGGCATCGACAACGCGGCGCAACGCGCACGCGATTTCCCGCACCAGTTCTCCGGCGGCATGCGCCAGCGCGTGTTGATCGCGATGGCGTTGGTCGGCGAGCCGGAACTGCTGATCGCCGACGAGCCCACGACCGCGCTGGACGTGACCTTACAGGCGCAGATCCTGCAGCTTTTGCGCGACTTGGTCGCGTCCAGCAATACATCGGTGCTGCTGATCACGCACAACCTGGGCGTGGTGGCGCAGATCTGCAGCCATGTTGCGGTCATGTACGCCGGTCACATCGTCGAATCGGGGCGCACAGCCGAGGTGCTCGGCAGCCCGGCCCATCCGTATAGCCAGGCGCTGCTGGCCGCATTGCCCAAGGCCGGCGTTGCACGTGGGCAACTGGCTAACCTGCCGGGCCGAGTTCCATCGCTGGTTCATGCGCCGCCGGGCTGCCGCTTTGCGCCTCGCTGTTCAAGGGCGGTGGTGCAGTGCTCGGCGCAGTTGCCGGCGTCGGCGCAACTGTCGGACAGCCACCAGGCGGCTTGTATTCGCCTTGATGCCGAGGTGGCTGCATGACTCCGCCGCCTCTGGTGCACGACATGCCCATGGTCGAACTGCGCGCGGTGACACGCCGTTATGCGCTAGCCAAGGAAAGTCTGTTCGGTCGGCGTCCCAGCCTGACGGCGCTGGACCAGGTGAACCTGTCGATACGGCAGAAACAGACCTTTGGCCTCGTGGGCGAGTCTGGCTCCGGCAAGTCCACATTGACGCGTTGCCTTCTGGCACTCGAGCCGATCGACGACGGACAGATCCTGTACCAGGGGCAGGACATCGCGCATCTCGATGCGCAAGGCCGCCTGCGGCATTCGGCGCGCATGCAGATCGTGTTTCAGGACCCGTACGCGTCGCTCAACCCGCGCATGACGCTGCACGACATCGTGGCCGAAGGCATGGTGATCCACACCAACCTCGGTCTCGATGCCCGCGCACGCACCGCGCGCGTCACCGAATTGCTGGACCAAGTCGGCCTGGGCCGCACCCATCTGTACCGTTACCCGCACGAACTGTCAGGCGGTCAGCGTCAGCGCATCGGGATTGCCCGCGCGCTGGCACTGAACCCGGAATTCCTGATCCTGGACGAGCCGACCTCGGCGCTGGATGTGTCCGTGCAAGCCCAGGTGCTCAACCTGTTGCACGAGTTGCAACAGACGTTCGGACTGACCTACCTGTTCGTGTCGCACGACCTGGCGGTGATCCGGCACATGTGCGACGAGGTCGCGGTACTGCGCCAGGGAAAACTGGTCGAGACTGCGCCAACAGAGCAGCTATTTGACGCTCCGCAAAGCGAATACACGCGCCTTCTGATCGACGCGATGCCGGCCACCGAGTTCAGCGCCTGAGGCGGGATGACTGAGCGCAAAGCGATTGAATCGACCGTGAACATCATAGGCACCGCGGAGCGGTCGCACGCGCAGTCGACGATGGCACCATCGCCGGGTACCCAGCGACCCCGGCCTAGTGGCGACTGAATTGTTGCGCGGTCTCGCGCAGCATCTGCACCAGTTGCTGCGCCTGCGGCGGCAATACCGCATCGCAGCGCGTGGTGATGCCCACATGTCGCTGCCACATAGAGCCCACGCCCTTTAGCGGACGCAGCAGGTTGGCGCCCTCCTCCCAGAACACCATCTCGTGCGGCACGAAGGTCAGGAAGTCGCTGTGCAGCAGCAGTGACTTCATCAGCACAGCCGAGGTGGTTTCCACCTGCGCCTGGATCGGCTTCAGGCCGGACTGGGCAAAGAGTTCGTCCAGCGCCTTGCGCTCCAGCTCCCAGCGCCGCGCCAGCACCCACGGGTAGGCAGCCAGGTCCTTGGCGCTGACCACACGCCGCTTTGCAAGCGGGTGGCCGACCCGCGCGACGATCACCGCGGTGTCCACATGCAGCGGCTCGTGCTGCAGTTCTGGATGGGCCGCTGTGCGCGGAATGGACGATAGTGCAAAAGCCACTTCGCCGCGCCGCACCATCGGCATCAGCGCCTCGTTCAATCCGTACTCGACGAACAGTCGTACACCGGGCACCAGCGAGCGCAAGCGGTTCAGCGCCAAAGGCAGCAGCCGGATCGATGAGCTTCTGACGGGTGCCGCCAATGGCCATGGCTACCGGCGTTTTTCCTGCTGGCGCGTAGCTCCTGCCACGCACGTCGGTGTTCACCAACGCGGTCTCGTCACCCCAGTGAATTTCAGCC
>Ga0335398_10007952_pt1 | contig 12757 bp, 9 predicted proteins | sample BON03_FD_205742 | JGI IMG/M metagenome (GOLD analysis project Ga0335398, IMG submission 205742) | Freshwater microbial communities from Lake Bonney liftoff mats and glacier meltwater in Antarctica - BON-03 (spades assembly) (version 2) | ecosystem: Environmental > Aquatic > Freshwater > Ice >...
ATGTATATATATATATATATATCGGGTCAACCCGAGTCATACCCACACCCAGTCCATCGCCCCTTTGTGTGTACAGGCCAACATCGGCGTCACTTCGGGCGCCTCGACGCCAGATTCGGTGGTGCAGGAGTGCCTTGAGCAGCTGGTCCTCCTCAAGAACCTCGCGCCCATCCCGGCTTAGGGTTCGGGTTGACCCGAGTATAAAGTGAGGTTGACGCCTTGGGCGTTATAACCATTTCTCGTGGGTGTTTTGAGCGCTGCTGCAGCAATAAGAAAACTCTCCCATACCATGATAACCTTAGTTTCGTAACGCTTCGAACCCGGCGGCCGACGCTGCTCCGTGCCCCGCACGCCGTCCGAAGCTGGCCCTCGGCGACGGTGCGGCCACGCGAGTCGGTTTCTTTGCCAAAGTGTACGCGGTAGCCATGTGTATAGCCATCATCTCGGCTGTGTCAGAAGCGTATAGAGCAGCAAGTCGGTACGGCAGTGGCGCCGCTAGGTATCTGTCTATGCCCCGTCAGGGTTATTAGCGTTACCGGGAGTATCAGCAGCGTCTAGCTGAACACACACACACGCTGATGGGAAGGGCAGGCGTCTAGCCCGGCGCTGTCTCGCGCGCCTGTCTGCGGGGTGCGGAGGCTACCGGAGGGGAGCCGAAGAGCTATCGACGGGGTCTCCTTGACTGAGCAGATACGCACGAACAGCCGCTCGGGTACCCGTTGCTTCGCCGAGCTACTAATAGCGCGCGCCGAAGCCAAACTGGACTGGCGGCCGCAACCCACACACGGCCAAACTGGATGGCCCATAGCGGCTGGCCGCTCGGTCGGATACCGTGGGGAGGAAGGAGATCGTTCATCCACACCTCTCACACCGTTGGATATTTGTCGCCCTTCTCCACGTGCATCGTCCCCGTGTGGCGTGCTCCTTCGCGCCTTCGACGACCGGAGCCGCGTATGCGGCTAGCGGTGCGTGGCGTGCCTACGGGCGCGCTTTGCACGCACTCTGCCTAGCAGGCTCTCTTATGGGGTGACCTCGTTACTTGTAGAGTATTGTATGCGCGTGCGCCAGTGTTGGGGCTGTGTTTCTTTGTTTCTGTGAACGTGAACACGCATGTGTGACGCCGTGAACGGCCGAATTCAAGCGTGAGGCGTAGTGTCAACGCGCGATTCCCGGGCGCCGGGCCGATCGAGAGTTTATTTATGGTATTATTAATAGTAATAGGCGAAAAATTGCGGAATATTATGAATAGTGGGGGTGGGGAATGGCCTCGGGATAGATGCGATAATAGTGATCTGGCGCAGAGGTACTTGAAAAATGGGAATGATTCAATCATTGAGGGAATGGGAATGGCCCACATGGCAAGGGCTTCGGAGGGCTCGCGCCCCGAGTTGCAGTTCCCGCCGCGCTGCGCTAAAGCCTTCCACCCTCTGTTTCTGTTTGTCGGCCGGGAAGGTGACCTGAGCCTGGCGGCGCGCTGGGTCGGACAGGGACGGGACAGGGACAGGGGCGTACACATACCAAAAAAAATAACACTGCTGTACGCATGTATAAAATTATAGCTGTGGACGATGACCGTGACTGTGGACTCTGGCGTGGCGCCGCGGGCCTGTGTGCGCGTGTACGCGCGTGTGCTGGTGCCGCTGAATCTTTACATACATACAAACACAGCGTGTACACAGGCCACCGCCACGTGTGCTAGGAACTAACAGAAACCAGGAATAATTATACAATGTCGTGCACACGCCACGAAGACGAATAAGAGCACTGAACGAAGCTCTGCGCGGTAAAGACATATATTGTCATAAATACCAGCACCAGCACAGCGCACAGCGCGCTGTGCTGTGCTGGTGCTGGTATTTATAATATATAATATATATGTATATGTATTTACCGTGCAGAGCTTCGTGCTCTTCGTGTGCGCATTATTCCCGGGTTTCTGTTCATCCTAGCACCCGTGGTGGCCTGTGTGTACACGCTGTGTTGTAGTGTGGTATAGTGTGGGTCAAGTCGTCCAGCTGTCTATGTACGCACCCGCACTGCACACTTTTGTTCTCTCGACTGCTCTCTCGCGTGCACGCGCGCGCGCGCTGACACCGCTCGCCGCTAAATATGAGTATTCACGTACAAACATCATGTATATTATACACAAAACACAAAAATAAACCCAACAAATACGGGTGGTATTTAATTTTTTTTTTTTTTTATTAAGCTGGCCCGCGTCCGCGTAGAGCTCGGCAGCGTGATGTGCACATTCCTGGCACACCCGTGTGGCCTGGGGTCTATCTGGGCGGGGTCCAGCTGCCGGCTGCCAGCTGTCTATACGACGCACAGCCACTTTTTTATATTCTTAGCTCGTCGCGTGTACGCGCGCACTGGCCACGCCGGATCGGATACTTACGCCATACACACGACGCAAATAGCAAAAATATAAATAGATTATTACAATTACAACTTGGTGTGGGGATTAACCCGTAAGCGGAATGGCCTCAGGCTGGGGCCTCGGCAGGATGTGCTCGTGGATTGGAAGAGGTAGGAGGTACTGGAAATTTTGGGTTTGGGAATGGGTAAAAGTTTGTAAAAGGCCAACACGGGCCTCGAGGCCCGGGAGGGGTTCGCGCGCCCCGAGTTGCAGCTCTCGCCGCTGCGCTATACCCTTCACACCCGCAGAGTTGCTGTGTGGGGATATTTTTGACAAATAAAAGCTTAGAATAATTATATATATGTATATATATAAATATAATAAGCATAAGCGTGTGTATGTGTATGTATATGTATATATATATGTAATATTTATATATATATATAATAAAGAGCGTGGCGGGTGGCGGACACGGGGTGCGCTAGAGCAGGAGAAGGGGAAGCCACATCCTCCAGCCCCAGCACCACCCCACGGCAGGCGGGCAGCAAAAACGCATGCGTCACACACGCAGAGTGGCGCGGCGTGCTATACACACAATTCACAATCACAATACAATTACACAATTGGATAACACCTCCCCAGGCCCAGACGGGCATATCGTCTTGCATTCTCAACAATATAAAACTACCAGCTACAGCTACCAGCCCTTGGGCCACCGTAAGCACCACGGCATTACTCTACACGACCTACCCCTATTCCTACTCTCACTCTCTACAACACCCACAAATAAATCAATCTGCGTCTGGGCCTGAGCCATAAGCACCGCGGCGACGCTCTGTGGATGAGCGTATCTTTCCGTGTGCGCCTCGTCAAGACCGTCTCGAGACGCCCGCTGGCCCGTCGCAGCGCATCTCCCGACGGTCCGCCCTCTCCGCCCAGGTTAGGGGTTAACCCGAGCCCACCGGGGCGTTGGTAATTCGCGCTCTGCTAGCAGCTTTACCCGGTATTCACCGTTAGCCTCGACTCACGCTTCTGCTAGAGTTGGGGCTTTCAGCCCCCCAAGCCTGCGTCGCTTCGCGACGCGGGGTTTGCTACCCTTGAGGTGGCGCTGGGATCGGCTTCTCCTGCTCCTGGCTCGTGTGTGGCTTTGTGCCCGTGTGTGGCTTTGTGAGGATTTTATTGATTGATTGCGCAATGATTGCGACTTGCGCGTATTTTCGTATTATTAGCACAGGCGCACATGTTTGTGTACCTTTATTTTATACAGTTGCGTTCACAAGACACACATTGGATTTATTGGAATTCAATTATTGGATAACACCTCCCCAGGCGTACTGTTTTCTGGGAAGAAGATATTATGCGACCCGGGCCAGAGGCCAGTGATCTTGCGGTTTTGTTGCACAGTATTGCACTCTACCTCTACGCTATCAACAACATAAAACTACCAGCTACCAGCCTTTGGGCCGCCGTAAGCACCACGGCATTACTCTACACTTACACTCCGCAATACCTACAAATAAAACAATCTGCGTCTGTGCCGTAAGCACCGCGGCGACGCTCCATGGGAGCGTCGTCATCTTTCTGTGTGCGCCTCGAGACGCCCGCCGGCCCGTCGCAGCGCACCTCCCGATTGTCCGCCCCCTCCGTCTCGCCCCCCCCCTCCCCCCGTCACCCTCCTCTCTCTGCAACGCGCCTCCGCCTCAGCACCGCTGTCGCGAATGCCAGTCACATGGCTTCGCCGCCAGCACCCGTGTCTCCAGAACCACCAGATCACCCCTCAGCGTGCTCGCGCACAACGTCGCTAGTCCTCCTGCAGCTCAGGGGCACCACCGCCGCCCCACGCCCGAGGGCGATAGCAGCAGCAACAAGCGCGCCCCACCCTGCGATTCCAGCGCCCTCTGAGACACGAAGGAACCCAGCCAGCCGAGATTTTCGGTCCTCGCGCCACCGCGGCCGCGACCTCATCGCACGACTGGTTGAGAGCCAGTACCCCCGCCCACCCCCCTCGCGCACACCCCCTGGTAGCGTGGGGTGAAAGGTAGAGTGGTACTGCCAGGGTGTTGGGTGGGGGTGCTCCCTGCCTCCACCATACCACTACCGCCCTCTGACTCTCGTACGTAAACGTGTGAGTGGCGAGCACCACCAGCGTATCTCTTCTCCATCTCCATCTCCATTCGCAGACTGCCTTGCTGCCACTGCCACCTACCCCCACAGTCCACTCCACCACCCCTCGCTGCCGCTCTGGCGTGCCGCCGCCTCCCTCCCCGCCCCTCGCTAAGCAGTCTCTCCGCATACCCCCTAATGCCGGCCCCCCAACTGCCAGACCCGCCGCCTACCGCCGACCATGCAGAAAAAACTACGGCCGGGGGCAGAGCACGCACAGGTGCGGGGCAGAAGCCGCACCGCCCATCCACAGCACAACTCTGCACCGCATGGCATTGTAGTTGTTGTGAGCCAGGTGGGCTTTTTCCCACTAGGCCATCCATCGCCTGATATATCGGGATATATGTGTGGCAGCTACTGCTCACAACAGTAGTTGGCTCACAGGCGACGGGCGACACACGGCGAGGCAGCCGCGTCTGTGATGAGCGCACGCTGAGCGGATTCGCCACGGCAAGGCTCGAATCGGAGCGCATAGGTTAAGGCAGGCGAGCCCCTTCTTGCCGCCAAGGAAGACATCATCGAGGGGCACGGAAGGTTTTCTGCGCAGCGTCGGCGCAGGCGGCTGAGTTATCGCAGGCCACAATGCCGAGACAGTCGGCCACTGCCTCCATAGTGGTGCGGAGTGTGGTGTGGTGTACGAAAGCAAGAGCGAACACGTCTCGACCACCTCGCTGCCGTGGCCCACCGCGTCATATGCGTCGCGAAACGTCAAACAAGGAATGGCAGCACGTCTGGGGACTTACGGACGCGCACGCGCAGAGTGGAAATCGGAGTGGGGTGCCATGCCTGGCTCTCCTCAGGCATGTCGGCCCACACGACGCCACCCTCGTCTGGGGGCTCGCCGAATGCCCACACCACGCCATCCTCGTCGGCCACGAGTGTGTGCGTGGAACACATCGCCGCCGCCGCAACCTTGACTCCGTTTAGCCCCTCCACCCGCTTCGGCGTTTCGTCCGGTTCATCCTCGTCCCAGTCCTCGTGGCCGAGCTGGCCACACTCGCCATTCCCCCAAGTGTAGAGCTCGCCAGTCTCCGTCACGGCGCACGAAGAGGAGTCACCTGCGCTCACGTGCTTGACACGCTGGCCGACGAACGCGGTCACCTGACGCGGAGTGGGTTCGTTCTGCTCGTGGCCGCTGGCGCCCTCACGGCCCCATCCGTAGAGCTCGCCCTCCTCGGTCAGTGCGAGTGCTTGGTTTGCGCCGGCGGCCACGGCGACGAAACGCCACTCCGTTTGCGCCAGGGCTTCGATCCTGCGGGGCAGCACCTCGACCTCGCGAACGGGCCCGACCGCGCCATGGCCAAGCAAGCCGAACCAGCTAGACCCACAAGAAAAGACCGTGCTGGTGTCGGTCACCGCCAGGGTGAAACCGGAGCCGAGGGCGATGCCCACCACGCGATCTTCCGAGAGCGCATCGACCCTCATCGGAGTTAACTGGCACTCGGTTTGCGAGTCGATCGCGTAGCCGAGACCGGATGGTACCGCTTTATCGCGCAAGTCTCTCGCCAAACCCCACGTGAAGAGTCTGCCGACCTCATCGACCGCCGCGCTCTTCAAGTCTGGCCCGACCGCCGCGCTCTTCAAGTCTGGCCCCGCCTTGATGCTCTCGATCATGCTCAGCGACTCAATCCGGCTTGGCACGGCCCGCGCACTTCCGTCGGCGTGGCCGAGCGAGCCGTAGTGTCCTTCACCCCATGAGTAGACCTCGCCAGCGCAGCTCAGCGCCAGGCAGTGCTCCCCACCAGTGGCGACGCTCACGATGCACTTGCCCTGCATCGACGGCACCAGCGTGGGCGGGTCAACGGAGCGGGGAGCTGTAAGGTCGTCGTCGGGGTCCACGGCGTGCCCCAAAAGGTGCGCAGCCCCGTTAAATCCTTCGTTATTCTCGGTGCCACACGTCCAGAGGCGGCCTTCGGCGTCCACGAAGAGGCTGAAACCGAATCCCACTGCGAGCGGAGCTTCCCGCCGCAGCGCTTCACGGAGGGCGCGTTTCAGGAGGTACGGCACCCATGACAGGGCCCCGTCAGGCAGGGAAGAGACAACGCGCAGGCCGCGTGCCGTGAAGCGCCGCCGCAGCTCCGCCTCCACCGCCCCCATGGGCCGCAGCAGAGGTAGCGGCGGAGTGGGAGCGTCGCGCCAAAGCGGCCGGCAGGTTGAAGCGAGGCGGGCAAGACCGTGTGTATCGAGGCGGGACAGGACTTCGGTCAGGAGTTCGGTTGGCAGGAGCTGCAGCAACTGAAGGACGTGCTGTTGCGGCTGCTGTGTGGCTGAGGAGGCCGCGGGTGGAGGCGGCAGGAAGACCGCGCGCAGCTTGTCGACGACGATAAGGCCCTCGGCAGCCTGTTCGTCGCTGAAGCTCCACGCGGCGGCCACGCAGGTGCTGGTCACAGCGCGCAAGGCGGCGAGTGCTGGAGTGGTCATTTTTGGCGTTCATAAATTCGTCCTAAATTACCCACTCGGTATTTTTGCTCCGCGTGCCACTGCAGCTGTGATCTGGCTGTATGCTGTGTGTAAAGATTCGGGGCGGCACCAGCACACGCGCGTACACGCACACAGGCCCGCAGTGCCACACCAGAGCTCCGTGATGCACAAAATGCTTGTTGCACCAGCACACGCGCGTACACGCACACAGGCCCGCGGTGGCACACCAGAGCTCCGTGATGCACAAAATGCTTGTTACCCATCGCCCATCGCATGAAACACGCCGCGGAGAGGCATGACGCCTTTCACACCTGCGTATATATAGCAGCACTACTCCATCGCCGCACCTGGCTCGACTCGTGACGGCGTGCTCTCATCTCCCGCTCTCTCTCGCTCGCTCTCGCAGATAGTCGCTATAGCTCTCCGCTCTCCTCCCCGCTCTCGCCGCTCGCTGGCAAGCAGATGTTAGAAAATCAAGAATACCGAAGAGACGCAAACCGCATTCTTTCTTCTTTCTCGTCTGCCTGCACCTGCACACAGCACACAGTAACAGGGCAGAGCGTAGAGCTACACAGTACACAGCAGTCGTAATAAGCAGTAATAAGTACACAGCAAGTACAAGTAGAGCATCACACGACCACACACATAAGAAAACAAACACAAAACAAGAACACACTCAAGCTAAAACGCACATCTAAATCTAAGCTGTTGGTACTGGCGTAGCCGTGGCGGACGACGTCCCACCCACCCCCGGCGGCCCAAAGGCAAACGTGCTGGTCGGACCTCACGTCGTCTCACCCACCCCTCGGCGCCGGCGGCCCAACGGTAAAGCGCTCACGCGCCAGATATGGCAGTGGCCGTGCCGACTCGCAATCTCCCGCGACTCCCACATCGTGACGGCCTGCCGAATGAGGGCCGCGGCGCGCGCCAAGAGCCACCCGTGGATTGGCGTGGTCGAGTGACGGCGTGGGCCACAGGACGCGGCGGAACCGCTGGCGGTGCCCCATACCTCTCTAACCCGCCACATCACACGGAGCGCGAGGCCATCATCGCAATCTTCATGAACTTGCCCGCCCTCAGCTCGCGCGCCACCGGCCCAATGACGCGCGTGCCGATGGGGCCGGACAAGTCGCGTTTCATAAGCACCGCCGCATTCTCCTGGAAGCGCACCTCCGTGCCGTCCGCGCGCATGTGGCGCCCCTTCATCCGAACGATGACTGCCGCCACGATGTCCTTCTTGGACACCCTTCCGCCGTGCTTGGCCGACTTGACCACGGCGCGGATGGCGCCCCCCAGCATCCCCGGGGCTACGTTCCGGACGTGCCCAATGCACTGGATCTCCTTGGCGCCGGAGTTGCACGCCACCCGCAGCCGCGTCATCTTGTGGATGCTCATGTGGCGCCGCGCCTCGACGCCCAGCTGCCGCGCCGCCGCCGGCACCGCGCGCGCGAGCCTGGAAAGCGAACCCAACATTTTACCTAACAATACATGGGGGGGGGATATCGGGCTGTGTGGGTTAGGGGAGTTTTCTTTTTGAGTCGCCGGCCCAACGTTAGCGCGAACTGCCAGTTACTGGCGGGAGTGCTGTTCGCACACAGTGCGGGCCGGAGCTTTGGCAGGATGTCGGACCCTCGCAAGGAGTACATTGTGTCCTGTGCACTGGGCTCCCTCGGTGCGCTGGGGTCGCTCGCCTCGCGCCGGTGGGAGAAGCCTTCGCACGAGCTGGAGCTGGAGCTCCGGGACTCCAAGGAGCTGGACACGTTCCTCGAGACGACGTCGGTGCACGTGCTGCAGGTGACGGGCGCCGCGCGCAACGGCGGGCGGCGCGAGCTGGCCATGTCGCATTCCGTATCGCTCGGCTCCGACGCCGACGTCGGCGTCATCTTCACCAAGCGCTCGACGGACCTCATCACGGATGGCAACGTCGAGGAGGTGGTGATGATGCAGACGATGCACGGCTCGCCGCTCCACTCGCTCCAGCTGACGATCCAGCAGCTCTACGCGCCGCTGCTGCTGCAGGACCCGCACCGCGCGTCCACCCTCGACGCCAAGACGCAGTCGACGCTCGAGGCGCTCGAGAAGGCTGTCAGCTCGGCGGTGCAGAGCGGCGGCGGCTCGGCCGACGACTTTAGCGGCATCATGTCGCCGCACGACGAGTGTGAGCACTGGCGCTTGAGCGCCGGCGGCATGACGGGGCGCAGCCTCTCGGCGGACGAGCAGCGCCGCGCGGAGAACGTCTGGAACGCGCTGCAGCCCGTGAGCGAGAAGCTGCGCACGATGAACCGGCTTCCCGTCGCTGAGATGGCCGAGCTCATCGAGACGGTGCGAACAGCTCCGGGCTCTCGGGTTCACCTGCGGACACACGGCGACACCCCCCCTTCTAGCTCCGGCCGTCGCTTGTTTCCAGTTGAACTCACGGTCAAATGGCCAGTTCATTTCCACTTCTAGCTCGTCTCTGCGTTTCATCCATTCCCGGTCTCTACACTAGGCTGTCCTCCGTGCGAACATACTCTAGCTTTGGCTCTTGCTTTGAATTTACTCACGGCCACACGACCACTAGACTAGACTACGCTCCCGCTTCTAGCTCAACTCCCATCCATTCCAGGCCACACGTCCCCTTCCCTACCCTGCACTCCGCACGGACACGCTTCCTGGTTACTTACAGTTACACGAACACTGCACTACACTACCCCCCCGCCCTCGGGTAACTCGATATTCAAGGTTAATGTAGTCACGCCACAGGCCGAATCGGAATAGAATACGCTTTTTTTTATTACTCCGCGTATTCCCAATGGAGCAGATCGACCCTCGGGTGTCCCCGAGCTAGATAGGAAAGTAGGTAGGAAGCTAGCTAGGTACGTCTAGGAAGATAGGCAGGTACGTCGGAAGGTAGGTAGGTAGGTAGGAAGGTATGCCGAAAGGTAGGTAGGTATGCAGGTAGGTGGGTAGGTGGGTAGGTTGAACGATAGGTATGTTGCAAGGTAGGTAGGTAGGTAGGTAGGTAGGTAGGTAGGTAGGTTGAAAAGCTAGGTACGTAGGTGGCGCCTGGAGACGCCCAGGCGCGGGTTAACCCGAGGTACGTAGGTGGCGCCTGGAGACGCGGGTAAACCCGAGAACGGCCTTCTAGCTAACAACAAAATAGGAGTCCTCACCGGAGAGACTGACTAAGTGCGATCACCCAAACTGCCCGCAGCGAACCACTCGCGCTACGAGCATCCTCCATGGGATTCAAACTCTTGAATTGTTGTTAACCAGAAGGGAGGTTCGCCGACTGGACTAATATCAGCGCGGATACTAGTCTAGTTGGAAGAACGCCCTTCTAACTAACACCAGCTTGTTTCTGTTCTCAGATGCAAGACGTGCTCCGAGATTTGTTCGACCTCGACTACTCTGAGGGGCGCATGCAGTTGCTGATGCTCCTCCTGGGATCCTCGCTAGACGGCTACGTCAAAGGTACGAGATATAAGTATACATACACATCGGGTTAACCCTTAACCCACGACTCCGCCAAAGCTACGACATATACGTATACATACACATATGCTATGTATAAAAGGCTACTTTTAAGCGCGCATCCAGTTGCTGATGCTCCTCTTGGGCTCCTCGCTGGACGGATACGTCAAAGGTACGAGATATACGTATACATATACATATGTGTATAGGATACTCTGAGGGGCGCATGTCCTCCTCGGCAAGGTGAACCTCTGGCGCGACCCCTACCGAAAGACGTCCAAGATCCTACGCGAGGCTCTCGCTCGCTCCTTTTTTTAGTTTTTTTGTTTTCGTTGTTAAATTGTTTGCTAAGTGTATTTAACTTTCTGTTTGTTTTTTAGCTCTGCTCGGCAAGATGAACCTCTTTCGCGAACCCTACCGGAAGACGTCCAAGATCCTACGCGAGGCTCTCGATTTAGTCGACAACTTGACCGGCGCCACCGCACGGCTCACCACCACTTTCTGGGCGGGAAAGTGGCGCGGCGCCGCCTTCAGAGACGAAGCACTCGCACGGCTGAGGGCTCGGCTTGACGAAATTCTCGGACTGCGCACGGTACACACCATATATATATAAATATAGATACAGACATGTATATTGCATTTATAATAAGCCACTTTCTGGGCGGGGAAGTGGCGCGGCGCCGCTTTCAGGGACGAAGCGCTGGCACGGCTGAGGGCTCGGCTGGACGAGATTCTGGGGCTACGCACGGTATACTATATATATACATATATATATATATGTGTATAGATACATATATATATATATATATATATATATGTATATATATATATATATATATATATATATATATATATATATATATATACATGTATATATATAGATATACATATAGGGTTAACCCGAACTTAAGAGACGATGCAATTGCAAGGCTGAGGGCTCGGCTGGACGAGATTCTTGGGTTGCGCACGGTACAGGTTAACCCGATATAGATATATAGAAACACATACATACATACATACATATATATGCATAGACATATCAGTAGCCAGCTAGATCGCTAGCTAGCTAGCTAGCTAGATAAACATACCTATACATATTTACACATATACATATATATGTGTATGTGTTAAGCGGAATCGTTCCCACCGCCACTTTTTGTCCCCGCAGGTTCAACGGCTCTCGTCGACTTTGATCGAGACGCAGGTGGCTGAGATGCGCCCCCACCGGTATTCGGATGCAGATGGTTTAGACCCCTACTCTACCCCCACCGGTATTGTTACAGGTCCACCACCAGTCTTCCCCCACCGGTATTAGGATGCAGATGGTTTAGATTTCCACTGTGCTCCCCACCGGTATTGTTACAGGTCCACCACCAGCTCTCGTCTATTTTGAGCGAGAAGCAAGTGACTGAGATGCGCCCCCACCGGTACTCACAGCACCGGTGCTTTAGATTCACAGACGGTCGTATACAAAGGGGACACAAGCACACACGCACAGGGAACTGATCCTATTCACACTCTACCCCCACCGGTATTGGTACAGGTCCACCACCAGTCTTCCCCCACCGGTATTCGGATGCAGATGGTTTAGATTCCCACTGTACTCCCCACCGGTATTGTAACAGGTTTACCACCAGCTCTCGTCTATTCTGAGCGAGAAGCAAGTGACTGAGATGCGCCCCCACCGGTGTTCACAGCACCGGTGCTTTCTATTCACACTCTACCCCCACCGGTATTGTTACAGGTTCACCACCAGTCTGCCCCCCCACCGGTATTCGGATGCAGATGGTTTAGATTTCCACTATGCTCCCCACCGGTATTGTTACAGGTTTACCACCAGCTCTCGTCTATTTTGAGCGAGAAGCAGGTGGCTGAGATGCGCCCCCACCGGTATTCGGATGCAGATGGTTTAGATCCCTACTCTACCCCCACCGGTATTGTTACACGTTCACCACCAGTCTGCCCCCACCACCGGTATTCGGATGCAGATGGCTTAGATTTCCACTGTGCTCCCCACCGGTATTGTTACAGGTCCACCACCAGCTCTCGTCTATTTTGAGCGAGAAGCAAGTGACTGAGATGCGCCCCCACCGGTATTCACAGCACTGGTGCTTTCTATTCACACTCTACCTTTCGAGCGTTGTTAAGTGTTTGTGGGAGGTGTTCATTTGGGGCTTTGGGGTGTTGTTCTTGTCGTGTGTGTGTGTGTCGGTGTCGGGGTGTTGTTCTCTCTCTCTCTCTCTCTCTCTCTCTCTCTCTCTGTCTGTCTGTCTGTCTGTGTGTGTGTGTGTGTGTGTGTGTGTGTGTGTGTGTGTGTGTGTGTGTGTGTGTGTGTGTGTCATTTGTTTTTTTTTTTTTTAC
>Ga0335398_10007953_pt1 | contig 12756 bp, 10 predicted proteins | sample BON03_FD_205742 | JGI IMG/M metagenome (GOLD analysis project Ga0335398, IMG submission 205742) | Freshwater microbial communities from Lake Bonney liftoff mats and glacier meltwater in Antarctica - BON-03 (spades assembly) (version 2) | ecosystem: Environmental > Aquatic > Freshwater > Ice >...
AATGACTGGTTTATTGTTATTTTTGTTTCGCCTGAAGAGTCCCATATTTGAAAAGTTTTTAGTAGAACTCAAAAATACGTGATTCTGAGGGCTTTTTAAAATCCCGACTTTCGGATGCTAGTGATTTATTTATATTTAAAAGTTAAACTTAATTTCTATTCTATGGCTGATTTTTCTGTATCAGTTTGCCTAACCATAATTCCTTGAGATTGTCCTTTGCCTAAATACGCGTTAAACCAATTCCAAAATGTTCTGAATTTATTTCGATAACCAACCAATAAAAATAAATGTACAAATAGCCAAGAAAACCAAGCAAACCAACCTGTTAATGTCATTTTTGGAAACGTCATATCTGCCACTGCTTTTTGATCGCCAATAATTGCCATCGTACCTTTATCATTATATTTAAAAGGTTTGCGTTTTTTATTTTCAACCATTGCTTCAAAATTTTCTGCTAATGATTCTCCTTGTTGTTGCGCAACTGCGCCTAACTGCGGATGACCTTCAGGGAAATTTTTATCCGTTTTCTGAATACATGCATCTCCAATAGCATAGATATTTTCTGTGTGATTTACTTTATTAAAGGCATCAACAGAAAGTCTATTTCCTTTTTCATAACTCTCTTCGGGAATTCCTTTAAACTTAATTGCAGTTACGCCAGCTGTCCAAATCAAGGTTTTTGTTTCGATGGTTTCACCGTCTTTAAAAAATACTTTATCGTCTTTATAATCAGAAACCATTTTATTTAGTTTCACAATTACACCTAAATCTTTAAGACTTTTAAGGGTGTATTCTTGGGATTTTTTTCTCATTGGCGGCAAAACAGTTGGTGCGCCATCAACCAAATAAATATTTAATTTTTCATTTGTAAAAGCAGGGTAAATATCTATTAATTTTCGTTTTCGCATTTCTGCAATCATTCCTGCGATTTCAACGCCAGATGGTCCTGCACCAGAAATAACAATATTTCTCATTTTACGCTTTTCATCTTCATCGGTGCAAAAAGAGTATTTTTCTGCTTCCATGATGAGGTAATTCCGTAATTTTATTGCTTGATTTACCGTTTTCATTGGTAACGAATTCTTTTCGATATTTTCCATACCAAAAAAATTGCTTTTCGTTCCTGTGGCAATGACCAAATAATCATAGTCTAACTCGCCCGTAGAAAGTTTTATTTTGTTTTCATTGGGTATCACTTCTTCCAATTCACCAATTCTAAAATTTAGATTTTTCTTTCCGTTAAAAAGTGTACGAAACGGAATGGAAATACTAGAAATATCTAACATTCCAGTAGCGACTTGATATAATAAGGGAGGAAAAAAATTGTAATTATTTCTGTCTACAAGTGTTACTTGCAATTCTTTTTTATGAGCCAGTTCTTTGGCCATATTAATGCCAGCAAAACCGCCCCCAATAATTACAATATGTTTGTTTTTCATAATACTATTTTCAAATTTTAAGCTATAAAAAAACTTATTTTAGAAATAGCTTAAAATGATTTTTATTCAAAAACAATTTAAAGATTCTTACACCAAATACGTAACGTTTTTGAAGTAACTTTTGACACAAAAGAATCTGTTTTAAAAGATGATCTTTTGTGTCTTTTTAGTTTATTTAATTATTTCCAGCCGCCACCAAGCGCTTGATATAAATCTATTATTGACTGTAACTGACTGTTTTTTGCATTCACTAAATCCAAACTGGAGTTCAATGCATTTTCTTCTGCTCTTAACACTTCTAAATAATTTGCCAAACCATTATTCAATAATTCTTGAGAATAACTGGTTGCTAAATCATACGCATTAAATTCTTTTTGTTTGATTTCAATTTTTTCTGAAGCAGAATTGTAAGCAAACATCGCATCAGAAACTTCTTTAGATGCAACTAACAAAGATTGTTTAAAATTTAATCTAGCTTGCTCTTGTTGTGCTTTTGAAACTTCATATTGTGTTTTAATTTTCCGTCCGTTTAAAATTGGTTGTGTTAAACCGGCAATAAGATTTGCAAAAAGCGAATTTGAATTAAATAATTCATCAAAATCTAAACTTTGAAAACCTCCATTTGCAGAAAGTGTTAACGACGGATAAAAATTACTTTTCGCCACATTTGTAAGTTCGAAAGCATTTCTTAAATTGAATTCTGCCTCCATAACATCTGGTCTGTTGCTTAATAATTGTGCAGGAACACCTAACGTTAAATCGGTTTCAATTTTCTGATCAGATAACTTTGAACGTAAAATTTCTCTTGGCATATCACCTAAAAGAATAGACAATGTATTCTCTAAATTATGAGATTGATTTTTTAAATCGACCAAAATAGCTTGTGCTGTATACAATTGCGCTTCTGTCTGTTTTACACTTACTTCTGTAACGTTACCCGCTTCTTTTAATGCTTTTGAAGTTTCTAAACTATTCCCTCTTGTTAAGATTGTTTTTTTGGTGATAGCAATTTGTTCATCAACAGCTAATAATTGATAATAAACAGAAGCAATATTTGCAATTAAACGTGTTTTTACCGCTTGATGTGCCGCAACAGTCTGTAAATAACTTGCTTGAAAAGCACGTTTATTACTTCTTATTTTTCCCCAAACATCTGCTTCCCAAGATAATGCTCCAGTTAATTCAAACTGATCTAAAGCGCCGCTATTAAAAGCACTAAACTGACCGTTATTTCCCAATTCTTGATGCGTATACTTTGCATTTACCGAAAAAGTTGGATAATAACCTGCTTTTCCTTGTTTAAAATACGCTTCTGCAGCAATTATTTGTTGCAGCGCAATGCGGATATCGTTATTATTTGTTAATCCTTTATCTATGTATTGCGTTAAAACGGCATCTGTAAATAAATCTCTCCAAGAAATAGCTGCCATGGTAAGGCTGTCTTGCGAGATATTATCGGTTCTAAAATTTGCTTCGTCTATATTTAATGCTGATACTTTAGGTTTTTTATATTCTTTTGCAACAAAACAAGATTGAAGCATGAATATTGTAAAAAGTAAAACACTGAATTTTATAACTATTGATTTTTTCATTTCTTTTAAACTTTTCAATTTTAATTATGCTTCTTCTGATACTGGTTTAGGTTTAGAACTCACTTTTTCATGCAACCATTGAAAGAGAATATAAAGAATTGGAATAATAAAAACACCCAATACAGTTCCTATCAACAATCCACCAACAGCTCCTGTACCAATTGCTCTGTTCCCTTCAGAACCTACGCCTGATGCAAAAACCAACGGCATTAATCCGAAGATAAAAGCTAGAGAAGTCATTAAAATTGGACGTAAACGTGCTTTTGCACCATCTACCGCAGCATCAAAAATGGTTTCTCCCTGTCTTCTTCTCTGGATAGCAAATTCAACAATCAGAATCGCATTTTTTGCCAGCAGACCAATCAACATGATTAATGCAATTTGGAAATAAATGTTATTTTCTAAGCCGGCGAGTTTAGTGGTTATAAACGCCCCAAAAACTCCTAGTGGGAGAGAAAATAAAACAGAAAACGGAATTAAATAACTCTCATATTGCGCTGCTAAAAGGAAATACACAAATACAATTACTAAAATTAATATAATAACCGTTTGGTTTCCTGCTGCTAGTTCTTCACGTGTTAATCCAGAATAAGCAGTTGTATAGTTGCTGGGCAATGTAGCAGCAACTTCTTCTACTGCTGCAATACCATCACCAGTACTAAATCCTGCATTTAATGCTCCAGTAATAGATGTTGAATTGAATAAGTTAAAACGAGTTACAGATTGTGGGCCAAAAGAACGCTCTAATGTTACAAATTGTGTAATTGGCGCCATTTCTCCAGATCCTGTTTTTAGAAATAAATTACTCAAATCTTGCGCATCTGCTCTGTCTTCAGGTAATGCTTGAATATATACTCTTAATTGCTTACCAAATCTAGAAAAATCTGATACATAAACACTACCAATATAACCTTGCATAGTGTTAAAAATACTGTTGATATTTACACCATATTCTTTTGCCAATGGCACATTAATATCCATTTTATATTGCGGATATTTTGTACTAAAAGAAGATTGGGCATATTGAAACTCTGGTCGTTGACTTAATTTTCCTATAAATTCTTGATTTACTTTGTCTAGCGATTCAAAATCGCCTCCAGAACGATCTAATAAATTTACTTCAATACCAGCAGAATTCCCAAATCCAGGAATACTTGGCGGAGAAAAGAAAATTATATTCGCTTCTGGAATTGAAGCTGCCATACCAAACAATTTGCCAATAATAGCTTCAGAGGTTGTTTCGTCTGTAGTTCGTTCGCTCCAATTTTTTAGTTTGATGAATCCTAAACCATAATTATTTCCAGCACCACTAATTAAACTTCTACCATTAATTAAAGTCACACTTTCTACACCTTCAATTGCAGTGATTTTATGACGTAAATCACGGTTTACTTCTGCCGTTCTATCTATTGAAGCTCCTGGTGGCAATTCTAAATTTACAAAAACCAAACCTCTGTCTTCATTTGGCACAAAACCAGTTGGAGTGGTAGCTGATGCATACCAAATACCACCAACAGTAGCTAAAATAATTACCACATTAATCCATTTGTGTCTGTATAAGAAACCTAACGATTGACCGTATTTTGTTGTCATTGCGTTAAAACCGCTATTAAAACCCGCATAAAAACGTTTTAAGAAAGATTTTTTCTTTGGTTTTTCTCCTTCGGATAACTCTTCTTCGTCTGGATGTGGTTTTAAAAGTAATGCACATAAAGCAGGACTTAACGTCAGTGCATTTACTGCAGAAATTACAATGGCTACGATTAAAGTTACACCAAATTGCTCATAAAAAACTCCTGTTGGACCAGTTACGAATGTTACCGGAACAAAAACTGCCGCCATTACCAATGTAATGGAAATAATAGCTCCAGAGATTTCACTCATCGCAGTAATTGTTGCTTTTTGAATGTCTTTTGCACCAGCATCAATCTTTGCGTGAACGGCTTCTACCACAACAATGGCATCATCTACCACAATACCAATTGCTAGAATTAAGGCGAAAAGCGTTAGTAGGTTTATAGAATATCCGAATAAATTCAGAAAGAAAAAGGTACCAATAATAGAAACAGGAACTGCAATTGCAGGAATTAATGTTGATCTTAAATCTTGCAAGAAAATAAACACCACAATAAAAACCAAAACAAAAGCTTCGATTAAAGTGGTAACTACTTTTTCTACGGATGCATTTAAAAACTCGTTGGTATCATACGGAATTATATAATCTATTCCTTCAGGAAAATCTTTTTTTAATGCTTCTAATTCTTTTTTGATTTCAATGATAATTGCTTGCGCATCAGAACCTTTTGTTTGAAAAATACCTAAAGCAACACTTGGATTTCCATTGGTATTTGCACTACCCGAATAAGATTGTGCATCTAATTCTATTTTAGCAACATCTTTTAAACGTAAATACTGTCCTTCGCCTAAAGACTTTATAATCATGTTCTCATATTGCTCTGCATTTTTAAAACGCCCCTCATAGGTAATTACATACGAAAAAGCTTCTCCATTATTTTCACCCAAAGTTCCCGCAGCAACCTCTTGACTTTGCTCGTTTATTGCAGCAGAAACATCTGATGGAGCAAGACCATAAGCCGCCATTTTATCTGGTTTTAACCAAACACGCATCGCATAATCTTTAGCTCCAAAAACCGAAACATTACCAACACCGTTAACCCTTTGAAATGTAGGAACAGCATTAATTTTTAAATAATTTTGTAAATAAGTATCGTTATACGCTTCATTAGTACTAAAAAAACTAATAAACATTAATGCACTCGTTTGTTGTTTTTGCGTTAATACACCAGTTTGTCTTACTGCTTGTGGCAATAAAGGATCTGCTCGTGCCACACGGTTTTGTACGTTTACAGAAGCAATATCTGGATTTACATCTTGATTAAAATATACTGTAATGTTCGCAGTACCGTTGCTTGTTGCTGTAGAGGTAAGGTAAGTCATTCCCTCAACACCGTTAATTTGTTCTTCAATTGGTATAATAACACTTTCTAGAATTGTACCCGCAGTTGCTCCAGGATAGGAAGCAGAAACTTGAATTGTAGGTGGAGCAATATCTGGATATTGAGTTACAGAAAGTGATTGTAATCCTAAAAGACCTAGTATTACTATAATGATAGAGATTACTGTAGACAATACAGGTCTCATTATAAATGTTTTTAACATGATTTGTTTTTAGTTTGTTGTAGCTTTTCGGCTATTTTTTTTATTTGACTTATAACAAAAATGACTTAAGACTGTGATATATAAAACAATCTTTTATCAATGTATTTCAGTCCTATTTCATAAGTTATTTCGTCTTACGTCTAGAAATAAATAATTATTGAAACTCTTTTTGAATTGGTTTTGTAATACTATCAAAATCAGCTTTCTTGGGCTCAATTGGCATTCCGTCACGTATTTTACCAATTCCATTTACAATAATAGTTTCGCCTTTTTCAAGTCCTTTAGATATAATATATAAATTATCACTTTTTCCTTTTATAACAATCGATTTTTGAGAAGCAATTGTAGTATTTGCAGTATCCTTTTTAATGGTGTATACAAATCTGCTGTTTTGATTTTCAAAAGTTGCCGATTGTGGCACAACTAAAACATTTTCAAAAACAGTTGGTACTTTTATAATTCCGCTGTTTCCATTTGTTAAGATTCTGTTTTTATTATCAAACATTGCTCTAAAAGAAATAGTTCCCGTTTGTTTGTTTACTTGCGAATTAATTGTTTCAATTTTTCCTTTGGTTGCATATTCAGTTCCGTTGACTAGAATTAGAATAACCTCTGGTAAATTTTTAATTTTATCTTCTTTCGATTCACCTTTTGCATTTTGGATAAAATTTAAATACTCTTTTTCATTCATCGAAAAATAAGCATAAACCTCGCTAATATCTGAAACTGTTGTTAAAGGCATTTGGTCTGTTGGACTTACTAATGATCCTTTTCTTAACCTTATTTCACCAACAAAACCATCAACTGGACTTTTAATTGTTCCGTAACTAATGCTAGATGTAATGCTGTTGTAACTACTTTTTGCCTGTTGTAGTTTGGCTTTTGCAGTTTCTAATTGAACCGAACTAATAATGTTTTTTTCAACCAAAGGCTTTAGTTTATCAACTTCTACTTGTGCAGCATTTACATTTGCTTTTGCCGCAGCTGCATCTTGGTTCATAGATTCTGTTTCTAACTTAAACAGGGTTTGTCCTTTACGAACTCTTTGACCTTCATCAACCAAAACATCAGTAATATATCCAGAAATTTTTGCACGCACTTCACTATTATTTACGCCTTCTATACTTGCAGGATAATCTATATAAGTGGTAACCGTTTTAGTTGGTACTTCTATTACTGCCAAAGTCATCGCTCTTTGTTGCGCAGCAGGGTTTTGAGCAGCTTTGTCTTCTCCGCAAGAAGAAACTAGTAAAAGTGTCAAAAAAGGTAATAAGGTTTTTGTGATTAATTTCATTGTTATTAGTGTTTAATCTTGTTTTTCAAATTGGGTTATTTCTTTTAGTGTTTCGTTTATTTTTATACGCTGATTTTCTAAATGTTCTTGAAAAAGAATTCCTAAAGATTTTTCATTTTTAAATTTTTCAGGATTATTTTCTTTGTTAAAATTATTTATTTTCTGAACGATAGTCAACTCCTTTTCAATTAAACGGATTTGCCGTTCCATTGTATTTTTGATATAGAATTGTGATGTTTTAAAATATCTTTTTCTATCTCCAGGCTTGGTGTAATAATCAATATAATGCAACTGTAATAACACATTAATACTGCTAGATATTGAGCTTTTGCTGGCTTGCATTGTAGTTACAATAGCCTCAAAGCTCATACCATCATAAGAAGAAAGTATAAGTAAAGCATAAATTCTTGAAGACAAAGGTGAAAGATTTGCCCGTTCTTCTAAAAGCACTCCTACGTCTTCAATTAAGGTTTTTTTCTTTATGGATAATTCCATTTTAGAGTTTCTTAAAAATTAACTCCACAAAAATACGATTAGTTCGTTTGTAAACGAACTAATCGTTGTTAAGTAATCGTTAAAAATCATGGAATGATTTAAAAAGTGAGAATTTGCAAGATTTATTATTTGTTTACAATTTCTTTTGTGGTAAATCTTAAAATCAGAAAACCAATGATTGCAGAAATTAATGATCCAAGAAGGATGCCTATTTTAGCAGAACTTATGTATTCTGGATGAGAAGTAAATGCCAATCCGGCTATAAAAATTGCCATTGTAAAGCCTATTCCTGCAATAAATGAAACGCCTAAAATATGTCTTTTAGTAATATCTGAAGGTATTTGAACTAAATTTAATTTTTCTGCTAAGAGCACAACAATTGGTATTCCTAACCCTTTACCTAAAACTAAACAGAGTATAATATGGAAAACCAAATCTACATCTACACCTGCACTATCAATATAAACTCCTGCATTTGCAAGTGCAAAAAGAGGAATGATAAAATAGGCAACCCAGCCATGTAAACTATGCTCTAAATGTTGTAGTGGAGATCTAAATTTTCTACTCCAATCATCTAAATCATCCATAGAACTTAATTGTTCATCAGATAAAATAGGTTTTTTTAAAATGCTTGCTTTTTTTACATCATTAAAAACAATTTCTAATTGTTCTACAAAAGTGGATGTTTTTATTTTTTGCCTAATTGGTACTGAAAACGCTAGTAAAATACCCGCTACTGTTGGGTGGACGCCAGATTTTAAAAACAATACCCAAACAACTATTCCTGTAAACAACATTATAAATTTAGAGTAATAACCTTTATACGATAAGAAATATAACACGCATAATAAAATCAAAGCAATTAGTAAAAGAGATATTTTTATTGTACCGCTATAAAATACTGCAATAACTAAAACGGCTTCTATATCATCTACAATTGCAAAAGCTATTAAAAATATTTTTAAACTTAAAGGCACTCTTTTACCCAAGGTGTTTAATACAGCCAAAGAAAAGGCAATATCTGTAGCCATTGGTATACCCCAACCTCTAAATGTTTCAGGATTTTCATTAAGGAAAATATACATTCCAACAGGTATTAAAACCCCACCAACAGCTCCAAATAAAGGGAATGCTAGTTTTTTCATGGAATTTAATTCACCAATTAAAATTTCTCGCTTAATTTCTAATCCAATAAGAAAGAAAAAGATAGCCATTAAACCATCGTTTATCCATAAAATTAAAGGTTTTTTTAATTCGAAACTATCTGTTGTTACTCCAAGTTTGTATTCCCAAATTGATGAGTATGTGTCTCCAAAAGCAGAGTTAGCCCAAACCAATGCAGCTATTGTGCTTAATAATAATAGAATGCCACTAAATCCTTCAAGTTTTACAAATTTCTGCAATGGAGTAAGAAATACTTTTTTAATCATTTGGTTTTTGTTTTTATCAGAGCGAGTTTCAAAGATAAAAATTTAGTGTTTATTTAAGTGATAAAAATAATTTTTTATCTGCGAATGGAGTTATTAAAATTTTATATAACACGGAAAATTATACTAATATTTTCAATTAAGATAAAGGTTTTTTGTTTTTTATGAAAACATTATCATAATTAAACTGCTACTGCACCTGCAGATTTTACTTCTTCTTCTCTTTCTAGAGCTGATATGAGCTCAACTTCACGTACATACCTTTTTGTGGTTTGTTTTTTTAATCTTTTTATTAAAAGTATCAATTAAACTTAAAAGCTATTTAATATTGAAAGAATTTCATTCGATTTAGAATTTTAATACTTTAATATTTAGTTTTATGGTCATTCATAATAAGCAATTTAGTATTCCTATTTTACTCTTAATTTTTGGAATCGCAGTTAGTACATTTTCGTCAATAATATCTATAAATACCAATTGCGATTGGTTTGCCAGATTTGCAGCAATTTTGATTTTTATATCAGTAATTGTGCAGTTTTTGCTTTCAAATTTAAAAAAGGCTGATTGAAAATTTATTTTGATCATAAATCGGAATCAAAGCAAAATACTAGAGATAAGAAATGGCTTCAATTTTAAAGGTTCTATTTTCTGTAGCTAATTTTAGAATTGCACTTTCTCCAACTCGTTTACCAATCAATAATTTAGCAATTGGCGAAATAAAAGCAATCTTCTGCTTGGCAATATCTGCTTCATCAACGCCAACTATTTGGTATTTTTGCAACTGTTTCATTGTACCAATTTGTAAACTCACAGTCGCACCAAAACGTATTTCATCTTTCGGTTGATTCCTTAAATCAATAATTTTTGCGGACGCTATTCTGTTACTTAATAGCTGCAATTTTGCAGTGATAAAATTAGAAGCAATTCGTTTTTCCTTTTCATTAATTTGAATTAAATTTTTTTGCTCATTAGTTAGCGATTGTTTTTCGGTTAAAAGTTCATCCATACCAGTTTGAGTGACATAATTAGTTGTCCTTTCTGGTAAATCTGCTCTTGGTGGCACAAGTGGGACTTCTTCTTGATCATCTTCTTTTACAAATCCTCTGCTCATAATAGTTTAAATTTATTATTTTTTATAAAGCCGATTTTAAAGATAGTTATCGCTTTAGTTTTATCCAAAAAATGAGTGTTATTCTATTCTTAAATTTCCGTTTAGACTTTATTTTTTAAGTGTCTTCGGATTTGTATACCCTATAAATTTTAATGCAAAATTTAAATGAACTCAACGGTTTTTAAAGTTTTAAAACAGTTGAAACATTAAATTACACAGTTTGCTTTTGCAATGCTTTTATTCGAAATCGGTATCAATTTATATTCAAAATTATATGTAATTCAAGATTATAAATTAAACAAGATTTATGTTCGTTAAATCTATATTTAGATTCTTAAGTTTACAAAAAAGGAGAGAGTAATCGGACTAATTTTTTCGATAAATGGATGTGGTTTGGTCTGTTTAGCTAGGTCGTTTTATCTAATTCTTATAACCTGAGTTCGATGTAAGAAACTTGAATAAACAATAGGAAAAAAGGCAGTAGATTAGTATATTTAAGCTCTGAATATCAAATATTTAACTAATTTTCTACCTTATGATTTCTATAGATAAAGCTACAAAGATTTTTTGTGATATTGACGACTTTTGCCAAGTTTTTGAACCTTCTTTAAATAAAAGTTTAATTTCTGATGGGAAAAAGAAAAGAAGACGCTCATGTAGAATGTCAACTAGTGAAATATTAACAATCACTGTTCTTTCTCATACTAGCGATGTTAGAACGTTCAAACACTTCTACCTTTTCTATGTTCAAAAGCATTTAACAAATGAATTTCCTCAAACGGTTTCCTATAATCGCTTTATAGAACTGATGCAAAATAACATGCTTCCATTAATTATTTTTATGAAAACTTGTTGTTTTGGTAAATGTACAGGAATCTCTTTTATAGACTCTACTCCTTTAAGAGTTTGTAAAAACAAAAGAATTAACAACAATAAAGTGTTTAAGGGTATCGCAACAACGGGAAAATCTACCATGGGATGGTTTCACGGATTTAAGCTACATCTTTTAGTAAACGATAAAGGAGAAATCCTCAACTTTATCATTACTCAAGCCAATGTAGATGACAGAAATCCAATAAAAGAAAATAATTTTTTGAAAGAAATTATAGGCAGTTTATATGCAGATAAAGGGTATATTTCTAAAGAAATTACAGAAATGCTATTTGATGATGGATTGCATTTAGTAACAGGAATTAAGAATAATATGAAAAATGTACTAATGACAATGCGCGATAAAATATTGCTTCGTAAAAGATCTGTAATAGAAACTATCAATGACCAACTTAAAAATATTGCGCAAGCTGAACATTCTAGACATAGAAGCTTTGGTAATTTTATAACAAATTTTGTAGCAAGTCTTATTGCATATTCTTTTCAAGAAAAAAAACCAGCTATAAAATTTGAAAAAGAAAATCCTACACAATTAGCACTTTTCTGCTAATCGTTAAGTCGAACTCAGGTTAAAACTATTAATAATTGAAACCAATTCTGTTTTTTGCAACGCGCCAGATTGTTTCCAAACTTGCTTACCTGATTTAAATAAAACAAAAGTTGGCACTCCATTAACTTGATATTTAGCGGCTAATGCTTGATTTTTTTCAACATCTATTTTAATGATAGAAACTTTATTACCTAAAATTTCTTTTACCTCTTTTAAAATTGGACTCATCATTTTGCATGGTCCACACCATTCTGCAAAAAAATCGACTAAAACTGGTTTATCCTGATTTATTATTTCTGAAAATTTACTCATATTTAAAAATTATTCTATTTGCTAAAACTAACATTCCAAATTCCTCTAACTTCATTAATAGTATAACCAATTGCTTTATCATTTGGATATAGTTTTATTATTTCCTCAAAAGTTTTTTGTTCGATATCTGCTTTCAGGTTTCCATGACATTTTAAACACATTCCGTTTGTTACTATCGGATAGTAAACTTCTACATTAGTATCATTTTCTACCACAATGGGTTGTGAATCTTTGTTTTGTTTTGCATCATTTTTGAAAATTTTTATATATTCATTTTCTTTTTCAGTTGCAATATTATTTGGATTTCTCGGCTTATCCGAAACTCTTTTTATAGTTGTATTATGCACAACAGCCATACTATCCGTTAAAGGATACGCTTTTATGTTACAAAATTTTAGTGCGGCTAACGTTCCTTCTTTCTGAATTTTACCCATTAAATTTTTACCCAGAACAGCTTGTGTATTT
>Ga0335398_10007960_pt1 | contig 12749 bp, 40 predicted proteins | sample BON03_FD_205742 | JGI IMG/M metagenome (GOLD analysis project Ga0335398, IMG submission 205742) | Freshwater microbial communities from Lake Bonney liftoff mats and glacier meltwater in Antarctica - BON-03 (spades assembly) (version 2) | ecosystem: Environmental > Aquatic > Freshwater > Ice >...
ATTTCATATCCAATTCGTTTACCATTATGATAAACACATTTATAATATAATTCACCATCAATCCAATATGATTCCCAATAACCATGACATTGCCCTTTACTATTAAAGGGTCTTATATTTTTATCTATGTTCATAAATAATAACTTTTAGTTAATTTACCATCAAAATAATCATACCATTCTTCATAACCAATTCGTTTTCCATTATGATAAACACATTTAAAGAATAAATTACCATTACTCAAATATTCTTCACAATAACCATGTTTCTGACCTTTAGCATTTTTTGGACTTATATCTTTATTGTTGTTCATAAATAATATACCTTAATTATTCTATAATCACGAAAGTAATGATAATTTTCACAATAACCAATTATTTTACCATTATTGTAAATACGCTTATACCATAATTCATCTTTGGACCAATAAACTTCACAATAACCATGACTTTCACCTTTATCATTATATGGGTTTATATCTTTGTTCATATATAATAACTTTTAGTTAATTTACAATCATAATAATCATACCATTCTTCATAACCAATTCCTTGACTATTATTATAAATACATTTAAAACATAAACGACCATTATCCCAATACACTTCCCAATAACCATGTGCTTGACCTTTAGTATTTCTTGGTTCTAAATTTTTATTGGTAATCATATATTATATATTTTAGTTCTTTTATTAGAATAATAACTATAATATTCTTCATATCCAATTTCTTTATCATTATGGAAAACACATTTAAAACCTAATTTACCGTTACCATCATAAACTTCCCAATACCCATATCGTTCCCCTTTAGCATTAACTTGGTGTATATTTTTGCTGCTGTTCATAAGTGATATCTTTTAGTTAATTTATCACCATAAGTATACCCATACCATTCTTCATATCCAATTTCTTTACCATTATAATAAAGACATTTATAATATAAATCACCATTGGGCCGATATATTTCCCAATATCCATGTGGTCGATATATTTCCCAATAACCACGTGGTTGGTCTTTAGCATTTCTTGGTTTTATATTTTTGTTAGTGCTCATAAGTGAAATATTTTAATTAATTTATCACAAGCATGATTAAAATATAATTCTTCATAACCAATTTCTTCACCATTATTGCAAACACATTTATACCATAACATATCACCCCAATATATTTCACAATAACCATGTGGTTCCCCTTTAGCATTTACTGGGTTTATATCTTTTTTAACTCTGTTCACAAATAAAATATTTTTTCAGTTAATTTACCAATATAATAATAATCTTCACAATAACCAATTCTAATTCCATTATTATAAACACATTTAAACCATAATTTACCATTATAAAAATATCCCTCCCAATATCCATGTCGTTCCCCTTTAGCATTATATTGTCTTATATTTTTATCGCTGCTCATAAGTAATATTATTAATTAAAAAATCCCATACAAAACTGTATGGGATTTTTTAATTTTACAATGATTAATTAATTAATCATATGCATTTTGCAATTTTTTTGTAATTGGATTCAACTCTTGTTGAATGTATTTAATTACAGTTTTAGACTCTGTACGTAACGTACCGTGTTCTCCATGTGTTACAACACCATGACCTTCGATGTTTAACTTTAGAATTGAATTACCTAAGTCTTTTGAGATAATTGATTTTGCCTCAATACGGTGTGTATTGGTTGATGGCTCTAGCACTACTACTTTTTTTTCCATAATCTTTAATTTTTTTGTTTTTTATATCTGTTACAAATTTACGCATCTTATTTTGATTATACAACCTTTTTTGTATTTTTTTTCATAAAAAGATATTTTTTTTTTATTTTGGTATTAGCATAAACTCAATTATACTATTGAAAATTAGTATGTTATAAACTTACTGATATTTATAAAATATGATATCTTTTAATTAATCTTCTAGGGTAATAACTATAATTTTCTTCATAACCGATTTCTTTACCATAATGATAAACACATTTATACATTAAATAACCATCAGAACAATAAATCTCCCAATATCCATCTCGTTGACATTTAGTGTTAAATGGTGCAATATCTTTATTGTTATTCATAGGTAATATCTTTTATTTAATTTATCATCAGAGTCATAAATTTCTTCATAACCAATTTCTTTACCATTATGATAAATACATTTATAATGCATTTTACCGTTGGACCAATATTGTTCCCAATAACCATGTGCTTGACCTTTAGCATTTTTTGGGTCTTTATCTTTCTCGTTATTCATAAGTAATATATTTTACCTGCTAGTTTATCAGATAGATAACCATAATCTTCACAATAAATTAACACATTATTATGGTAACCACCTTTATACCATAAATCACCGTTAAACCAATAGGATTCCCAATACCCATGTTTCTGACCTTTAGCATTTCTTGGTTTTATATCTTTATCGGTATTCATAAGTTGTAATTAGTTTCTCCAATCTTCATATATAAATTCTTTACAAAAAATTATAAATAGGTTAAAAGGCATAAAAATTATACAAAATATACGAAATAGTTTGTTTATTTTCTCTTCGATACCAACCCTTAGAATATAATGCTAAATGTGGTAAATTAAATTTATCTGACATAATTTTTAAAAATCTGAGTAAACTTTAATCCTAGCATCAATTATATTTAATTCATTTTCTAAAGTAAATTCTATCCTTTTAGAATTAGAATTTCCATATAATCTTTTAACAGTAATTTCATCAATAGTTCCGTTAAAAGAACCACAAGAAAGTTTATAAGTATACTCGAATGTCTTTAATTCAATTTTAAGATTAACTTTTTTACTATGTATTTTAAAACCTAAAAAAAAATAATTACGTAAAGCAGATATATTTTTAGTTACAATTTTAGAATCTAAAAAGTTATAATCAATTAAAATTGTAGGTGCAGACTCAAATTTTATCTTGAAATGTATTAAATTTAAAGTGTCACAAAACCCAATAGAACTATATTCTTCTTTAGATACAACAATTTTTTTTTTTAAAAAAATCAGCATCAATAATTTTACCTTCATGTTTATAAACTGGATACCCTTGGTATTTATTATGATTAGATTTACCTTTATTGATACCAAGAAAACTATTAGCACACATAGATTCATAAACTGTATGATTTGCTAATTTTCTATCTATATACATAGATTTATCGTTAATGCAAAGTTCAATCAATCTCATTATTTTTTTTCGCATATTTTTTTTTTTAGTTAAAACAAATATTTTAAATTTATTTTAAGATTATTTAAGTAATCCACTTAATTTTTCGAAGAACATCGCTTTTTGGTCTTCAATTGAAATGAATTTTGAAGCTTCAGCTCTTAATGCTTCTAACTCTGCAATTCTATCTTTGTTATTGATAACATAGATACGAAATTGGATATCTTTTTTCCAATCTTTACAAGAAGAACCACTAATTCTGAACTCTGGATAAGTATCTAACTCTAATTCAACAGCCGCTTCATTGTAAGATTGCTCTCTAACTTTTACTGATGCCATTGCACGAATTAAAGTCTCAATTGATTTCTCATCTTTTAAGTTTGTTGGAAACCCTTCCAAACTTCCGCTTGTTCTAAACTTTGAATCAGAGATATCATCACTTGATTTCAACTTTGCGTTAATCGCTTTTAATACATCTGGGATATTAAACGTATCTTTCAATACTAATCCACTTTCTGATACTTGAGTTGCTTTTTCTGCTACTACTTTTGCGTCTGTTTTTGCCATCTTACTTTTATTTATTTATTTACAATACAAAGGTATATATTTTATTTCGTTATACCTAATTTTATGTTATATTTATTTAATATATTGGAAACATATCTTTAACCATTGGACCATGATACTCAATGAATTCATCTTCTAACATAGATAAATGAAAACTATCTCTTGATTCTACCAATATCGACCAACATTTTCTTTGGTTTGAGTAACGTCTATACTCTTTTATTTTACCAATAAAGCCCCCTTGACAAGAACCACCATCACAATATTTACCATCTGGTAAATATTTTATAAACTTATAGGTTAATTTGTCACCTACTTTAAATCTTTTTTCTTCTACCATAATAATGTAAAGGTACTAATTCTTTATTAATAATCCTAATAAATTACCGAATAATAAACTAGTTAACCTTAATATTTAATAGCTTTATATTATTCCTCAGCTATAACTACCTCATCATTAACCCTATTATCCATATTATAGTATCCTTTATAACTAATATTACCAGTATAATAATAACATTCAAAATAACCATGTCGTTTACCTTTAATGTAATTTCCTTTATAATGTAATTGACCATTAAAATGATACTTTTCGAAATAACCATGAGATTTACCATTAACATAAGTGCCTTTGTAAAATAATTGCCCATCATCAAAATAGTTTTCGAAATAACCATCTCTTTTACCATTAACGTATCTTCCATTATTCAATAATTGTCCATTTTCATGAAAACATTTCCAATTACCATGTAATTCACCATTAACGTAATTACCTTGATGATACAATTTACCATTAGAATAATAAATTTTCAATAAACCATGTTTTTGACCTTCATCATTAAATGGTATCACATTTTTGTTGCTGCTCATAAATAAAACGTTTTAAGTTTTAATTTACCATTAGAATGATATAATTCTTCATAACCAATTTCTTTACCATTAACAAAATAACCTTTATGATACAATTGACCATCAGACCAATAGGATTCCCAATAACCATGTCGTTTATCATTAACATAAATACCCTTATAATCTAATTTACCATTAGAATAATATGATTCACAATATCCATGTCTCTGACCTTTATCATTTCTTGGTATTATATTTTTGTTGCTGCTCATAAATAAAATCTTTTAATTACTCTATCACCACGATACATTTCCCAATAACCATGTAGTTTACCATTATTATAATTACATTTTAAAAATAATATACAATTAGAAAAATAAGATTCCCAATAACCATGTTGTTTATCATTAACGAAATTACCCTTTATCCATAATTTACCATTAGAAAAATAACGTTCCCAATATCCATGTTTTTCACCATTAGCATAATCACCTTTAGATTCTAAATTACCATTAGTCCAATAATATTCAACATATCCATGTTGCTGTTTTTTTTCATTTCTTGGAGTTAAATTTTTGTTACTGCTCATAAATAAAATGTTTTAACTTTTAATTTACCAGAATATCCATATACTTCTTCATAACCAATTTCTTTACCATTATTATAAATACATTTATAGTGTAATTGACCATCACAAAAATAATCTTCACAATAACCATGTCGTTTACCATTAACAAAATAACCTTTATGATACAATTTACCATCAGACCAATATGATTCCCAATCACCATATCGGTCACCATTAACATAAATACCCTTATAATCTAATTGACCATTAGAATAATATGATTCACAATAACCATGTCTATGACCTTTATCATTTCTTGGTGTTATATTTTTGTTGCTGTTCATAAATAAAACCCTTTAACTTTTAATTTACCATCAAGATAATTATATAATTCTTCATAACCAATTCCATCACCATTATTAAAAACACATTTATAACGCAAATCACCATTCCACCAATACACTTCCCAATAACCATGTCTATGCCCATTAGTATTTCTTGGCATTATATCTTTATCTCTGTTCATAAAAAATATCTTTTAGTTAATTTAGCACTACTATATATTTCTTCATAACCAATTTCTTTTCCTTTATGATAAACACATTTATAACGTAATTCACCATCACTCCAATATTTTTCCCAATATCCATGTTGTTCACCATTAACATAATTACACTTATATTCTAATTGACCATTAATATAATATACATCCCAAGAACCATGCCGTTTACCATTAACGTAATTACCTTTATAATTTAATTGACCATTAATATAATATACATCACAAGAACCATGCCGTTGACCATTAGCATTGAATTGTATGATAGTTTTGTTACTCATAAATAATATTTTTTAGATAATTTACCATAAATGTCATAAAATTCTTCATAGCCAATTTCTTTATCATTATTATATATACATTTATATATAATATAACCATTTGGCCAATAACATTCCCAATAACCATGTTTTTGCCCTTTATCATTATATGGTGCTATATCTTTGTCGTTTCCCATAAATAAAATGTTTTAACTTTTAATTTACCATTAGAATGATAAAATTTATTCAATCCATGTTTTTTATCTTCACACATAATTTCATCACTATTGGTAATGTTTTATCAAAGGTATGTATTCTTTATTATAATTCCTAATAAATTGGAAACATTTAATTAAAATTATGAAACTCAATAAATTCATCCTCTAACATAGTATATTCAGCATTACCAAAATTTGTCACCAAAATTTCATAACAATTTCGTTTTTTATTAAAACTTCTATATTCTATTATTTCTCCAACAAATCCAGATTGACAAATACCACCATGATTATATTTACCATCAACTAAATTTTTTACTGATTTATAGGTTACTTTATCACCTACCTTAAATTTCTCCGCCATATTATATTTTTATTTCAATCGAAAAAATAATACCATGATTACTAATTAATCTGTATTTATTTTCATTTATACTACTAATCATGAACTCTGATGAACCAAATGTTCCATGTTTAATTGGGTCAACAGATTTTGATAAACTTTTTATCAATTCAAAATCTTCACCATTAAGTTTAACCCATATTGGGTAACTAAATTCTGGAATATTAACAAATTTATTTAATATCTTATCATAAATTTCATTATTGATGATTTTATTATACGATTCAATAGAATCATTAATCATTTTAATATCTCTTTTTTTAATTGATGAAATACAAACTGGGACAAAAGCACCGCTTTCAATATCGTCTTGTTTCAACATTTCTCGCCATAAAGCTGAGGCTATTTGCATTAAATGACCATAACCAATACTTTTACCTAATTCTCTAACTTTATCTATATCATTCATAATAATAATATTTTTTAACATTTATAAAAACAACCATCACATTTTAACGTTGTATGTAAAAATACTGAACATTCTTCTTTAACTATATCTAACGTACAACTATCCGTTTTTAAAACTCCCGTTAATACAAATATCATTCTTCTAGTTTTATCTAGTGTTAATTCACCATCTTTATATCTTTTTAAGATATTATTAACTTCTTTTCCCATAAAATTATTTATTTTTAATTTGCCAATTAACAAATTTAGGATTCATATATTTTGGTATGCAATTTTTAATTATCTTTGCTATATCCTCATTTGTTGATTCTGAAATATAGACATCAACAACTTCAACTTCGACTATTTCATCATAAACTTCAATTACTTTAACTTTAACGGAAATAATTTCTTTTATTTTATCTCCAGAATCATTATCAGTATACATTGTAAATTTATCTTGGTAAATACCCACCGCACCTTTTTGTAAATCATTAGGTCTTTTTTTAAATTTAGCAAACCAACTCTCAAATTTTGACATTTCTTTTTTCATTTATAAAGTTATTAATTATATTTTATTTTTCAAAATATAAAGTATTAAATATTAAAAATTTATTTGTAATAACATGATAATAAATTTTATTGTCATTAGATAACATAACCCCAATACTAAATGAGTTTAAATTTTTAGATAATAACCTTTTTTTAAGATTATTATGTGAAAATATATTATTTAACACTTCCTTTTGATAACGAGATAATTCAATTGAATTTTTAGCAAACATAGGTTTTTGTTTATATACACTTAGTTTATATATCCCATCATCTAAAACTTGATTCATCTCCCAATCGTCAAAAATAATTGGTTTAAAACACTTATTTATTCTTATTTTATTAATAGTATCAAGTAACCATAAATTTATGTTTTTTAATGCTATAATACTATCATAATCAATTAATTTAGTATAAAACAAATAGAAATCTTCTTGTGGTTCCAATACTTTAAATTGGAATATACTAATGATTTCATCCGAATTTACACAATATATAGTGTCTATAAAATATAATGTATATGTTTCTTTTCTAGTGTTAGTTTGACCATAAGATAAGTTTAAAAACAATAAAAATAATAAAATTAATTTTTTCATTTTAGTCTGTTTTAAAATTTAAGTGACTTATGGATTAATATTTTTACCAATTTTGTTAAGTATATCTAGTAATCCAAAATGGTCTTTTTTAATAAATTTTAAATTTTCACCATTTTCAAAGATATATAAAATACCTTCAGAACTTTCTGTATAACTTACATTAATATCACCTAATATTGTAATATGAATTGTTTTCACTAATGTATTTTCAAGGCCTACGACTAGTTGAATTGTATCTGAGGAAAATAGTTTAAAAAAACCTATAGTCCTATCTTGTAAAAAACTTGTTGCTTTAGTAAGTTCATAAATAAAATTTGTGTCAGTCATTTATTTTTTGTATTATATTAATTGATTCATTTTTTTCACCATCAACATAACATGTTTCTACATACACGTTACTTGAACTTGCTGATTTTTTATCGGTTTTAAAACCGAAATTTTCGACAATTAAATTAACATTTTTAATTGCTGGTAAATCATTATTAGTAACTCTAACATATTATAGTTTATTTTTAATCTTTTTTTCACCAGTATAAATCCACCAAATTATAATTGAAAGACAAATTAATGTTGTGATAAGTAATTCCATATTTAATATTTTTTTTTTAATAATTAAAAGATTTATATAAATCTTTCAATTATTGGTAATTTATTTAAATCGTTAAGGTTATAAGTAAATTTAATTATTTCAGAATCTATTTAATACTCCTCAAAATACGTCTTATTGTCACCATTACTATTAAAAGGGACCATATCTAGTTTATTATTAATAAGAGCATCAACCTCTTCTGAATTAACTTCCGTTAATGTTTTTATTTCTTCCATCTTTTATAATGTTCAGTTAATGGATTAATAATTGCAAACATAAGAGAACTAATTAACCTAATAAAAGGACTACATACTAAATTAGTACATTTAAAAGATATTCTTTCATTTTAATCCCACTCTTCATAAATTTTAATTTTAACTGGTTTTGAATTAACTCTATTCCTATTACATAAAATAGTATTTTTAACTACTTTATGATTATAATTTCTATGTTTGTTATCTTTTTTCATCTATAGTGAAAATTTTTTTATAATTAATACTAATGCAAATCCTAAATACACTAAAAATGTTAATATAAATATATTACTTATTTATATTTTCCTTAGTTTTATCTAAATAACGACTAATATATTTACTCCAAAATAAAAAAAATAAACCACCAGTAGCGTTGTAACCTTCATATCTAATTAATATTGCATATCCAGTTATTTCTAATATTATTAGTGAAATAAATAATATGTTAGTCTTTATATTTTTAATTTTATTTTTTTTAATATTAGATATTTCACGACTAATATTATGTAAATCTTTAAAGTTTTTTATATCATTATACTCCATAATTAATCTCCTTCCTCATAAAATTTAACTTCTTTTATTTTAACAATTCTTTATTTAATATTTCTAAATCACTATCTCTATCACTATCGTTTGAATAATATACGTAACTGTCGATAGAAAAAGGTTCTTTGGTTTCCACCTCAATTGATTCACCACTTACAGAACCAGCATTTATTGATACAATGTTTACTCTATTCTCAATAATTGATTTTAAATCTTTATTGAGTGACTTATTGATAAATAACGTTTTCATAATGTATGGTTTTAAAATTAATTTATTTTTACTTCAAATTCTGATTCTGTTTCAATTGGTTCCTTAGTAATTAAGTAACCTATTCTGTTGATTAGGTGCATACCACTTGCGTAATATAACATTGGTACAAGATAGCCACCTTCATCAACTTCATCACCATCACGTTCTAATATAGTGACTACACGATTTTGTTTTGACATTGAAATAACATAGTCTAATTCGTCACCATATGTTTCAAACATTTCTCCATTGAATGAAGCGTTCGTATCTAAATGATTATTCATTAGTGTGAACATGTTATCAAATTGTTCTTCTGTTAATTGATTAATTGAATTCGACATAACTACTAATTTTAATTGTTTAACTTATTACTTATTGTAAAGGTAACGAACTTTTATTGAAATTCCTAATAAATAAAAAAATTATTTAATTAATAAATAAATGATATATACTACTTGCATTACATTAATTGTCAATGGGATAATTATACTACATTCATAATCAAGGAATGCAGACCACGCTATTAATGCTAATATCATTAAAATAATTAAAATAACCATATTTTTATTTATTTATTATAAAGTTAAGAAACCTTTATTGATATTCCTAATTTATTTTCGTTTATTTAGAATTTCTTTTAATTGTCTTTCAGCTAGAATTATAACACTCTCAATTTTCCTACATTCTTCATCTGTTAATGTATCCTCATCAGCTAACATAGATTTTATACCACGTGCTGAAAGTTTAGAATATATATTCTTCATATCATTCAATTTAAGCATCGCTTTTTGAACTGGGGTAGCTGAACCCTTCTGACGTTTTATATCTGCTGTAATCTTCTCTTTACCATACCATTTTGGAAGTTCTTTACCAGTCTTAGCCTTATTTACTATAACTTTTTTAACGTCTACTATTTCTACAATCTCATCTTCCTCTTCAACATCTTCTATTGATTCAATTTTAATTATATTTTCATTAATTATAATACCATCTTTATTAGCTAGTCTTAAATATTTATCGATATATTCTCTTTTGGTTAATATAATTTTATCAAATATACTAATAATTAATGTTTTTGTTTTATCATTTAGTTTATCTTCTTTAGCTAACCTATATAATATATTAAAAGGCATTTTTATTTCTTCTTTGAAAATTTCTGATAACATTTCATCACTCTCAATAACACCAATTGTTATTATGATGTTAAAATCTAATTCTCTTAATTTTAATATTTCAGTTTTCATAATACATATATTTTGATTGATACAAAGCTATGTATTTTATTTCGATAAAACTAATTTATTCCAAGTTTTTATTTTATATTGTAATTCCAATATAAAATATCTTTGTAAAACAAAAAAAAACACAACTTAAAATAGGTTGTGTTAATTAATATTAATGTATTTAATTATCATTCGTCAATATGCTGTAGGATTTTTAATAACTTTAAGAAGAGCATCTGCTTCAGCTGCTGTTAAGTGACGCTCACCTTTTAATTTCTTGCCAAGTTCAGACCTTTTAGTTGCATTATCACGTGGACCATACCCAGAAGCCTCCATGGCACCAGCCACGCTAATTAAGGTTCCTGGTCCCGTAGCATTTCGAATCTCAATAGTTTTAGTATTAATTAATTTTTTTTCTTTAGAAGATAAATCATCATACTCTTCAGCTTCAGGTTTAGCTTTAGCTTTAGCTTTACGTTTAGCTTTAGGTTTAGCTTGTTCACTTAAATGTGTTAAAAGGTTTTCTCTTAATAAATTTTTTATATCTTTTTTATCCATCTTAGTTTATTTTATTATAAATATCTAATTAAGTCAAAAACTACAGAATATATGTATAGTTTTATTTATATAACTATAATTAATAATACAATTCATTTAATCTACTACTCTTTAGTTTAAGTAATGATTTTTGTTTTACTTGTCTAACCATTTCTCTAGTCAAACCAACCTCATCACCAATATCTTTAAGATTCATAGGGTCATTACCATCTAAACCAAAATATGCAATCATAATTCTTTTATCTCTTGGTTTTAGTGATGATAATATTGATTCTATCTCATTCTTAATATCTAAATCGTTAACTAAAAAATCTGTTTCATTGATATTAACATCTGAGATTAACTCATATAATGATGAACCATCATTATCATGCCCTACTTGTTTATCTAATGAGTCCATTTTATAATTGGATAGAATATCTAAGAAACTAAAACTCTCATCATTTAATTCAAGTGCCGCATCTGAAGCTTTGACCTCATGACCTTTAGTTTGTTCCATCTCAGATAATTTCTTAGATAATTTAGATAGGTCACTAATTTTATTTGCTGGTAATCTAACCGCTTTACCATATTTTGTTATGTGTTCAAGAATAACTTTTCTCACCCAATAAACACCATAAGATATAAACTTATTACCAGTCTCTGGTTTAAACCTTTCAACAGCCATTGTCATACCAATAGCACCTTCATTTATTAAATCACTTAAAGGCACATCTTTAGTTACGTACTTCTTAGCTACTGAAACCACAAAACGTAAATTTCTAGTTACTAATTCTTCTTTAGCAGCCTTGTCTCCAGAAGCAGCTTTAATAGCACATTCCATCTCTGACTCTGGAGTAAATGGTTCTATATTTGAAATCTCCTTTAGGAATTGTTTAATTGAAAAGTCGTTTCTGTTAGTGATACTAGCTGTAATGTTTATTAATTTCATATATTTTTATTTTTTTTATATTTTAATAATTATACGTTTCTTTCAATGTCTCTTTTAATATCTTTCTCTTTGATACTATGTCTCTTATCATGTAAGTTTTTACCCCTAGATAAACTTATTTCTATTTTAATGAAACCAGTTGTTGTTAACATAACGGATAGTGGTATGATTGTCAACCCTTTCTGAGACATTTCACCATCTAATTTCAAAATTTCTTTCTTATTTAAGAGTAATTTTCTATCTACAACCTCTATATGATT
>Ga0335398_10007965_pt1:0-10000 | contig 12742 bp, 9 predicted proteins | sample BON03_FD_205742 | JGI IMG/M metagenome (GOLD analysis project Ga0335398, IMG submission 205742) | Freshwater microbial communities from Lake Bonney liftoff mats and glacier meltwater in Antarctica - BON-03 (spades assembly) (version 2) | ecosystem: Environmental > Aquatic > Freshwater >...
GCCCGCCTCCAGCAGCAGGCGCGCCACATCCAGACTCCCGCAACCGATGGCGGCTGCCAGCACAGTTACGCCGCTCTGGCCAGGCGCGTTTACCGCCGCCCGGGCCCCCAGCAGGAGTCGCACCGCAGCGGCCTGGCCGTACTTGGCGGCAACCATCAATGCCGTCCGCCCGTGGTTGTTTTTCGAATCCACCTCCGCCCCGGCCTCCAGCAACGCTTGCATCACACCCTCGTGCCCGTTCTTGGCGGCGCACATTAACGCCGCCCATCCATTCTTTTCTTTGCAACCGATTTCAGCCCCGGCCGCCAGCAGCACTTGCACCGCCCCCGTGTGCCCGTTGAAGCTGGCCCTTATCAATGCCGTCATTCCGTCGTTATCTATCAAATCCAACGCTGCTCCGGCCTCCAGCAACGCTTGCATCACACCCACATGCCCTTTCTCGGCGGCGCACATTAACGCCGCACAGCCATTCTTTTCTTTGCAACCGATTTCAGCCCCGGGCGCCAGCAGCACTTGCACCGCCCCCGTGTGCCCGCTCAAGCTGGCCATCATCAATGCCGTCCAGTCGTTGTTTTTCGAATCCACCGCTGCCCCGGCCTCCAGCAACGCTTGCATCACACCCTCATGCCCGTTCTTGGCGGCGCACTTTAACGCCGCCACGCCATTTTTGTCTTTGCAATCGATTTCAGCCCCGGCCGCCAGCAGCACTTGCACCGCCCCCGTGTACCCGCTCAAGCTGGCCATCATCAATGCCGTCTGCCCGTCGTTGTTTTTCGAATCCACCTCCGCCCCGGCCTCAAGCAACTCTTGCAGCACACCCTCGCGCCCGAACTTGGCGGCGCACATTAACGCCGCCCAGCCATTTTCGTCTTTGCAACCAATTTCAGCCCCGGCCTCCAGCAGCACTCGCACCGCACCGGCATGCCCGTACTTGGCGGCAACCATCAATGCCGTCGTCGCATTGGTGCTTTTCGAATCCACCGCTGCCCCGGCCGCCAGCAGCACTCGCGCCGCTCCCTCATGCCCGTTGGCGCTAGCGTGTATCAACGCCGTCACCCCGTCGACGTCGATCGAATTCGCCGCTGCCCCGGCCTCCAGCAGCACTCGCACCGCACCGGCCTGCCCGTGCCTGGCGGCAAACATCAATGCCGTCAATCCGTCGTTGATTTTCGAATCCACCGCTGCCCCGGCCTCCAGCAACGCTTGCATCACACCCTCGTGCCCGTTCTTGGCGGCGCAAATCAGCGCGTCATAGGCGTCTTTGGCATCCGGTTCGATGCCGGCCTGCAGGAGCACGCGCACATGCTCCACATCGCCTGCCGTGCTGGCAGCGATGAGCTCGCCCATCGCCGCGTCGTGGTCAGCCCGAGGGCTCGGCGAGCCCGCAGCAACGCGCCAGTCGAGCGCCGCGTCTACCGCTGAGCCTTCACAGACGAATCAATCATATAACAAAGTTGCAATTCACAGACGGTTTATAATACAAAGGGGACACACACGCAGTAGTCTTTCCCCTCCCCCCTCCCCCCCTGCCTACTCTCGTCTAACTTATTTCATAGAGTATAAGTAATAGCCACTCACCGCGGGATCTCGGATCCACCAGGGGTTAGCCCTCCCCTGGCGTGTATTTTTGGTATTATGTCCCGATGGATGATGATGATGATGATGTTTATCTCCAAAGACATCCCCTTATGTTTATTTACCCCCGAGAGACCAAGAGACACCTCCCCGCACATCAGGACAGCACGGGCCAGCTCCCAGCGGCGCACCGCCACCGGCACAGCCGCCCCCACCACCGCAGACACGGGAAACACAGTCCCACAGCGTGCCAACCCCACTCAAACGGCCTATGCCTATGCTCACCCCCGAAGGAGGGCAGGAGGGCCCAGGCCCAGGGTCAAGCGCTTATTAGAGCAGGCACGTGGCACATGGACGCTGGTCCGTCCACACAAAGGAGCCGCTGCGCGTATAGTACTCAAGGGTACCACTGCGAGATCGGCACCTCAACAATCACCGTCCCAGATGTTGGGCTCCGCCCTGGCTTCCTTCCGTCCAGAACCAGAAGGGCGGGGGTTGATCTTCATTATATATGTATATATATATATATATATATATATATATATATATATATATATATATATATATATATATATATATATATATATATATGTATATATATATATATATATATATATGTATATATAATATGTATATATGTTTCTCTCGAGATTCTTTCTTCTCTCTTTTTCTGTTTTTTTGTTATAAATTGAAATAAAGTTCAAAATAAAAAGGCTGTTGCTGTGTTGCTCTTTCTCTTTGTTTGCGCTGCTACTGCTACTGCTACCGTACGCAGATAATAGTATATAGATAGCGCACTGATTTCCTAAACGTCCCTCTCACCAGGCGTAGTGTCATCAGAACTTTCTCACAAGCGGCAGGGTGGGGGCGGGGGCAGCACATAAAAACGCTCGCATTGCATTATATTATATATAGCATATAGCCGGAGAAGCCGCGCACGTAGCGCGGCAGCCTCGCGGTTAGCGGGCTCCTACTAGTATAGCTAAAACGTGTCACATCATCTCTCAGGGCAGAGGGGATACTCGGAGGCTAAGCGCAGCTGCTGCAGCACGATTGAGTGCTTCAGCACCGGCTCGAGCGAGCACCCACTCCCGGGTTAACCCAATTCACAGACGGTTTATAATACAAAGGGGACACGAGCACACACGCACAGGGAACTGATCTAGAGGGGGGCTAGTCGAGCGAGTAAGGGTCAGGTAAGGGTCAGCAGGAGGCGCTGTGGCCCCCTGTGCTCAAAGTTCGTCGCCGCCATAAGCGGCAGCATCTGCATCGCTGTCGTCGTAAGTGTCAGCGTCGGCGTCGGCGTCTTCAGTGAACAGGCACAGGACGGTGCAGCAGGCAGGGGTGTCTCCGTGTCGGTGTGAGCCGCTGCGGGCCGGCTGCTGTGTGGTGGATGTAGAGGGGGTGTTAGGTGTTTCGTAGGGGTAAACTTATCATCATCATCGGTTTACAATGAAATAAAGGGGACACGACGACAGGGAACTGATCCCGTTCACAGACGACAGACGAATCAATCAATCATGTAGCAACTAAAGTCTAAAGTTGCAATTAACAGTCTCTCCCCCCCCCCCCGGCCCTGGGGGGTTAACCCGTGTTACCCGTGTCTGCGGTGGTGGGGGCGGCTGTGCCGGCGGCGGTGTGCCGCTGGGGGCGCTGTGCCCGTGCTGTCCTGATGTATCACTGATGTGGAGCCCTCCCTCCCCTTTGAAAGCCTTTGGCCTTTAGTTACAAGATATTGTTTCACTTCGAGGCTTTATTGCACAATAATTTATTGTATTCAATAATATTCTTTGCAAACAGCCGCCGAATCTTTACATACATACATACATACACCCCCTTTATTGCGCAATATATTGCACAATATTATCAGTAGTTATTACACCCCCCCGCCCAGTTTTGAGGTGTTTTGAGGAGTGTTGGAGTTTTTTTTGGTTTTTTTTGCGGTCGGATTTCGGGCATAGGTCGAGGTCGAGGTTTGTCGAGGTGTCTAAAAAAAATCCGTTCTCGACACGGAAAAGGGGATTTATTGCACATTATTGTGCAATACCCTTCTCCCAGCCCCCCTTTACTGCCTACAATATTGCGCAATATGTTTTCCCCACGACCCCCTTTACCCTTTATTATTATTGCAATATAATAAAATATATTGCCAATATCTTGTAAGGGCCAACCTCCCCTGGAGTGTCGTATTTTTGGGGATACCCCGCCCGTATTCCACTTGTATCCTGCCTAAATCTCACCGTATCCTTGGTATCCCGCTGTATCCCTGTATCTAGCCATTTTGCAGCATATCCACCATATATCCCGCTGTATCCCACTTACTCCCACTGGGATGAGTGCCACTGCTGTATGCTGTATGTATCCAGCCGTATCCGTAATCCGGTAATCCATACGTGTCTAATTAACTGTATCTAGCTGCATCCCGCTGTATCCCGCTGTATCTCACCGTATCCCACCGCCTCGCAAACCGGATATAATGCCAAAAATGCACTCCAGGGGAGGGCTATGTGGGGAGGTGTCTCTCGGGGCTCGGGCTCGGGGGGTATACGTATACAATAATCATAATCATCATCAATCATCATCATCTGTTCTCCTGTAGCCTATAGCATCTGTAGCATTGTGGGATGCTATATGCTATATAGCTACTACACTATATTATACTATAGCTATATAATACTATATAGAGACTATCCTAGGAGAATATTTGGTGTAAACACACAGTTTTCTCTTTGCTCAGCATTCAGCCTGCTTTGTGGCGGGCCGCGGCCGGGCGGCCGGAGCGGGGCCGGTAGTGCACTAACAACACTATACCTACCTCCCAGACAGCAGCAGCAGCCAGAGGCCAGAGGAGCACAGAGAACACAGCAGGCGGAGGAGTCACACACCACTCTGCCGCGGCGAAGCTATGGCGCCAGGCATCCGGCGCCGGCGCTCGCGGCTCGGGCTAAAACCCGGAAGTCGCCTATTGATTCCTATTATTGTTAAACCCGTTCACAGCGGTTCATATGCAAAGGGGACAACCAGTAGTTACAAGTATAGGTATAGCAGCTCGCAAAGAGTACACAAGTACAAGCACACACTACGTGCACAGAGTAGGAGTAGAGACCACTCGTAGCTTGGATTAACCAAAAAATGTTAGAATTTATATAGGGGTTTAACCCAACCTAAAGACCTAAAGACTTCTAATTCTAATTTATATATATATATATAATAATAATAATAAACTGCAGTTTAAAATTGGTTAATATCTCAGCAGCTATTTAATAGTTATAATAGCCCTATAAAACTACAATTTTTTGAAAGCCAATAATCGCCTGTCTGAAGCTATTATATCTACACCTACCTACGTAGACTAGGTGACGATATTCGGGCGGCTTGAGGCTTGCCGCTTGGGGCCTCGTTTTTGGGTGTGTGTGTTTTTCCTCGTTCTCGTGCCTCGTGGTCGTGGTCGTGGGTATTTTTTTCATTATTATTATAGTTCGCGCGAATAATTTTATCCATATACACCTGCTACACCCACACCTACACATACCTTTGCATCTGCTACACGACGCTATACACTCGATGGCCGTACACCTACACCACACACACCCGACGCCGATCGCCGATCGACGCCAACCCACAGGGTTAAAAAGTGTTAACGCCCCCTTATTATAAAGATAAAGAGGCCCTTAACCCTCAACCTTAACCCTAACCCGTAACCGCCGCACGCACCCACCCGCTACAGCTATAGCTATAGCCGCATCCTCATCCTACCCCCGCTCCCGCTCGCAACGGCAACACTCGTGCGACACATCTCTCATCTCTCGCACCTCTCTTCCCACCGCACGCGCGTTCGCCAAGAATCTTGTCAAGAACAAGAACTCAAATACCAATAAATATAAATATGCCCGCGCTCTGCAATGCTCTGCTAGCAAGCAGCACACCTCCGCGCGAGCGGGACTCAAACTGCATCTCAACCGCAGAATACAGACACATAACACATGCACTCAGAAGAAGCCCTCTCCGCCCCCGCCCTCTTCTCGCAACTGCACCAGCTCTAGCTCGTACAAAGTCTCCCCCGGGGGCGGGACGGGCGACGCGGTGCCCGCTGAGCCGGGCAACACCTTGCGCAGCGTCTCTGCCACCGACCCACGCAGCGGCGCCTGCGGGAACCGCACGGTGAAGTGCACGAGCAGGTCTCCCTTCCCCACTCCGCGAAACCGCGGCATTCCCGCCCCCGCGAGCCGGCGCACGCTGCCCGGCCGCGTGGTCTCGCGCTGCGCGCTGAGCCAGATGCGCCGGCCGTCGAGCTGCTTGATGGGGCGGCGGAATCCCGTCAGCGACTCATAGAGCGAGAGCTGTAGCGGCAGGTGCAGATTGTCGCCCTGCCGTTCGAAGCGCGCGTGCCGCCGCTGGGCCAGCTGCAGGATCAAGTTTGGCGCCACCTGGATGCGCGTGCCCGCCTCCATCCCCGGCTGGATCGGCACGCGCACCTGCCGCTTCGTGCCGCCCACAGTGAGCTCGTACGTTTTGGTCGCGCCCGAGTAGAGCTCCTCCAGCGTAATCTCCACCTGCGGATCCACAAACAATACAACTAAGCATGCTTACGATAACGTCTTGTAGAAGAAATACAACTAAACCCATTCATTCTAAAGCGCAGGCTGAACTCGGTACGTTTTCGTCGCGCCTGAGTAAAGCTCCTCCAGCGTAATCTCCACCTGCACCAGGTGAGAAGGAGGATGTAACAAGAGAAACAGGTCACACACCCAACAACACGACAAGAACAACACCATAAACACCAGATGCGAAGGAGGATGCGGTCCGTACACTAAGAAGACTAAGCATGCGTTTGCATGCATGGAGAAAGGAAAGAATGAAACTATCCATCCTCAAGCGTAGGCTGAACTCGGTACGTTTTCGTCGCGCCGGTGTTATATATATATATATACACACACACACACACACACATATATATATATATATATATATATATATATATATATATATATATATATATATATATATATATATATATATATATATCTATATATATATATATATATATATATATATATATACATATATATACACATATATATATATATATATATTCTATATATCTATATATCTATATCTATATCTATATATATCTATGTATATGTATATGTATATCTATCGCACCCCTAGGCCGGTGTGGAGTGTTGTTATCTTCAGTGTACAGAAACAAAAAAGAACGCATACCTGCACCATATGCACGCGCTGCTGCTGCTGCTGCCGAAAAAACTGGTTGAAGAGGTCCTCCATGTTGGCGCCGCCACCTCCGCCACCCCCAAATCCTCCGGGGAAGCCGCCGGGGAAGCCGCCACCGCCGCCACCGCCGCCGCCGCCCTGGGGCGCTCCGCTGGGAGCCGAGCCGTCGACGGCCGCCTTGCCGTAGCGGTCGTACAGCTCCCGCTTCTGAGCGTCCGACAGCACCTGGTAGGCCTCGTTCAGCTGCTTGAACTCCTCCTCACTCCCGCCGCGGTCCGGGTGCGCGCGCAGCGACCGCTTTTTGTATGCGCGCTTCAGCTCCTCCTCGGTACAGCTCGGGTCCACGCCGAGCCGCGTGTAGTATTCTCGGTCGGCTGAGCCGCCGCCGCCGGCACCACCGGCCGACGCCTGCTGCTGTGAGTAGCCGCCAGGACCGCCGAAGAAGCCCTCAAAGTCGATAGCCGCGCACGGCAGCGCCATGAGTAGTAGAACCAGCACGCTACCGACACTGGCGACGGGCGGCATTACGTCGTCGAAGGCCGTGCTCTGCCGCGGAAGCCAAAATTTGGCGGTTTTTTTTTTAGCCAATTTTTCGTCGGCGCGTGTTCGGCGCAACTCAATACAGCGGCGATGTCGTACGGCGGCTACGAGGGCCACGGCGGCGGCGGCGGCTACGGCGGCGGGGGTGGCGGCGGCTACGGTGGCGGTGGCGGCGGTGACCGCCCCCCGCCGGAGCGGCGGCCGGGCGACTGGACGTGCTCGGGCTGTGGCGCCAACGTCTTCGCCTCGAAGAACTCCTGCTTCCGTTGCCAGGCCCCTCGTGATGGCGGCGGCGGCGGCGGCTACGACCGCGGCGGCGGCGGCGGCTACGACCGCGGCGGCGGTGGGGGGGGCTACGACCGCGGCGGCGGCGGCGGCTATGGAGGCGGCGGCGGCGGCGGTCCTCCGCGGCATGAGCCGCGCCCGGGTGACTGGACGTGCCGCGGCTGCGGCGCCAACGTCTTCGCCTCGAAGAACTCGTGCTTCCGTTGCCAGGCGCCCCGTGAGGACGGCGGCGGCGGAGGTGGCGGCTACCATGGTGGTGGCGGCGGCGGCGGTGGCTACGACCGCGGCGGCGGCGGCGGCGGCGGTGGACGCTCGTATGGTGGCGGCGAGCCGCGCCGTAAGAACAAGGAGGAGGACTTTGGCGACTTTTCGTCGTTTTACGAGCGCGACGAACGCGACGAGCGCGACCGCGACAGGCGCCGCGACCGCGACGACGACCGCGACCGTGACCGCGACCGCGACCGCGGCCGCGACAAGGACAAGGACCGCGGTGGTTCCCGTGCCAAGGAGAAGGAGAAGGACCGCGGCGGCGGCTCCCGCGACCGTGAGAGCAGGCGGGACCGCGAGCCGGCGCCCGAGCGCGAGCGCGACGCCCCGCCGGCGCCGCCGGAGGTCAAGACCGAGTAGGCGAGGACCGCGGAGCCCTGATCGTACCGCAGGGGGCCGGCCCCTGCCGTACCTGCTGCGGGGCGAGCGAGACGACTATCTTGGCGAGCCTCGGCGGCGCGATCAGCGGGAGGACGGCGTGTGCTATACCAGCGGCGCCACCGCCGTTTGACAATGGAGAGGAGCAGGAGGCGCCACCACCGTTGGACAAGGGAGAGGGGGGGGGAAGGGGGAGGAGGAGAGGGGCGGCTCAGCATACCTGCGCCAAGGATGCGTTGGATGTCAGCAGCAAAACTCTGGGACCGGTGTGTGTCCAGGGACCCAGGCGAGCCTAATTCTGTGCGTCGCTCTCCCCTGGATCTCCTTTGGATGTGACTAATCGGCGAGAGTGCGAGCGGCATCAACGCCATTGGGGCGGTGAGCGGCACGGCGGGGCGACGTTGCGCAAACTAGGCACATGCCGTCAGGGACGGGTGGCGCGAGGAAAGGTTACCCACGCGGGGTCTTTGCTCGCAGCGCGTGCGCGACCGGCTGGGTTCGACGTCTGCCCGCCTGCCGCCTCCCATGTGCCATTCAGGACTGTGGGCCGGGCTTGCGGCCCAAGGAGCAGGCATGGCCGTCGATATTGCAATTGGGAGTTACACACGCGTGGACAACTGCGCAGTGGGAGGATATGGATGCCAGCGCGATGGTTGGCGTCGGGCCCTGTGCATATGCGCGTGTGGTTGTGGTTGTGGAGAAGAGAGGACAGTGGGAGTGTGGCTTGGGTTAAGGGTTACCCGTATCCGTATGGCGGGGCGCTTGGCCTTATTGCTTTATGCCTGATGTAGTTCGTGTGGGTATGGAAGGGTGGAGTGAGAGTGGAGAGTGGAAGGTGGTGGTGGGTGTGGGTGTGTGCGCCTAACTGCCAACTGCAGCTGCGCGCTGCCGCGATGTCATACATATGATTACATTGTATATTGTGACATACATATAGCTAATATTATATAATATTAATAAATATTTTGTACAAATACAAGGTTGTTTGCGATTTGGATTTGGCGGTACGGTCTGGCGGCAGCCGCAATTTACCACGCACCACGCCACTGCCACTGTACACGCACACCCTGATGTGAAACGCCTGAACGCTTATGGCTTATGGAGCCCGCCCCTTGCTCGTGGCTGAGGCGACAGCCCTATCCGCGGGCAGCTTGCCCCAGCTAGCCCCCACCCTGACCCGCGCCGCCCCTCGCAGGACAGGGGTGCTGCACGCACGCGATATACATAGATTCGGAGCGGCGCGGCAGACTGGGCCTCCGCGCCTGCGGCAACACCGCGAGACGAGGGTATGTGAGAACAAGGCGGGTGCCGCGGCGCCGCCCGTGCGCGCTGCACGCCTACTTCTTGGGCTTCTCGGGGTAGATCTCGTCCATGAGCGCGTCAACCTCGTCCGTGTTGAGCTCTTCGAATCGCTTCTGGATGACGGCGTTCTCATAGTCGCGCAGCTGCTTGGCGTACGTCATGTCCTTGTTGGCCACGCGGAAGACATAGGTCGACGTCCACGCAATGGTCCCAAAGCCGACGTAGCCAACCAGGATGACGTTGCCAGCGCTCACCTGTGGGAAGCGAGGCCGTGGTTCAGAGTTCAGATGCGCCCGGTTGGTAGCAGAGCCGTGGAAAGGATGCGGCTGTGCGGGTACGCACCACGTCCATGCCCATTTGGTCCTGCAAGTAGTTGTAGACAATGAAGGGGGCGCCGATGCCCACGATGGACCAGAAAATG
>Ga0335398_10007973_pt1 | contig 12728 bp, 7 predicted proteins | sample BON03_FD_205742 | JGI IMG/M metagenome (GOLD analysis project Ga0335398, IMG submission 205742) | Freshwater microbial communities from Lake Bonney liftoff mats and glacier meltwater in Antarctica - BON-03 (spades assembly) (version 2) | ecosystem: Environmental > Aquatic > Freshwater > Ice >...
TACCCCGCCCGATTGCCACCTGATTTTTACCACCCGCTACGCCATTCCCGATCTGGCGGATACGGTGACCACTATCCCTTTGGGCAAAATGGGTTACGCCGAGCAATACCGCCTGCTCAACTACGCCAAAGACCTGCGCGGCATCCCGCTCGCCGACCGCGATGCGGTCTATAAGCGCCTGGACGGACACCCACGCGGCTACGAGTTTTTGGAGGCTTTGATCAAAAAAGACAAAACCTTCACTTGGGAGCAGGTGGATAAAGTGGAAACCGATGTGTTTGAAAATCTCCTGCTGGAGAAAGTATATGAGCGGCTGGGTGATGAGGAGCAGCATTTGATTCAAGTGGCGGCGGTGTTTATAGCGGCTACACCCGTGGCGGCTATTGCCCATGTTTTGGAAAAAGACGAAGCCGCCGTAAAGACCGCGCTGCAAGGATTAGGCGATTGGTCTTTGTTGTTTTTGGACGCAAAAAGCGGGACTTTCGATGTGCACCGCCTCACGCGGACCTGGATGAGCGAAAACGTAACCCCCGCTGAAAAAATAAAGGAATGGGCGCTTGCGGCGGGGAATTACTTTGAAGCACAACCCACTTGGGATGACGATGAATTGGCAAAAGACTATTTTGAAATCGCCGAAGCCTGGACGGATTTTGCGGATATTTCTTTCCGATTAGAAGACCATTATCAGTTGATTGGTTTTTATCAAAGGGCTTTTGAACTGAATCAGGCGGTTTTAGCAAAAAATATAGATGCAAAAACTAATGGGATGGCATTGAACAACAATGGTATGATGCTGCACCGAGTGGGACAATACGATACCGCCTTGCGCTATTGGGAACAAAGTCTGGGCATAACCCAGGAAATTGGCGACCGTCAAGGCGAGGGCACGACTTTGAATAACATCAGCCAAATCTATGATGCCAAGGGCGACTACGATACCGCCTTGCGCTATTTGGAACAAAGTCTGGGCATCGTGCAGGAAATCGGCGACCGTCGAGTCGAGGGCAGGACTTTGAATAACATCAGCCTAATCTATAAAGCAAGAGGCGACTACGATACCGCCTTGGGCCATTTGGAACAAAGTCTGGGCATAGCGCAGGAAATTGGCGACCGTCAAGGCGAGGGCGTGACGTTGAATAACATCAGCCAAATCTATGATGCCAAAGGCGATTACGATACCGCCTTGCGCTATTTGGAACAAAGTCTGGGCATCAGTCAGGAAATCGGCGACCGTCAAGGCGAGGGCACGACTTTGAATAATATCGGCCAAATCTATATGGCAAGAGGCGACTACGATACCGCCTTGCGCTATTTGGAACAAAGTCTGGGCATCGTGCAGGAAATCGGCGACCGTCAAGGCGAGGGCAGGACTTTGAATAACTTAGCAGGAATAGCGAGAGCCAAAGGCGACTACGATACCGCCTTGCGCTATTTGGAACAAAGCCTGGGCATAAGACAGGAAATCGGCGACCGTAAAGGCGAGGGCACGACTTTGAATAACATCAGCCAAATCTATGATGCCAAAGGCGACTACGATACCGCCTTGCGCTATTTGGAACAAAGTCTGGGCATCATGCAGGAAATCGGCGACCGTCAAGGCGAGGGCGCGACGTTGAATAACATCAGCCAAATCTACAAGGCAAGAGGCGACTACGATACCGCCTTGCGCTATTTGGAACAAAGCCTGAGCATCAGGCAGCAAATCGGCGATATTGCGGGTTTGGCAACCACTTTGAACAATATGGGTGATATTTATCTAAACCAACAAAATGATATTGAAAGTGCGGTCAAGGCATTTTTGCAATCGTATCAGATTTTTCAACAGATTGGTTCGCCGAATAGTAAAGTTCCCGAAAGTTATCTTAGTGAAATTATAGAGCGGATTGGTGAGGCGAGGTATCAGGGAATTGTTTCAAAAATGGGATAAGGCAGCGGAGGGAGGTTTTTACGCCAAAACGGGTCCGTACTTGCTATTCGCAGCCTCGAAAAGTGTCGTGCCCGTCCGCTCGATTTCTTTGGTAAACGGGTCGCCCGCCAAGAAATAATCCGTATTGAAGGTGTGTGTGTCAATCGGCGCGTATTTTTCTTGGCTGATCTTTACAGCGATGAAGTGCTTAATGTCAAAATAGCCCACGCCGATAAAATCATCGCCCCCCCATGCGAGGTCAATATCGGAATGGGAGCGTTGTTCGCTGCGGATGTACGAGCCGAACAAAATGGCTTTGTTCAGCAGAAAACCGCTCGCCACAACAGCGTTGACAAATTTACGGGCGGTTTTTAGGGCAGATTGCTGTGTACTCAGGCGTAAAATTGTCCTGTTTCGTGAATTACTGGTTGCGTTTGAGCGGCAGTCTGAAAAGAACGGTAGATTGCAAAATGATAATCCGGGTATCTTCCTTTTTGTCATCGCCTTATTCAATAGTATGCTATGAAGGTGAGGTGTTTTTTCTAAATTTGCTACGTGAGAAAAGGGAAATGAGTCAATTTTACCTAAAAAAAATCCCGAACCTGCTTTTAGATTTATGGCTTAACTTTGCAAGCGTCAAGATCATCTAATAAAAAAAACAGCCCTTTTCAATGCCAATACCCGCGCAAAACTTCCATAAAAACATCGTGTATGGCACGATCGAAGCCGGTGGCAACGTCCATATCGGCGACATCATCTATAATATTGCTGATGACTTTCAGCACAGCATTTTATTTTTAAAAATAGAAAAAGGGGCGGACGCGCAGTACGCGCTTCAACTTGCCATCAAATCGAAACATGCCAAAACAGGCCCACTCGCCGTTTCGGGAGAAAACCTGCTGCGGGAAGCGGTAAAAGTGGCCATCCCGCCCGAACTCATCGCGGCATTGGCCGAGTTCCAAACCTTTCGCCGCGGCGTGGGCGGCGAAATGCGCTTAACGACCCAGCGCAATCACAACCCTTCGAGCGTCATCGCGGCAGAGGGCACCTTGTCGAAATGGATGCACCAAACCTTTTTTACGGGCGAAATCGGGCAGGTGTGTGCCGATTTTATCGGTTTATTGCGAGAGCAACGCATCGAAGAACTGCTCCTGGCGATCGCTGGCGACGATGATGCGATAATCAACCTGCCTTTTGAAATGGCCCTGCCGCATTTGTTTCCCGCGGATCTGAGCGCGGGCGCAGACCACTTGGCTACCGCGCATTTTGGTTTGGTGCGCACCAAAACTCCATCGCTGGGGCGCTTCGAAATGCAAGGAAAGGCTGGAAATGCCGCCCCACTGAAAATGCTGTTTATCACCGCCCTGCCCGAAAACTTGGGCGAAGGCAGCAAAATGCTCCAAATCGAAGAAGAACAAACCCGCCTGATCCGGGCGATCGGCGCACTGGAGGCCACGGGCGACAAAAAGCCCAAAATCGTGATCGAGTTTTTGGAAAATGCGTCCTTGACCGAACTTGATAAGGCGCTGACGGCGCGCCACCACGATATGGTACACATCAGCGGACACGGCGGCTTCAACCCCAATGACAAAAAAGGCGTGCTTTATTTTGAAAATGAGGAAGGCGACGAGGCGAAAATCACCGGCGCGCAATTGGGCAAAGTGCTCGAAAAACACGGCTGCGTCAAATTGCTGGTGCTCTCGGCCTGCGAAACTGCGATTGCCGGCGCGGAAGGCGGCGTTGTGGAGCAAGCCGCCGAATACGGCGTGCCCACCATCGTCGCCATGCGTTTTGCGGTGACCGACGAAGGCGCGAAGGTTTTTACCACAGCCTTGTACACCCATTTGGCCAAAGGCGATTCCGTGACGCAAGCGGTCGCGTACGCCCGCGAGGCCCTCCACGACTGGGTGGCCTCGCGGCGGCAAAACGCCCCGAACAGCATCCACATTGCCGAGTGGTTCACGCCCGTGGTGTATCAAAACCAATACGTGGCGGGTTTGATTGATGCTCGTGAACCCTATTTGCTGCCCACTGATTTTTACCCTCAAAGTAGTTTCCTCAAAACCAGGCAATCGCGGCTGATCGGCGAGGGTTTTATCGGGCGCAAAGGCTACTTGATTCGGATGCGGCAGGCGTTTCGGGCGGGCAAACACGTAACGTTGCAGGGCTTGGGCGGCTTGGGCAAAACAACCTTGGCGGAGGCATTTGCCCACAATTACGACAACCACAGCCACGAGGTCGTGATTTTTAGAAATGCGCACCAAATCAACGAAAAACACATCCTCGACCACCTCAATAAGCGTTATGCCAAGACAAACCCCGATTTGGCAGCGCAAGTACAGGAAATATTGGAAAGTCCGCAAACAACACCGACGGACAAACTGCAAGTCTTGATAGACAATTACCTCTGCCACCGCCGCATCATCCTCATCTTCGACAATTTTGAAGATGTGCAACAAACGGAGGGCGGCGAATTGCAAAGGGCAATAGGCAGCGCGGCGCTGTCGGAGTTTATGCGGCACCTCGGTGAAAATACCCCGCCCGATTGCCACCTGATTTTTACCACCCGCTACGCCATTCCCGATCTGGCGGATACGGTGACCACTATCCCTTTGGGCAAAATGGGTTACGCCGAGCAATACCGCCTGCTCAACTACGCCGACACCCTGCGCGGCATCCCGCTCGCCGACCGCGATGCGGTCTATAAGCGCTTGGACGGACACCCACGCGGCTACGAGTTTTTGGAGGCTTTGGTCAAAAAAGATAAAACCTTCACTTGGGCGCAGGTGGATAAAGTGGAAACCGATGTGTTTGAAAACCTGCTGCTGGAGAAAGTTTATGAGCGGCTGGGTGGCGAGGAGCAGCATTTGTTTCAAGTGGCGGCGGTGTTTATAGCGGCTACACCCGTGGCGGCTATTGCCCATGTTTTGGAAAAAGACGAAGCCGCCGTAAAGACCGCGCTGCAAGGATTGGGCGATTGGTCTTTGTTGTTTTTGGATGCAAAAAGCGGGACTTTCGATGTGCATCGCCTCACGCGGACCTGGATGAGCCAAAACGTAACCCCCGCTGAAAAAATAAAGGAGTGGGCACTTGCGGCGGGGAATTACTTTGAAGCACAACCCACTTGGGATAACCATGAATTGGCAAAAGACTATTTTGAAATCGCCGAAGCCTGGACGGATTTTGCGGGTGTCTCTTTCCGTTTGCAAGACCATTATCAGTTGATTGGTTTTTATCAAAAGGCTTTTGAATTGAATCAGGCGGTTTTAGCAAAAAATATAGATGCTAAAACCAATGCGCGGGCATTGAACAACATCGGCCAAATCTATAAGGCAAGAGGCGACTACGATACCGCCTTGCGCTATTTGGAACAAAGTCTGGGCATCATGCAGGAAATTGGCGACCGCCAAGGCGAGGGCGCGACTTTGAATAACATCAGCCAAATCTATAAAGCCAAAGGCGACTACGATACCGCCTTGGGCTATTTGGAACAAAGTCTGGGCATAATTCAGGAAATCGGCGACCGTCAAGGCAAGGGCGTGACTTTAAGTAACATCGGCCAAATCTATCAAGCAAGAGGCGACTACGATACCGCCTTGCGCTATTTGGAACAAAGTCTTGGCATTCAGCAGGAAATTGGCGACCGTCAAGGCGAGGGCGCGACTTTGAATAACATCAGCCTAATCCATTCAGCAAGAGGCGACTACGAAACCGCCTTGCGCTATTTAGAACAAAGTCTGGGTATCAGGCAGGAAATCGGCGACCGTCAAGGCGAGGGCATGACTTTAAATAACTTAGCCACTAATGCCCATGCCAAAGGCGACCACAATACCGCCTTGCGCTATTTAAAACAAAGTCTGGGCATTCAGCAGGAAATCGGCGACCGTCAAGGCGAGGGCACGACTTTGAATAACATCAGCGCAATCTATATGGCAAGAGGCGACTACGATACCGCCTTGCGCTATTTGGAACAAAGTCTGGGCATCGTGCAGGAAATCGGCGAACGTCAAGGCGAGGGCAGGACTTTGAATAACATTAGCCAAATCTATGATGCAAAAGGCGACTACGATACCGCCTTGCGCTATTTGGAACAAAGTCTGGGCATTCAGCAGGAAATCGGCGACCGTCAAGGCGAGGGCAGGACTTTGAATAACTTAGCCACCATTGCCCATGCCAAAGGCGACTACGATACCGCCTTGCGCTATTATGAAAAAAGTCTGGACATCATGCAGCAAATCGGCGACCGTCAAGGCGAGGGCGCGACGTTGAATAACATCGGCCAAATCTATAAAGTAAGAGGCGACTACGATACCGCCTTGCGCTATTTGGAACAAAGCCTGGGCATCAGGCAGGAAATCGGCGACCGTCAAGGCGAGGGTACGACTTTGAATAACATCAGCCAAATCTATGATGCAAGAGGCGACTACGATACCGCCTTGCGCTATTTGGAACAAAGTCAGGGCATCGTGCAGGGAATCGGCGACCGTAAAGGCGAGGGCGCGACTTTGAATAACATCGGCCAAATCTATCAAGCAAGAGGCGACTACGATACCGCCTTGCGCTATTTGGAACTAAGTCTGGGCATTATGCAGGAAATCGGCGACCGTCAAGGCGAGGGCGTGACTTTGAATAACATTAGCCAAATCTATAAAGCAAGAGGGGACTACGATACCGCCTTGCGCTATTTGGAACAAAGTCTGGGCATCGTGCAGGAAATCGGCGACCGTCAAGGCGAGGGCACGACGTTGAATAACACCAGCGCAATCTATCAAGCAAGAGGCGACTACGATACCGCCTTGCGCTATTATGAACAAAGTCTGGGCATAATGCAGGAAATTGGCGACCGTCAAGGCGAGGGCACGACTTTGAATAACATCAGCCAAATCTATAAAGTAAGAGGCGACTACGATACCGCCTTGCGCTATTTGGAACAAAGTCTGGGCATCGTGCAGGAAATCGGAGATATTGCGGGCATGGCAACCACCTTGAATAATATGGGTGATATTTATCTAAACCAGCAAAATGATATTGAAAGTGCGGTCAAAGCATTTTTGAAATCGTATCAGATCTTTCAACAGATTGGTTCGCCGAATAGTAAAGTTCCCGAAAGATATCTTAGTCGTATCAAAGAGCGCATCGGAGCAGTAAAGTATCAGGAAATCATCTCCAACATTAAACAATAAACTCAAGTTATCATCATGCCACTCATCACAAAAGCCACCGAATACATCCTCAGCATCCTCACCGAAGACGAGACGGTGAAGCACTTCCCCAAAGAATTTGTCGTCGCCTCGGTGCAGTGGATTTGGTGGTTGAGTTGTCGTGGCGATACTCCAGGTTTTATGCCCTCTCAAAGGGCATGCTTACGCACAGATATACAGACCACTTAGGATTTCGAGTGAAAAAATTTCCTTTCCCTCAAAACGTTATTGTATTTTTACCCCTTAAAGTATCGTTTTTATGAAAAAAGCATTCAAATTAGACGAAATTGATGCCGCTGTTAACAAGTTTCACCCGGTTACCCCAGATCATGAATTTTACGTAAACTTTGAAAATGTGCGCGGCGATTTTCAAGAACGCGATGTCCTGCGCATTTTGAACGTGACGATCCAAAACGGTAAGCACGTGTTCAACTACCAACCGAATCGGTATAATAAAACAATCTTGTTTCTTGCCGGAATGCGTGGGTCTGGCAAGACTTCTGAATTGGCGAAATATAAACAGCATTTGGATACTCCGGACTGTTTTTTTGTGGTAATGTGTAATGTAGATGACGAATTGGATATGGATAAAATTGAGTACATGGATATCCTTATTTTCCAACTTGAAAAATTGTTAAAAAAAGCGGAAGAAAGTAGTTTGGATATTAACGATGATATATTGGAATCTATGCAAAAGTGGTTTGAAAACAGGGGGAAGGAAATAAATCGCACGTTGAAAGCAGATGGAAGTGCCGAAATGGAATTTGGTACGGATCAACCTTTTTCAGTGGGTAATTTATTGGGGCAATTGTTGGGCATTACGGCAAAAATAAAAACAGGTTTATCCGGTAGTTCAGAAAGGGCAGAAACTATTCGGACAAATTTTAAAAACCGCTTCACTGATTTTTCCGCTAAATTCAACACTTTTATCGAACAAGTCAATGAACAGTTGAGACGCGAAAATAAGGGTAAAGAAATCCTGTTTATCGTGGATGGTTTAGAAAAAACGATGAGCGCCGATACGCGACAAAAAATTATTATGGAAGAGTCCAATCGAATTAGGCAAATTAAAGCAAATACTATTTTTACGCTTCCGATTGAATTAATGAAAGAAGAACAGCGTATTCGCCAATTTGGGGAAATCATTACCTTTCCTTTTATAAAGGTCAAGGAACGCAACGGTGAACCATGCATTAAAGCGATTCAGTTGTTTCAAGAATTTGTTTCAAAGCGCATAGACGATACACTATTTGACGGAGAGGAAACCGTACTTTTAGCAATTGAGTACAGTGGCGGGTCTCCCCGTCAATTATTGCGTATTTTAGAACAGGCCAATTGGTTTACGGATGTGGAAGAAGGCGTTATCAGACGGGCAAATATGCAAAAGGCCATTGAAAAATTGGGTAACAGCATTGCGCGATATTTGGAAACGGATGACTTCCAATTGCTGGAACAACTTCAAAAAGACCTAAACGAAGGCAACCCGGTTGGTTTTGATAGTTCCATACAAAACCTTCTCGAAAAGGAAATTATTTTCGAATACAATGATGGAACCTACAAGCGTGTCAACCCCCTGCTCGAAATATCGAAACTCTACAAACACAATGTTTCTAAAGTGAATTAATGGAAGCACATTTTTCAGATGAATTATTACTCCTAGGAAATGCGCTAAGAAACGAATCATTCCGATTCATTCTGGTTTCCCACAACCGCCGTTCCATTTATGTGGATATAAAGGAATGGCTAACTCAACAATTTGGATCGCATCGTACCATTGTTGATTTTTCTTTTAACGGAAAAAAAATAACCGCCATAAGAGATGCTGTTGTGTCCTTGAACAAAGGTATTCTCATTATTTCGGACTTAGATTTTATTTTTAGACCCGAAAATGCCGATTTATGTACCTATTTTAACCAGCGCCGCGATTTTTTCGCTCGATTCGACATTGCGTTTATTTGTTTTATTCAGCCGAGCAGTTTTCCCATACTCGCTACTAAATTGCCCGATTGGTGGTCTTTGAGATCACTGGAATTAGAATTTGTTCGAGAAGAACCAGAAACCGGGCTTGTAAATCCGAATCAGATAGAATCCTTTGAATCTTCCGTTTACAGTAATCTTACACCGGCAGAAAAAACAGCGGAAATTGATCGCTTAAAACGACAGGTTGAGCAAACAGACCACAATAATAAAGTGCTTTTAGGCAGCCTTTACGGGCTTTTGGGCCAATTGCTTTATTTGTCGAGTCAATTTGACTCCGCGCTCTTATATTATGAACAGGCTGCAGCCATTCAGCAGGAAATCGGCGACCGTAAAGGCGAGGGCACGACTTTGAATAACATCAGCCAAATCTATAAAGCAAGAGGCAACTACGATACCGCCTTGCGCTATTTAGAACAAAGTCTGGGCATCAGGCAGGAAATCGGCGGCCGTCGAGGCGAGGGCGCGACTTTGAATAACATCGGCCAAATCTATAAAGCAAGAGGCGACTACGATACCGCCTTGCGCTATTTGGAACAAAGTCTGGGCATCGTACAGGAAATCGGCGACCGTCGAGTCGAGGGCGCGACTTTGAATAACATCGGCCTAATCTATAAAGCAAGAGGCGACTACGATACCGCCTTGCGCTATTATGAACAAAGTCTGGGCATAATGCAGGAAATTGGCGACCGTCAAGGCGAGGGCACGACTTTGAATAACATCAGCCAAATCTATGATGTCAAAGGCGACTACGATACCGCCTTGCGCTATTTGGAACAAAGTCTGGGCATTCAGCAGGAAATCGGCGACCGTCAAGGTGAGGGCGCGACTTTGAATAACATCAGCCAAATCTATTCAGCAAGAGGCGATTACGATACCGCCTTGCGCTATTTGGAACAAAGTCTGGGCATTCAGCAGGAAATCGGCGACCGTCAAGGCGAGGGCGCGACTTTGAATAATTTAGCCACCAATGCCCATGCCAAAGGCGACTACGATACCGCCTTGCGCTATTTGGAACAAAGTCTGGGCATCGTGCAGGAAATCGGCGACCGTCAAGTCGAGGGCGCGACTTTGAACAACATCAGCCAAATCTATTATGCCAAAGGCGACTACGATACCGCCTTGCGCTATTTGGAACAAAGTCTGGGCATCAGGCAGGAAATTGGCGACATTGCGGGCATGGCAAACACCTTGTATAATTTGGGTGCGATTTATCTAAACCAGCAAAATGATATTGAAAGGGCGGTCAAGGCATTTTTGCAATCGTATCAGATCTTTCAACAGATTGGTTTGCCGGATAGTAAAGTTCCCGAAAGTTATCTTAGTCGTATCAAAGAGCGCATCGGAGCGGTAAAATATCAGGAAATCATCTCCAACATAAAACAATAAACTCAAGTTATCATCATGCCACTCATCACAAAAGCCACCGAGTACATCCTCAGCATCCTCACCGAAGACGAGACGGTGAAGCACTTCCCCAAAGAATTTGTCGCGGAATCGGCAAAATGGGTGCGCTCGTGGTTCCTGAAAGACGACCCCAAAACGGAACCCAAACTTCAAGACCCAAATCGCAACCCGGAAAACAAAAAAGGCGTGATCGAGGCCAAATTGGAGGATATGCTTGAAAACCCGCAATTCAAAGCGGCCTTGGAGCAGCAGTTGGCGGCTTTTGAGCAGCAAAAGACGCGCCTTAAAAATGTGGTGGACAAATCAGATATTGACGTAAAAGGCAATGTCCACATCGGCGACAAAGGTAGTTCTTCGGGCGATAATTACGATGAAAAAAACGTCATCAAAGGTGGAACGGTAAAGGCAGATGGCGATTTTCGATTGGGCGATGATGTGAATTTGAAGTAATATCGCTTCTTCTTAAAAAACAGACCAGCGAACAATCGCTTCCCGAAGATTGCTGCCTAAACGTCGGCACAGCGTCCATGCCCACGATCGGCAAGCAAACTAAAAATAAAACGCTTATGCCAATCAATAAGAAAACAAAGGTCCTGTTCTTGCTTTTGGGAGTCACTATTTTATGCAATGCCCAAATCCAGATGGGTAATGATATAGAAGGCGAATTTGAAAATGACGAATTTGGAACTTCAATCGGTATGTCTGCTGATGGACAGATTATTGCAATCGGAGGTCCTAGAAATGGTGGCAAGGCACATCAAGCGGGCCATGTCCGAGTATATAAATTATCAAATGAAGAATGGATACAATTGGGAAGCGATATAGATGGGCAGGAAGAAAGGGATTGGTTTGGATTTTCAGTTGCCCTATCAGATGATGGCCACAGACTTATAGTTGGTTCACTCAGGTTAAATGGAGCTGGCGCAAGAGCTTTCGAATTTAAGGATGAAGATTGGCTTCAAATAGGGCAAAATATAAGTATGGGGCAGGCAAATGATGTCGCTATATCGGCAGATGGGAATTTTGTCGCAGTTGCTGATTACGATTTCCCGCAACCTGCAATCCACACGGGAGTGGTCAGGGTTTATGAATGGAAGAATGGCGAGTGGGCAAAGATGGGAGGCGATATAAATGGGGAAGAAGAAAAAGACCAATCCGGATGGAGCGTTTCCCAGTCTTCGGACGGAAAAACAGTGGCCATAGGGACAATAAATAGTAAGGAAGGAGGAAATAATTCAGGACATGTAAGGGTATTTAGGTTTATCGGGGGAGAATGGATTTTACTTGGGAAAAGTATTGCTGGGAAAGGCAATGGTTATTCATTCGGTTGGTCAGTTTCCTTATCTTCAAATGGGAATCGCGTAGCAATCGGGGGATATGGCAGTTTATATTTTGAGGAAAGGCCATGCTACGTTGGCGTCTATGAATTTATTAATGGAGAATGGAACAAGATAGGGCAAGAAATTGATGGTTACATAAACGAAGGTTTTGGACGGGAAGTTGTTCTGTCTGGTGAAGGAAATAGAGTTGCCATTGCATCCCCAAGTAATAGAAACTGCCCAGTAAGGATTTATGACTTTATCAATGGGGAATGGAAGCAACTGGGAAAAGCAATAAAAAACAAAAGAGCAATAGACGCTACGGGTTCTTCCATTGGAATGTCAAAAGATGGGAAAATTGCAGCAGCAGGCTCCATATTTTCTGGGGATAGTACAAATACAGGCACTGGCTATGTTCATGTCTATGATATCGCTGATATAAAAGTAGAAGAAAACCTGGATGAAAATTGTAACAAAATAATAGAAGAAGAAATCGAAGAAATTAAAGAGTACCATCTTTTTCCTAATCCGACTCTGGGCTATTTGACTGTTCAGGGTGTTGATTTAGAGGAGCTAAAAGAAAACAAGAAACTAAAATTGTTCGATATGCTGGGAAGAAGAATTGAAGGATACGAGGTTAAAGAAAATAGTATTGATTTAAGTCAAATACCTGCGGGAACGTATTTGTTGATAATAGATGAAAAATTAGAAAAAATAATCAAAGTACGCCGGTAAACAAGAAGAAGAAACCAGCCGATAATTCTGCACTACTTCTCAGAGCCGCCTAAACGTAGGCTGTGTAATCTGATACCATTATCCCCCGGCACATTTGAGTTCCTTTTCCATCCTTCGGCGAACCCCGTAGCGGTTGTGGCAGACGTTGTCGCAGCGCCATTCATCAAGCATCGGACCGGTAAC
>Ga0335398_10007977_pt1 | contig 12723 bp, 10 predicted proteins | sample BON03_FD_205742 | JGI IMG/M metagenome (GOLD analysis project Ga0335398, IMG submission 205742) | Freshwater microbial communities from Lake Bonney liftoff mats and glacier meltwater in Antarctica - BON-03 (spades assembly) (version 2) | ecosystem: Environmental > Aquatic > Freshwater > Ice >...
TGACTTTTTATCTGAAAAAAGCAACATTATAGTTTTTTGGTCAACATTTAGTTTTGACATATATGGTATTGTTTTATTTTATTTATTTCTTTGTTTTTTGTCGTGAGTGTCGCTGTACCATAGCACACAATTTTTATATATCCACAAGTTTATACAACTTTTTCCACATTTCAATCATTCTGACGAAATTTTTTCTTCTAATTCCATAAACAGCATTTTATCACCTGTCTATTTTTACTTCCCCTCAACAACCCCAATTTCCTCCTCACTCAAACCATATAATTCATACACCATCAAATCAATTTCTCGTTCTAAAAGTGAAGTGTCAGCGAAAGGGTTACTTTGCTTTAGCGTTAGGATTTGGTCGACTTTTTCGATGAAAGGTCGTTGTTCTTCGATTGAGATTTCTTTGACTGGAAGTTTGGATAAATATGCTGGTTTTACATTAACATCGGTATAGTATGAACGATAATAAGTATTCATAAGAAATGAATTAAGTAGTGCTATTAAATATTTTATATTAAAATTTTCACTTTTACTATAAATGTAACTTAACGAATTTAACGGTATAAAATTCCCTTTAATGTATGCTGCTTCTATCCATCTTGCTTTTAAATCTAAACTATTAGTTCTTACATATTGTATAATAATTTTTTCATCCGCAAAAGATTCGTTAAAATAACTAGTCGGTAATCCATCAAGAGACTGCAGATATTTTTCTTTCCATAGAACGCCATAAAGTGAAGCAATATCAGCACCAGCAATAATTGGATATTTTGTTACATTTGAAGAAATATATTTTTTATTATCGCCAGTTCTTAAACCATATTTTATTTTAAAAACTTCATCTAGTTTTATTGAAGTATCATCTAATTTTTTGAATAACGTTCTTAATGCAGGAGTTAAATATAAACGCCATTCATTTCCTTTAAAAGTTTTTAGAAATTTATTTTCAACTGTAAAGTTTCTATTAATAATTTTTTGGTCAGAAGGCAATACCTGTTGCACTTGTACTAGTGAGTTTTGTACAAGTAAGTTCTGCACTAAAACTGAATGGCATCTTGTATCTTTTGCATCGACAAAAGGTTTGTAATAATCAAAAACATCTACTAAATCTTTTGCACATAACCATTCTCTAAAAAGTTTAGCACCACTGTTTGTTAACCAGCTATCGGGCGTTATATAAGAAAGAAAACAACCTTCCTTTAATAATTTTAGACCACGATAATAAAAAACAATATAGGTTTCTAATTCACCTGCTATAATTTCGTTATATAAATTAGAATATTCTGGACTTTCTTTTCTATTAATATTTACCCCATAAGGCGGATTCCCAATCACCACATCAAACCCCACAAAATCGCCTGCATCATTCAGGACTTCGGGAAACTCAAAGCGCCATTCAAAAGCATTTTCATAAATGGCGTTACTCTTGATTGCTTCAATATCGGTTTCTAGTTTTTTTACATCGGCAGCTAGCGTGTTTACGGTTTTGTTCCATGCAGTTTGCTCTTTCTTGCTGCGGTCAAAAAGACCTACTTGCTGGGTATAATTAAAGAGTTCGCCTTTCTTCTTTTCTAAACTCAATTTCTTCGGGTCGTTGGTGCCAATTTCACTTCTAAAGTTGCCTTTGATGTCGGCTATCAAACGTTCCATGTCTTTTTTCTGTTCCTTGCTTTCGGCATTTCGGTAGGTATCTACGGCAATTTTGTAGCTTTCGATGTTCCATTTGCTTTGCTTCAAGGCTTTTTTTAAATCTGCATCCAACCCAAAACGCGCAATTAACGAGTTGCCACATTTGATGTTGATGTCAATGTTGGGGAGGGTTTCAAGCTCCCTCGTTTCTTGACCAGAGGAGGGGAATTTGTAATAGGCATTTTTCAAGAGTTCAATCCACAACCTTAATCTACAAATCTTAACGGAATTCGGGTTGATGTCCACCCCAAAAAGGCAGTTTTCGATGATGGTTTGCTTTTCGTGAAATAGGGTTTCTTGCACCCGCTGGCTTTCGGCACTGTTGGGATTGTAGGTAAAAGGCACGCCATCGTCGTCGGTAATAATCAGTTCGTCATTGACTATATCCACTTGATAGCCTTTCAACCGCTTGCCATTTCGATCCAAGAGAATACCCAAATCGTGCTTGATGGAAATAATTTCATTCAACGCCGAAACCAGAAAGTGTCCCGAACCCACGGCAGGGTCGCATATTTTGAGACTGTTGATGCGGTCATTGGCACCTTGCAAATCGGTAATGCTGTTGTACAAGTCGGTAAAGGTTTCGATTTTCGAGAAGTTTTCGCCCGCTTTTGTTGGACTAACGGTGGACTGGAACTTTTGCACCACAGCACGCCGGATGGTTTCCTTGCACATATACATCGTGATGAAACTGGGGGTGTAAAACGAACCGTCTTTATAACCGTTGATTTTTTCGAATATCAATCCCAACACCGAGGCGTTTATCAAGGTTTTATTGTCTTCCTGAATTTCCTCGCTTCCTTCGCTGGCAAAATCATAGGCATCAAGAAAATCAAAGAAATAGTCTAGTGCATTCAACGTCCCTTTTTGTTTCTTTCCGCTGCCGTCTTTAATGACCGTCCCCGTTATAAAAGGAAGCGGAATGGTATCTTCCAAACCAGAAATAAACAAGGTGTCGTGTTCTAAATTGGTGGGTTCAAAGAGGGAACTGTTCAGGTACGGCACTTTGGCAAACAAATCCTTGACACGGGCATTTCGGTCTTCGGGTTTTTTGGCAAGCACCATAAAAAACAGCGCGTTGAGGTTGTCGTAATCGTGCAAAGCTTCTTTGTGCAAAAACGCATAACTACGGTCGCCTTTGTGGTAACTTATGAGTTGGGCTTCTAAGAGTTTTAAAAACAAGATGCGGTTAACCCACGTGATGCAGAGTTCTAAACCTACGGTAAAAAGCCGTTCTTCGTGATTGGCACCATATTGTTTGGGGTTAGAAAGTCTGGATATCTTATCTAAACTGTCCAACTGATTGATGGCATTTTCGAGTAACGAACCGCTGTTGCGTTCGCCCATTTTAGGCCGCTGAATGAGTTTCTTGCCGCCTTCTTTGGTTTCGGTCAAGCCGATGAGGTGCAGGAGTTCGTTATAGAAATTCTTGTCTAATGAATTGCTGTCGTTGGCAAAAGACAGTTTCAAGAGGTGTTCTGGCGAAAGTAATTTGTACAAGACAATCAGTTTGGCATCGTCTGCTTTATCGGCATTCCGCAGAATGGTATCGTAAGTAGCCAAATCAAAATAGGTGTATTCTATTTTATCAAGGACAGAGGCAATGTAAGGTTTGGCGATTTCTCTATAGAAAAAATCAGTTGTAGCACCCGATAATTTGCCTTCTTCAAAGTCTTGAAATTGCTTGACAAAGGTTTTGTTTTGTGCAAAGAGTTTGTCAAAAATCTGTGCGTCAAAAATAAACCACTCGTTTAGGTTGGTTGCCACAAGATGCTTGACTTCCAGATTTTTATGGGTGATGCGTTCCCGCAAAAAGTACAAAACTAATTCCTGCAAGGCTTTGTTATTCAAGCTTTTTTCGGAAATCATTTCGGCTTTGTTGGTCGGACTTTTGGCTTCGATAATAACGCCAACCGCACTTTTGGCATCGGTGTTGGTGTGAATAACCAAATCATTTCTGCCTTTGGTATTGATAAAATAGTTAGGCGAATAATAGGTATTCTTCAGAAAGTCGGAAATCAAATTCTTATGAAACTCTTCAGATTCATTGGCTGTGCTAGAATCTAAAAGTAAAATGAGTTTACTTTTGAAGAGTTCAATACCTAAGCGGTCGGGTCTGATTTTGAGAAAAGCCTTATTGAGTGCCTTACGTGGTTTGATGAGCATATAATGGTGGGTGTTGCGAATAGTTAAACTTACCAAAAATAAACCAATTTAACAAGTACCGCATGCGGCTTATTTTTGATGTGGTGCAAATGTAACTATTGAAAATGAAATTGCTTTACTATAATAATCAGAACGATCAAGAAAGTATTGCGCTTTGTTTAAAGAGTGCGCTTTAAGAACTAATGAGGTTGATAGAACAAGAATTAAGTACAAAAACCTCATTATTTGTATTTAAGTAAGTAAACTAGTTCTTAGGTTATATATAAAAAGTATTACACTCTACCCTTTAAAGCATTAAAAACCCAAGCAATTGCAAAAAAACCAATTCCTACTGCTGCAAATCCCCAACCTGCAACTTCATTATATCTAAAGGCTCCTAAAGCTATCAAACCCAATCCAACCAATATCATTATAAATGTAGCCCAAGCTAAAACTGTATTTTTATTCATTATTATTAGTTTTTATGTGTTTTGAGGACTGCAAATATACCAATTTCAAGATCAATTTCAAATGTTAAGATTAATTCTCCATTATGTGGCAATCTAATTAAAAATATGAATGAGCATTTCTTTTAACAAATCACTATTTGGCAATGCATTTGCTCCAACTCCTTTACTTTTAACATCTATATCTCGTAAAGTAGCAATTATTGCACTTACCTTTTTCATTGGGTAGTTCTTTAAAGCAACATCATACTCTTTTAAAAAATAGGGATTCACTCGTAAAACAGCTGCAACATTTTTTGGGTTTTTATCCTTTAAACCATGATATTGTAGCAACTGTGAGAAAAAACCAAATACTAAACTAATAGTTAAAACAATAGGATTGTCTTTTGGATTTTGTGCAAAATTATCAATTATTTTATATGCTTTTAATTGGTTTTTCTCTCCTATAGCTTTTTTCAATTCAAAATTATTAAAGTCTTTACTAAAACCTATATTTTCTTCAATATCATTTGCCGTAAACGTGTGCCCTTTTGGTAAAATAATTTTCAATTTATTTAACTCGTTACTAATTTTGGACAAATCAGTACCTAAAAATTCTACTAAAATTGCAATTGCTTTTGGTTCAATTCCGTAACCTTTACCAGACAAAGTACGTTTAATCCAATCGCCAACTTGGTAATCATACAGTTTTTTACTTTCAAATAAAACACCATACTTTGCAATTGTTTTAGTTATTTTTTTTCTCTTGTCTAGTGTTTTATATTTATATGCAAAAACTAAAACAGTTGTGGGCTGCGGATTTTCAATATAACTCTCTAATTTATCGATAGTTCTAATTAAATCTTGTGCTTCTTTAACAATAACTACTTGCCTATCTGCCATCATTGGAAAACGCTTTGCTGTTGAAATTATATCTTCAATAGTTGCATCTCTTCCATAAATAACGGTTTGGTTGAAATCTTTTTCGTGTTCTTGCAAAACATTATTTTCAATAAATTCAGTTAATTTATCAATATAATAAGGTTCTTCACCCATAAAAAAATAAACAGGTTTAATATTACCCGCTTTTATATCTTTCGTGATTTTTATTACTTCATCCATTTATAACTATTCGTTTTCAGTAATTAATTGGCAGTTTACAATTTTTGAGTAATTTTGAACCATGCAAAAATTGAATTTTAGCGAATATTCGTTTCGGTTCAAAAATAGTGAAAATAAAGTGTCTATTTTTGATAGTGTTCGAAAAAAATTTATTCTTCTTACTCCAGAAGAATGGGTAAGGCAACATGTGGTAGAATTTTTAGTAATTGAAAAAAAATATCCAAAAGCATTTATAAATGTTGAAAAAACGGTAAAAGTAAACGGAATGAATAAACGATATGATGTTGTTGTTTTTAATCTGGATGGTTCTATTTTTTTATTAATTGAGTGTAAAGCGCCCGAAGTTAAAATTGACCAGAAAACTTTTGATCAAATTGCTCGTTATAATTTATCCTTAAATGCCCAATATTTAATGGTAACTAACGGTCTAAAGCATTATTTTTGTCAAATGGATTTTGAAAATGAAAAATATGTTTTCTTAAAAGAACTTCCAAATTTCAATAAGTAAATTATGGAGAAAAGAGATTTAATTCTAGATCAAATTGAGCAAATGGGTTTCTTTTTACGAAAACTATTAGCTGATTTTGTTACTAATAAATTGAGGAATAATGAAATTAATGCTTCTGATTTAGTTACAAATGAATTGAAAAATGAATTAGATTTTGATTTAAAATTATTTTTATCGCTTGCTGACGAAGAAATAAAAAAATATATTTTAACTTTTAAATTTACCGAAGAGCATTTAGAATCATTCTCTAAATTATTAGTAAAAATGAGTGCATTAGAGACAAATGAAAAATTAGAAACAATTGAATATTTATCAAAAGCATTGAAAGTACTAGATATTGCAGACGATATTTCAAGTACCTTTTCGTTTGAAAGAAATAGCAAAAAAAATCAAATCAAAGAATTATTAAAAAACAATTAATTGAAAAAAATAGCTGTAGTAATTTTAAACTGGAACGGAGAAAAACTATTAAGGGAGTTTTTACCTTCAATTATTAAATTTTCAGATGAAGCAACTGTTTATGTCGCTGATAATGCTTCAACGGATACTTCAATTGAAGTTATTTTAAAAGAGTTTCCGTTGGTGAAAATTATTCAAAATAAAGAGAATTTTGGATTTGCAAAAGGCTATAATGAAGCCTTAACGTTTGTGGAAGAACCTTATTATGCTTTAGTAAATTCTGATATTGAAGTTACAAAAAATTGGTTGCAACCTATTCTTTCTACTTTTGAAAACGATAGAAATGTTGCCATAATGCAGCCAAAAATATTAGCATTCAACAATAAAGAATCCTTTGAATATGCTGGTGCAGCAGGTGGATTTATAGATAAATATGGCTATCCTTTTTGTAGAGGAAGAGTTTTTGAATCGATAGAAAAAGACAAAGGTCAATACGATGAAACAACCGAAATTTTTTGGGCAAGTGGTGCTTGTTTTTTTATTAGAAAAGAAGTTTTTAAAAAATTAAATGGTTTTGACGCCGCTTTTTTTGCACATCAGGAAGAAATAGATTTATGCTGGAGAGCTTTTAATTTGGGCTATAAAATAATTTACAAGCACGAATGTTTAGTATTTCATGTTGGCGGAGCAACTTTAAATGCGAGTAATCCAAAGAAGACTTTTTTAAATTTTAGGAATTCGTTGTACATGCTTTTAAAAAATTTGCCTAAAAACAAACTTTTACTAATATTTACTATTCGATTAATTTTAGATGGCGTAGCAGCAATACAATTTCTTGTTACAGGAAATTACAAACATACTTTTGCAGTTTTAAAAGCTCATTTTTACTTCTACTTTTATTTCTTTCGTTTTTATAAGAAAAGAGCTAAAATTCAAAAGCAAAATTATTTTAAAACTAATTCTATTATTTACTCCTACTATATAGCAAACAAAAAAAGTTTTACAGAATTATTTTAACAATAGTTTAGCTTAAATAACATAAACGGCATGAATTTTGTAATTACTTTTGCTAAAATAAAAATTTAAAGTTTCATGAAAAAAATCGCAATTTCACTTTTAGTACTATCGCTTTCCTTGACTTCATGTGTTTCTAAAAAGAAATTTACTGAACTAGAAGCAAAACAAAAAACTACACAAGATTTATTAAATACCGCAACGGTTAAGTTAAACATTTGTTTAACAGAAAGAGAAGCTTTAGCTAATCAAATTGATTTTTTAAAGAGAAATAATTCCGATTTAATTAACAACATGGGTAATTTAACAACACTTACAACAAAAGGTGCTGAAAATCTTGAAAAATCATTAGAAAGCTTAAAAGAAAAAGATTTAAAAATTTCTAGACTACAAGATGCCATAACCAAAAAAGACAGTGTAACATTAGCATTAGTTACTAGTTTAAAAAAAGATGTAGGAATGGATGATCCAGACATTAATATTAATGTAGAAAAAGGCGTTATTATGATTTCTATTGCAGATAATTTATTGTTTAAATCTGGAAGTTATGATGTAAGTGATAAAGCAAAAGGAGTTTTAGCTAAAGTTGCAAAAGTAATTAACTCTAAACCAGATTTTGAGTGTATGGTAGAAAGTCATACTGATAATGTACCTTATAAAGGAGCAATTATATTAGACAATTGGGATTTATCTGTAAAAAGAGCAACTTCTATTGTTAGAGTTTTACAAACTGACTTAGGTGTAAGTCCAAAACAACTTATTCCTGCGGGGAGAAGTTCCTATTTACCTTTAGTAGATAACGACACGGCTGAGAATAGAACAAAAAACAGAAGAACAAAAATTATCATTATGCCTAAAATTGATCAATTTTATGAGATGATTGAAAAAGAAATGAAATCAATGAGTAAATAATTAAACAGTTACCGTTTTAGAAATAAAATACATTTACAAAACTTTATAAAAAGGATTACTTAGTAAAGTAAAAAAAATGTATCGATAAACAAAAATGCCTCAAATTTTGAGGCATTTTTTTTATTAATAATTTATATCAATTATTTAGGACTAGAAACCATCATTCTTCAATTCCATAATTAGAAGGCAACATATCTCCTACTTTTTTTTCTGAAAGTGCTCCAGAAAAATAAATCTTATCAAAATCAGAGAACAAACCATATTTATCAATTACAAAATTATCTGTATGAAATATAATTTTAGACTGTTCTTTCCTATCGTATAACAAACTAAATTCAGCAACAAAGCCTCTTGGTTTTAACTGTTTTTCTTGAGGAGCTACTGTTACTTCTTTACCCTCTTCTAATATGTTTTTTACAGTGAAATAATCCTTTGGGTTAACTTGAAAAGATTTGTAAAACAATAAGAACTTATCTTTATTCCAATCCATTTCTGCGAAATTTCTAAAAAATTCTAAAAACGAACCTTTAAATATTTTTTCTCTATTTTTAATAATCTGACTACCATTTGAAGTTTCAACAAATCTTGAGGTTCCACCATAAATACTAGAAAATAAAGCAGAATTTTCTATACTGTATTTAAAAAACTTTGCTTTGAATGACTTTAGATCAAAATATACTTTATAGCCCAGAAAAGGGTTGTTAATTATCAATGGTTTATCTGCAAACACATTCAAAACAAAATTCTCTTTATCATAAGTAAAATATAATTCGTCTTCATTTTCAATTGTACACCTTTTTCCTGCCTTAGTATTTCCTAAAAATTCCTTTTTAAAAAAAGACATCATTTGTTTACGAGTAAATCCAGAGTTAAAAACTGCAACTTCCTTTAAACTCACAACAGATTCTTTCAAAGTGAACTTATACCTATTATTAAAGTTGATGTCCTTTAAATAAAGATTTTCATAACCCAAAAAACTAACCACTAAGGACGTGTTTATACTTGACTTAATGTCGAGAGAAAACTTTCCATCAATATCTGTGGTTGTTCCGTATAACGTTCCATCAAAATAAACTGAAACTCCAAAAATAGGTTCTTCATTAGAGTCTACTACAGTTTAAGAAACAGTTTGAGAATTTGCCCATGAATAGAAAAATAAAATTAATAGTGTTTTATTCATATTATAAAATATCTAAACTTCCTTTGCCTTCTCTTACTACTTCGGGTTCATGCCCTGTTAAATCAATAATTGTGGACGCCACGTTATCTCCATAACCTCCATCAATTACTAAATCTACTTTGTTTTGCCATTTCTCAAAAATTAATTCTGGATCTGTAGAATATTCAACAACCTCATCCTCGTCTCTAATAGAGGTTGAAATAATTGGATTTCCTAACATTTCTACAATTTGTAAGGCAATATTATTTTGTGGAACACGAATACCAACCGTTTTTTTCTTTCTGAATTCTTTTGGCAAATCGTTGTTTCCTGGCAAAATAAAAGTGTAAGGCCCCGGTAATGCTCTTTTTAAGATTTTAAAAGTTGCAGTATCGATTTGTTTAACATAATCTGAAATATTACTCAAACTTGAACAAATGAAGGAAAAATTTGCTTTTTCTAACTTAATTCCTTTAATTTTTGCAATTTTTTCTAATGCCTTAGTATTTGTAATATCGCATCCTAAACCATAAACGGTATCTGTTGGATAAATAATTAATCCGCCATTTCGTAAAACATCTACAACTTTTTTAATAGCTGCTTCACTTGGTTTGTCTTCGTATATTTTAAGAAAATCTGCCATATTTTTTGATTGTTAGATTATTAGACTGATGGATTTTTAGATTCTAATTATAACCTTTTTGACTTTTGATTTATTACTATCCAATTACCTCCAGTTTTGCAAAACGCAGTAATAATTTTTTTACGCCACCAATATCAAATTTAATTTCGGCTTTTTTATCGCCAGCCATTCCTTCAATGTTAATAATTTGTCCTTTTCCAAAACGCTCGTGCATGACAATATTTCCAATTGCTAAATTAGCATCAAACAAATCAGTACTTCCTTTTGTTTTAACGCCAGAAACAGGCTTTAGTTTACGAACGTTAGGCATATTAGCGTTCCCATTTATATAAACTGGTGGTTTACTTGCTTGCGGTTTTGCTAAACGTAATTTTGATTTATCTATATCTCCAAAAATATCTACATCCATCATAGGTTTGTATTTATAATTAGACGTGTTTTCTGGATTTAAATATTCTAAATAGGCGCTGTCAATTTCTTCAATAAAACGAGATGGTTCACTGTCTATTAATTTTCCCCATCGATAACGAGATTGTGCATAGGTTAAATAAGCTTGGTTTTCTGCTCTTGTTAGTGCAACATAAAACAAACGACGCTCCTCTTCTAAATCGCTACGGGAACTTAAACTCATTGCGCTAGGAAACAAATCTTCTTCTAAGCCAACTATAAATACATGTGGAAACTCTAAACCTTTTGCTAAGTGAATAGTCATTAGCGCTACTCTATCATCATCGCCAGTATCGTTATCTAAATCAGTAGCTAGAGCAACATCTTCTAAAAATTCAGATAAAGCTCCACGCGCGCCATCAATTTCTTTTTGGCCTTCAATAAAATCTTTAATACCGTTTAGTAATTCTTCAATATTTTCAATTCGAGTAATCCCTTCTGGTGTGCCGTCTTTTTTTAATTCTTGAAATAAACCCGTTTTTTTTGTAACATGATCTGTTAAATAAAGTGCATCTTGGTTTTCATTAATTACCTGAAAACTTTTGATCATTATTACAAAATCTTGTAATTTATTTTTAGTTCCTGAATTTAATTTTAAATCTATTTTATCTAAATGCTCTAAGATTTCAAAAACAGAACGCTTGTAATGATTTGCTGCTACGGTTAATTTTTCAAGTGTGGTGTTTCCTATTCCTCTAGCTGGATAATTAATAACACGCATTAAAGCTTCCTCGTCTTTAGGATTAATAATTAATCGTAAATAACACAAAACATCTTTAATTTCTTTTCTTTGGTAAAAAGATAAACCTCCATAAATTCTATATGGAATATCGCGTTTACGCAAAGCGTCTTCCATGGCACGAGATTGTGCGTTTGTGCGATATAAAATTGCAAACTGACCATTAAATAATTGGTTTTGCATTTTTTGTTCGAATATTGTAGCTGCTACAAAACGACCTTCTTCACCATCTGTTAAACTACGGTGCACTTTTATTTTTGGACCACTCTCATTATCTGTCCAAACAATTTTTTCAAGTTTTGTTTTGTTTTTATCAATTACATTATTGGCCGCTTCTACAATATTTTTGGAAGAACGATAATTTTGTTCTAATCGATATTGCTGCACATTATCATAATCTTTTTGAAAGTTTAGAATATTACTAATATTTGCACCTCTAAAGCCATAAATACTTTGCGCATCATCTCCAACTACACAAATGTTTTGAAAACGATCTGATAAAGCTCTAACAATTAAATATTGAGAATGGTTTGTATCTTGATACTCATCTACTAATATATAACGAAAACGATCTTGGTATTTTGCTAAAACTTCTGGAAAACGATTTATTAACTCGTTAGTTTTCAGTAACAAATCATCAAAATCCATTGCACCAGCTTTAAAACAACGCTCTACATAGTTTTGATAAATATCTCCTAAACGAGGTTTTTTACTCATGGCATCTGCCTCTTGTAAATCTTGGTTATTGAAATATGCTTTTACTGTAATTAAGGAGTTTTTATAACTTGAAATTCTACTGAAAACTTGTTTTGGTTTGTAGATTTCTTTGTCTAATTGCATCTCCTTAATGATCGTACTAATTAAACGTACCGAATCTTGTGCATCGTAAATAGAGAAATTAGACGGAAAACCCAATTTCTCTCCTTCTACACGCAATATTTTTGCAAAAACGGAGTGAAATGTTCCCATCCAAAGGTTTTTTGCTTCACTGTTGCCTACAATATCTGCAATACGCTTTTTCATTTCGCGTGCTGCTTTATTGGTAAAGGTTAGTGCCAATATATTAAAAGCATCTACTCCCTGGTGCATTAAATTAGCTATACGCACGGTAAGCACTCTTGTTTTACCAGAACCTGCACCTGCTATTACAATCATAGGCCCGTCTTTTTGAAGAACAGGCGCTCTTTGCGCTTCATTTAATTGGTCTATATATTGTTGCATTTTCTTTAAAGTAACGTGTTTTGCCTGTGGAAAATTAATAGGATAATTAATTTACAAAAATACGTGATTCAGAGTCAATTTCAAAATGCAATTTCAATTACAAGAATCAATTATATAACTTTATAAGTATGCAAATTAGTTAACTTGCATGAATTAGTATTTGTAAAGCTTAACGTATTTGTAAATTTTACTTTAATATTGATTTTTTGAAGTTGATTTTTTGAATTTATAATTACATTTTGAAATGGATAATATTAATGTTTACTTTGTGGT
>Ga0335398_10007978_pt1 | contig 12723 bp, 13 predicted proteins | sample BON03_FD_205742 | JGI IMG/M metagenome (GOLD analysis project Ga0335398, IMG submission 205742) | Freshwater microbial communities from Lake Bonney liftoff mats and glacier meltwater in Antarctica - BON-03 (spades assembly) (version 2) | ecosystem: Environmental > Aquatic > Freshwater > Ice >...
TGACAAAGCCAGTTGTTGGCTTTATCGCTGGTGTTACCGCACCTGTTGGTAAGCGCATGGGCCATGCTGGTGCTTTGATTTCTGGTGGTGACGATACAGCGGATGCCAAGATGGAAATCATGGAAGCATGCGGCATCAAAACCACGCGCAACCCCTCAGAGATGGGCCGGTTGTTGCAATCGGTTCTCTGAACCCAGGTTCCGCGTCTAAAGCAGTAGCACGACGCAAGAAACAGGGTGTGGTGCGAAGGCGCCACACCCTGTGATTTTTTGGTGGTGCCCTGTTTTTTTCTAGCCAGTCTTGTGGCTTGACTTCGACTTTAGGCTGATGCCTAAGCATCAGTCAGACAGCCATGCCATTTGTTTTGGGGCGTCGCTGCAGGTATTCTCAATCAACCACGCCTCACAAATGCGAAAGGCGAAAGGGGAAAGACGTGAGGCTGCGTTGGTAGCCGTGTCTTAGAATTTAAAAAATTCAGCCTAACTTGTTTTTAAGGAAACAGCTGCCATGGACAAAGCAATCGATTTTTCTGACTTCGGCAATATTATGATACCTACGCCAACGGGTCATTTCGTACCGTATTGCATGACGGGTGATCTGATTTATCTGGCCGGGCAGACCTGCTCACGCGATGACAAGATGTTGTACTGCGGCCAGGTTGGCATCGACCTGCCTGTGGCCCAAGCCATTGTTGCCGCACGCACTTGCATGGAAAACCTGCTGGCAGTGCTATATCGGGCCGTTGATGGTGATTTCAGCCGCGTGGTTCAGTGCGTGAAAGTCAATGGCTACGTCAATTCACTGGCGCCGTTTGGCGATGGTCCCTCGGTGATTAACGGTGCCTCAGACCTAGTGGTGGCGCTGATGGGTGAGTCGGGCAGACATGCTCGCACCGCGGTTGGCGTATCGGCGCTACCAGGCAATGCTGCCGTCGAGGTCGAGGCGATTTTTAGAATTAAGCCGTAGCCGTCTTCACAGACAGCCTGACCACGATCGATTGGCATCAAAGAGACGGTCTTTTGTGGTGTGTCAAATGGGTTTGTTGTCAGTGTTCGTTAAACTGTGGGTTGTGTTCGCGAGTGGTCTGGTTTTTGCTCAAGCCAAATGACGCTTAGCGACGGTTAATCACGTAAGGTTAGCCATCTATTTATAGGGATGAAAAGTAATGACTGAACCCTCTCCAAACAAAAAAGCCAGCATTTCCGTGTTGCAACGCCTTGGTTTGGTAGCCGTAATCGGTATTGTGTTAGCGATAATTTTTAACTATCTTCGTTAATACTTGGTATGTGTGCGCGCAAATGTTGTCTTTGTATGCGCGGCAAATGTCCATTTCCAACGGCCGCATGTGGTGAAGGAACGTCGTGATAACTGAAGATCTACTACCCAATCAGGTGGTCATCGCTACTCGTGCCAGTCGCTTGGCTTTGTGGCAGGCTGAGCACGTGCAGGCTTGCCTGACAGCGTTATACCCTCAGTTGCATGTGTCGCTGTTGAAGTTAAGCACTCGCGGCGATGAAATCCTTGATCGCAGCTTGCAAAAGGTCGGGGGTAAGGGTCTTTTTATCAAGGAACTCGAGAACGCTTTGCTCGATGGTCGGGCGGACTTGGCTGTGCATTCGTTGAAGGACGTGCCAGTTTCGCTTCCTTTTCCGTTCGCTTTGGCTGCTATTTTGCCGCGTGCAGAAGCACGTGATGCTTGGGTGAGTGAGACTTATGCCAGCCCCGCTGACTTGCCGCCTGGTGCCGTGGTCGGTACTTCAAGCCTCAGGCGACAGGCGCAGCTGCAGGTTTTGCGCCCAGACGTGGTGGTCAAGCCACTTAGGGGTAATCTTGACACTCGGTTGGGCAAACTCGATGCTGGCGAATACGATGCGATTATTTTGGCTGCCGTGGGTTTACAAAGGCTGAAGTTGGCCGATCGAATTCGCGTGGTTTTACCGATTGAAATGTCTTTGCCAGCGGCTGGACAAGGTGCGCTTGGTATCGAGATCCTGAACACTAGAGTCGATATGCAAGCACTGTTGCGACCTTTAGTGTGCGAGACGAGTACTGCCTGCGTGACCGCTGAGCGCGCGGTGTCACGTGTCTTAGGGGGGTCTTGTTCGGTGCCGCTTGCCGCTTACGCCGTCCTCAATGAGCATCAGTTGCATGTCCGAGCGCTGGTGGCAAGTCCCGATGGGCAACACGTTATGCGTGCCCAAGCCAATTGTGATGTGAAACAAAACACCATGACGCAAAGTGAATTGCTCGGCGAGCAAGTCGCGCGCGACCTTATCTCGCAGGGAGCTGACCGATTGTTGGCTGACCTGCTCGAGCGGTAGGAAACCGCCAACATGGTGGCCCGCGTTGTCCTGACTCGGCCAGCACCGAGGCAGGTGGCTCTTAAACAGGCCCTTGAGGCCTTGGGCATTGATGTTTTGGCGCTGCCAGCCCTGGAGATTGTCGCTTTGGAGGCAGTCGGTCGACTGCCCCAGCCCCATGAGTTTGATGTGGCGGTTTTTGTCAGTCGCACCGCTTGGCAGATTTATTGGCAGACTTTGAGAGCGCAAGACCCTGGTTTTGAGTGGCCAGTCGAGTGTCAACTTGCCAGCGTTGGTACATCGACTGCCCAAGCCATCGAGCAAGACTTAAAACAGGTTTTTGACGGTGTGTTTCACGTTTTGACACCTGCCATCGATACGCCGCAGGATTCCGAATCACTTTGGCTAAAGTTAAGAGCGGCGTTACGCCCTGGGGCTAAGGTTTTGTTGGTGCGCGGTGAGGAAGGCCGCGACTGGCTGGCGCAAACGTTGCAGGCGCACGGATTTGACACCCTAATACACGAAAACTATCGACGTGAGCCAGCCCAATGGTCTAAGAGCGACGTTGACACATTGCGGCATTGGCAGACTTCTGAATCACTGGGAACATGGCTTGTTACTAGCGCCCAAGGGTTATCAGCGATTCAAGCGCAGTGGGCGATGCATGATATGGGCCCCGCTCGTCCACAGAGCGCTGTGGTTATTCATCCCAGATTGCAAGCGTTGGTAGGCTCATGGTTGCCACCCACCTCGACTGTGCGTGTGGCGCAGCCAGATGACCTTAGCGTGATGAACGCCCTCACGAAACAGCGCTAGAATCGAAAAAAGATCACGCGCGCAAACTTCGCCGTTTTTAAGCGTCAACGACTACAATCAAGCCATGGAAAAAGAAAAGTCATCCGAGATTTCGCCAGCCAAAGACACGCTGCCCAGTAACAATGTGAGTGCAACCACGGCACCGAAGTCAGCGCTCGATCAACCGGTGGATGCTTTGCGTCAATCCAAATCTGCAGACACAAATACCGCAGCATCAACCACAAAATCAGCAGCAACCAGCAAGCCCTCAGTGACTGGTTCTACATCTTCTTCAAGCGGCTCAGCCGCCCAGGCGTCGCCTAGCGAGGCCAAGGGCAGTAAACGCAGTTCAGGTTCGCGCATGGTTATTGGGTTCGGTGTTCTGGTTGTCATTGTTATTGGTGGTCTATCGGCGGTGGTTTGGTGGCAAAACCAGCGATTTGAGACTGTTGCGCGTGAAGTTGCCGATCGCCTGCAACGTGGTGATACGAGAGTGGCACTCATTGAACAGCAAGTGAAACAAGCCCTGTCTTTGGCTCGCTCGCAAGCGCAAACCGTGGAGCAAACGGCTAGTCGACTGCGTGTTGTGGGCAATGAGTTGGCCGCATTAGAACAATCTTGGCAAGCCTCAAATGTGGGCCTTGACCAAAAATTGTTGGTCAATGATTTAAGACGACTTTTGACGATGGCTAATCAACAGTTGGTATTAATGGGCAACGTCAGCAGTGCGATTGCGGTCTTGCAGTCTATGCAAGTGATGCTTGAAAGCCAAATTTCGCCCGAATTTAATGCTTTGACGCAAGCCGTCAACACGGATCTTTCGCGTTTGCAAGAAGTGCCGTTAATTGATCTTGCTGCGATATCGGCTCAACTTGATAGCGTTATTGCCTTAACAGGGAAGGCTCCCTTACTAGTGCCCGATCGCGTGTTTCCAGATATTGTTCAGACGCCAAGGGCCAACAAACCGATGGGTTCGAATCAAACGCCATCGCCCAAAGCCGTACCTGAGCAACAGGACAGTGAGTCATCAAGCTTGCCTTGGTGGCAGCAATTGCCAGGCCAAGCGCAGCAACTTATCAGCGATGCCTCGCGCGTCATGCGAGACGAGGTCTCAAACCTGGTCAGTATCCGCCGCGCCAATGACGCCCAAGCCCTGTTGTTAACAGAGGATCAAGCACAGGAGTTGCGAGCGAACGTTCGTTCAAGACTATTGAGCGCACAGTTGGCGCTCTTGACCAGACAGACCGATATCTGGCGTGCTGAGCTCGAAGAGGTCGAGACACTCTTAAGCACGCGTTACGACAATGAGGCTATCGACACCAAGGCTGCATTGCGTATGGTTAAGACTTTGGCGGCTAAGCCCTTAACTGTGGCACTGCCAAAACTGACTGATAGTTTGAGTGCGCTGGAGTTACTTGATCGAGCGGTATCGGTGCCTTCAGTGCGGTCGGTGCCGTCGGTATCGGGGGTAAATTAAGATGCGTCGTTTGTTTTGGATTGTGCTGACCATTGCCTTAGCGGTTGCCGTGGCCCTGGTGATTCAACGATTTCCTGGCAATGTCTTGGTGGTTGTCGACCAATGGCGTTTGCAGGTGTCTTTGTCGTTTGCCATCTTGGCGCTCCTGGCCCTATTTGTGTCAGCTTACGTGTCGATTCGTTTGGTGGTCTGGTTGACCGATTTGCCAACCCGTTATCGCGGCTGGCGTGGTCAACGGGCTGAGCGTCGAGACCAATCGCGAATGGAGCAGGGCTGGATAGCTTTACTTGAAGGGCGCCATGCTTTTGCAGAGAAGTTACTGACACGGGTGTCAGCTGATTCTAAGGATTGGAAAAGACAGGTACTGGCTGATTTGAGTGCCGCGCGCGCGGCGCAAGAGATCGGTGCCTTTGATCGACGTGACCATTTGATTCAAAAGGCTCAAAAGCGGGTTGCGCAAGATGGTGAGCAGTCGAACATGGCCATTGCAGTGGCCGCGGCTGCGGCTGATCTTTGGTTGGATCAAGGCCAGGCCCAGGCCGCACTTGAGGTTCTAGACCGGGCAGGTGTGAAGGAACGTAAAGACGTTCACACCTTGCGTTTGCTGTTGCGCACGCACCAACAATTGAACAACAATGAGCAAGTTCTGGACTTGGCGCGTCGATTGCGTCGCCAGCAAGCCATCAGCACCGAACAGGCCGATGGCTTGATAGAGACAGCGGCTGCACACTTAATCAAAGCCAAAAGTCTTGTGGCAGATTCGGCCGAATGGGAGTCCTTTTGGAAGTCGCTGCGTGCGGAAGAAAAAGTTTTGGTCAGTGTGGCGCTTGCAGGATCTGATGCCTATCAAGTGCGTGGCAAACTGAAGGAGGCCAGCAAGGTTCTCGAGGTTGCCATTAAAGAAAGTTTTGATCCACGACTGCTTGAAGCTTATGCAAAAGCTGAAGCCGAACAGGTTACACCGCGGTTGCAAAACGCCGAGCGTTGGTTGACGCAGCGCGAAAACGATCCTAATTTATTGGTGACGTTAGGTGCCTTGTGTTTGGCCGCTCAGATGTGGGGTCAAGCACAGCGCTACCTTGAGCAAAGTGCACAACTGCGCAGCGACTCCCATGTGAATGCGCTATTGGGTAGTTTGTTTGATCGGTTGGGGCAACCTGAGCGCGCTGCCCAGCACTGGCGTATGGCCACGGCGGTGAGCGCGGCTTTGCCAACATTGGCACAGGATGTTTTTCTGCCAGCCGCTGATCTTCAAGCCGATCCCGTTTTTACTTTGACAGAGGCTTTTGTTGATGACCCCTTGGCACCCAGTGACACGTCAGCAAAAGAATTGACGAGAGCCCGTGCGACCATCAATGCGGCTTCTGGCGCATCGATCCCAGGCCGCTTGAAACAACAAGATTACGATGAACTCTTTGACAGTGCGCCTTTACCAGCGCATGCGTTTGAGTCGGTAGACAGTCAGTCAGACGAGAAAAACAGTAAGGGTTAGGTGGCTTTTATTGGCTTCGGTCATTTGTCGCCTCCGAGCAGATGTTGATCTGGTTATTCACCCAAGGTGATTTTGTGCGTTGGGTGTCAAGTCCGTCGGCTAGCAAATTCCAAGTGTTCAACCTTGGGATGTCTCGAGATATCTTGGGTTTATTGTCACTGAAATTGCTGGCGCGATATGCCGCCGCGATGCCAGGGTTAAAACGCAACCCCGGCACCCATTAGTGTTTATTTTTTGGCAAAGCGACCTTTTTAGGCCGTTTTGTAATTTGCCATACCGTCGACAATTTCCTTGTGGGCAGCAGCAACACCAGCCCAGCCCTCAACTTTGACCCACTTGCCTTTCTCAAGGTCTTTGTAGTGCTCAAAGAAGTGCTCAATCGACTTGAGAATCATCGGGTGAACATCTTCGTGCGACTCGAGGTTGCTATATATGGGGAGAATTTTAGTGGTTGGCACCGCCAAAACTTTGCCGTCTTGACCGGCTTCGTCAGTCATGTGCAATATGCCAATGGCGCGACAAGGGACAACAACTCCGGGCATCAGTGCAAATGGTGTCATTACCAAGACGTCTACGGGATCACCGTCGCCGGCAATCGTTTTGGGCACATAGCCGTAGTTGGTGGGGTAGTGCATAGCGGTGGTCATGAAGCGATCGACAAAGACCGCACCACTTTCTTTGTCTACTTCGTACTTGATTGGGTCGGCATTCATTGGGATTTCGATGATGACGTTGAACACTTCGGGTGCTTTGTCGCCAGGGGTGACTTTATCAAGGGACATCTGGATCTACCAAAAAAGAGTTGAAGAATTGAAGGAACTGCACCACGGTTTAAAGACTTTTTGATGTGTGAACCATGTCGCATTTGTTGGGTATTTTACCCTCTGCCTTGAGCGGCGTTTTGTACAACACGGAAGGCAGCGTCAACGCTTTTTATGTTAAAGCGCGAGACTGACACAAAGCTTAAGACAATCAACCCACGGGCTCGCCATCCGATAGAATCAATATATTGAGACAATCATGCTTTTTGATGTTCTTTTTATTTAACAATTTTCGCCCAACGGGGGATCAATATGTCGCAATACGTCTTCACACCACCTGCCGTGGTGGGTTTGCCCGTGGTGGGCAGTCAGGCCAAGTTTGCTGTTCGTCATGTCTATTGTGTGGGTCGAAACTACGTCGAGCATGCCAAAGAGATGGGTTTTACCGGACGGGAAGAGCCTTTCTTTTTCTCTAAGCCCGCTGATGCTTTGGTTTATGTTGCCTCAGGCACACAGGGAGATATTCACTATCCGCCAAAAACCAGTAATTTGCACTACGAAATGGAACTGGTGGTGGCCTTGGGAAAGGGCGGGCGTGATATTCCCGTTGAAAAGGCTAACGAGTGTATTTTTGGATATGCCTTGGGTTTGGATATGACGCGTCGCGACTTACAAGGCGAATGTAAAAAACTCGGTCGTCCTTGGGAAGTTGGCAAAGCGTTTGATGAGTCTGGCCCGATTGGTCCGATTCATCCTCTTGATAAGATCGGTGTCATCGATCGAGGCGCAATATCTTTGGCGGTTAATGGGCAGACAAAACAAAACAGCAATTTAGACAAGCTGATCTGGAGCATTCCCGAAAGTATTTCTTTCTTATCGGGTTTGTTTGAACTCAAAGCGGGAGATTTGATATTCACAGGGACCCCAGAGGGCGTTGGCCCCGTGGTGGTTGGTGATCAGATGGTTGGCACCTTTGACGGGTTGGGTGAGCTTAGGGTGAGGGTGATTTAAGTCAGCAACCGATTGGTGTTTTGGCTCATGGCATCCGATTGAAATGATCCAAAGCCAAAACAAAGAGGGTCAAGACAAATGTCTTGACCCTCTTTGTTTTGTGATGATTTTTGGTTTGGTTTTGGCTTGCTTTGGGTTCACTTATTGCATCGTCGCGTCTCAATGTCGAGAACAATGCCGCTATGCTGCTTTACCCATGGCTTGGGCGTTTTCAGGTGCAGGATGTTTTGTGAGGCGATGACCCGCTTTTAGAATTTGGCTAGGGATGTCGTGTTCAACCAAGGCCGGCAACCGTGCGGCAACAGCGACTAACTTTTGCAGGTCAACGCCGGTGTTAAAACCTTCAAGTTCCAGCATGTGTACCACTTCCTCAGTACAAGCATTGCCACTTGCGCCAGGCGCATAAGGGCAGCCACCGAGGCCACCCAATGAGGCGTCAAATCGATCAATACCGGCATCAATGGCTGCCAATACATTTGATTGCGCAAGGCCTCGGGTGTTGTGAAAGTGCAAGGTAAATGTCACTTTCGGAAAACTGGCCTTGGCCATACGTGCGATGTGACGCACTTGGGATGGGTAAGCCATGCCCGTGGTGTCACACAATGAGATCCGTTTGACATTTTGACGGGCGAAATGCTCAATCAGCCTCAGCACCTCTGATTCAGCAATGTTGCCCTCCATCGGGCAACCGAAGGCCGTTGACAGCGACACGTTAACAGCCACGGATGAGTTAGCCAACGTCTCAATGATTTGGCTCAACTGATTGGCTGACTGATCGCGTGTCATTCGAAGGTTTGCTTGATTGTGCGTTTCGCTGACTGACATGACCAAATTGGCCTCGTCGATGCCGCAACTTAAGGCACGCTCAGCGCCGCGAGCGTTGGGAATGAGCACGGTGTATTCGACGCCAGGCTGACGCTTGATACGGTGCATCACTTCTTCAGCATCTCGTAGGGCTGGAATGGCTTTGGGTGAGGTAAAAGAGGTGGCTTCAATTTTGGCAAATCCACACTCACTGAGCGCATCAATAATGGCGACTTTGTCATCGGTGCTGATGAACACGTTTTCATTTTGAAAACCGTCACGCGGAGCGACGTCGTGCATGTAAATGCGGGGTTTGCTCATATTGAAAGTTGTCTCTGTTTTGTTGTTATATGCTGATTCGTTGATGAAGTGATTCGTGTCATCTCATCCCAAGTCAAGGTGTATTTTACGGGTTTTCCCGAGTTTGTGTGACAAACCTTAGGATCGACAGCCATTCATGTGATGCCGCGGTTGCGCCAGTCAGCGCGAGTGCTGCTATCAATTCCCAATTGATCCAATATTTCGTCTGTGTGCTCGCCGAGCTGGGGTGCCAGTCGGTCGACTTGACCCGGTGTGCGAGAAAGTTTGGGAACAATCCCTGGGACTTTGACCAATGAGCCATCGGGTAGGGTCGTCTCTAAAATCATATCGCGGGCTTGGTAGTGCGGGTCAGCAGCGATATCAGCCGCATCGTAACTTTTACCGACTGGTACACCGGCCTCGGTCATGGCAGTTAAGACGTCATCAAGTGTGCGGCTCATCGTCCAGTTGCTAATGGCTTGATCAATACGATCGGCTTGAGCCGCACGGCCGGGATTGTCGGCTAAGGATGGATCGGTGGCCAAGTCTTCGCGCTCGATCAGGATCATCAAGCGTTTGTAAATGCTGTCACCATTGCCGGCGATTAGGGCGTACTTACCATCTTGGCAAGGGTATGCGTTGGTTGGGGCAATCCCTGGCATGCTCGACCCTGATGGCTGGCGGACAGCGCCAAATTTTGAGTATTCAGGCAGTAGGCTCTCCATCATGTTGAAAACCGACTCATAGAGCGCCACGTCTACTTCTTGACCCAAGCCATTTTGTTGTTCGCGGTGGCGCAATGCCATCAACACCCCAATGACCCCGTGTAAACCCGACAATGTGTCGCCAATGGAGACGCCCACACGTACGGGCGGACGGCCCGGTTCGCCACTCAAATAACGCAAGCCGCCCATGGCTTCACCAATGACCCCAAATCCAGGTCGATCGCGGTAGGGGCCGGTCTGCCCATAGCCAGACACTCGCAGCATGATGAGCTTAGGGTTGATCGCGTGGAGCGCCTCAAAACCCAAGCCCCACTTTTCCATTGCACCAGGGCGAAAATTTTCAATCACGATATCAGCTTCAGCCACCAAGCGACGCACGACATCTTGACCTTCTGGCTGGCGCAAGTCCAAAGTAATCGAACGCTTATTACGGGCATGTGCAGCCCACCAAACGGAGGTGCCGTCGTGTACGTAACGCCATTGTCGAAGAGGGTCACCGGTAGGTGGTTCGACTTTGATGACGTCAGCACCAAACTCAGCCAAGATTTTGGCGGCGAACGGGCCCGCGATCAACTGGCCAAGCTCGATAATTTTTAAGCCTGAAAGTGGGCGTTGTAAGGGATCAGAAGTGTTTTTCATGGTTGGCCTGGTTTAGGAGCGTCCACAGGATCAACGTGTGCCATCAGGTCCAAGACGCGGTGGCGACGCATCACCGAATCACGGGCGGCAACCACGATGTCATGGCCTTGTTCAACAGTCAGGGTGCGGTCGACTTCAATGTGTGCGTCAACCAAAACCATGTCTCCCATCTTGCGGCTACGAATGTCGTGAACGCCAAGAACACCGGGGGTTTCATTTAGGGTCTGGGTTATTTCCTGTAATTCTTTCTCATCGATGCCGCGATCCATCAAATCATTGAAAGAGTCTGAACCAAATCGCCAACCCATGCGTGCAATCATGAGACCCACGATCAAAGCGGCAATCGGGTCAAGAATTTTATAGCCTAAAAGATGCCCCAAAATGCCGATGGCCACGACCAACGATGAGGCGGCATCTGAGCGGGCGTGCCAAGCGTTGGCCACGAGCATGCTGGATTTCACCCGCTTGGCCGCAGAGAGCATGAAGCGAAACAAGCCTTCTTTGGTAAACAACGTCAAAATTGCAATGGCTAATGCGATCGGTGCCACATCGGGGATGTCGTCGGGGTTCATGATTCGTTCAACAGAAAACCAAACCATGCCCAAACCAACCGAAATCAGCACAATGCCGATCACCAGGGCAGCGGCTGTCTCAAACCGTTGATGGCCGTAGGGGTGGTCCTCGTCGGGATCTTTTTGGCTGTGGTGGTTGGCAACCAACACCACGAAGTCAGACAATAAGTCAGAAAGCGAATGAATCCCGTCAGCGATGAGCGCCTGTGATCGCGCAAAGAAGCCCACCGCAATCTGCAGCGACGACAGCACAATATTGACTGCCACACTGACCAATGTGGTTCGTTTGGCTACCGCACCTCTCTGAGCTGCGGTATAGCTTGATTGCGCACCAGTGACATCCTGACTTTTATTAGATTTTTGGTGGCGGTGATTCGATCCCATTCGTTTTTTTAAGATCCTTTCGATCGGTTTATCGGTTGTTGTGGTGTCGCATAGCATTGTCGTTCGTTTAAGATCGATTGGCTACTGATTGCCTATCCGCTTTCGTTGCACCCCGTTTGGTTTTTTGAATGCTTAAGGTTTGATGGCTGAGGGTCTACTTTAAGGTGGCATCGGCTAGCTTTACACTGAAAGCCACAAAGAGCCCGCCAACGGCGCCACTAGCCAGCGCATTTAATTTCGGGTGCGCTCGCATCTTACTCGCTAACCGTGCGCCACCGAAAATCAAGCATGAAAGGTAAATCATGCTACAGATTTGAACAACAATACCCAGTAAAAAAAATGTCAGTGCAGGATAGGCGTAATAAGGGTCAACAAATTGAATAAAAAATGAGATGAAGAAAAAAATTGCCTTGGGATTTAGCAAACTGATCATGAGAGCAGAACGCATGGGGTGGCGACGTTTGTCACGCGGTGCCAATGTCTCGATTGATATCGGCACGCTGCTCTGAGGGGTTTGCCAGTGATACCAAGCCAGCTTTAAAAGCCCCAAGCCAATCCAGGCCAAATAGGCTGCACCTGCGTATTTAAGCCCTATAAACAGCAACGGGTTGGCATATAGAACGGAGGCTGCACCTGTCGCGGCCAATGCCATCCATATTAGGTCGCCCAAAAACACACCGGCAGCCGCACGGTAGCCAGCACCCACGCCGTTTATTGATGCCGTGGTTAATACAAACATAGAGTTAGGGCCGGGTAACAACACAACAAAAACCGTGCCCAGAACAAATGTTACAAGATCAGTGATTCCGTACAAGTTGATTTCCTCAAGCGCGCCGGCGTCTTTTGCTTACTGATAAACCCCTTAGGTCGGTTTTCATTTTAAACACCAATTTGAACCGCAACGCGGCGGGTTAAACCGTGTGACTTTGAGAGCGATGAGGCCCCGATGCAATATTTTTAATATGAATTTGTCGTCGTCAGGGGTGAGCAGTCATTGATCGTTGCCCTTGACTCAAGCGTTTGGCATGTCGCATGATGCGAATGTATTCATAACCAATAAAGAGAGTGTTGCGCGATGAAAGCTGTTTTTCTGGATGCCAGTTCTACCCTTGCTGAAGTCACTGAACGTTTGCGACAGAGCAGTGACATGTCTGTTTCTATTCATCGCGATCCAGACGTCACGCCCGAACAGATTCCAGGGGTTGTTGGCGAAGCTGACATTGTTTGGATTGATCACACCAGCTTGCCAACTGATATTGCCAGCCAGTGCCCCAATTTGCGACATGTGATTTTCTTGGGAACCGGCGCCCGTTCTTACATGAGCCCTGAGGAATTGGCTGAAATCGGTATTCAAGTACACATCATCAAGGGCTATGGCGACACGGCAGTGGCTGAATGCGCCTTTGGGCTGATGTGGGCTGCAGTCAAAGGCTATGCGGCAATGGATCGAGGCGTACGGGCGG
>Ga0335398_10007983_pt1 | contig 12720 bp, 13 predicted proteins | sample BON03_FD_205742 | JGI IMG/M metagenome (GOLD analysis project Ga0335398, IMG submission 205742) | Freshwater microbial communities from Lake Bonney liftoff mats and glacier meltwater in Antarctica - BON-03 (spades assembly) (version 2) | ecosystem: Environmental > Aquatic > Freshwater > Ice >...
CTTGGACTGCAGTGCAGCTTTGCGAGTTGCTGTCGGGCACAAACATCCCCACCCCGCGAGCGGCTGCGATGTGGGGTCTGGGTAGTCTGGTCTGTGAAGTTGTTGAACTACAAAATTTCATCGCCGGAGGTGCCATCATCATATCGCAAATATTCAGCGATGCTTGTCGGCCACCAGCCGAGGCTGACAAAGCTGACGAGGCCCTGCAATCCTGCGCAGTCTATGCTATTGCTTGTCTTACTCGCTTCAACACACGACTGCAGGACAGAGCCATCGCCGACCGAAATCTGGTCCAGAACTTTACAGCAGTGCTCCTTGGGTCGACAAAGGTGTTTTTTTGCTCTCGAACATCTAATGGCTTTGTCCCGAAGCTGCCACGCGCCACTCCTGCCGCATTTTTTTTCTGTTCTTGGAAAAATTGAGCTACCCGAGAGATCTTCCGCCCTATTTCCGATTTTCGATTTTTTAATTCCCACGGGATCCACTATTCAGTCTGAACGTGCAGTTCACAGTGTGCATACTGGGGTGCGTGTGTGTGGGGCGCGCGGCGGCCGAGCGCTTCAGCGCGAGGTCGCCGCGCGCCACTCAGGTTACCTTTGCGTCCGGTGCAATTTCAGCACAAAAAAAATTCGAAAAAAATACGGCACCTTTCTTTTTTCAAAAAACCCGGCACAGAGATTGCTATACAGTAACTTGTGATTGCTATACAGTAACCTGTGACCCGAGGGTTTGCGTTAAGGAAAGGGAGCAATGGTTCAGGATCGGCGTCAGTGTCCAATACAGTAGGAAAATGGAGGGTAGCTACCTAGAGGTAGGGACGAAATACATCATATGGAGCAGTGAAATCGGGGGAAATGTATAATATGGGGTAGTGTAAGAAAGGTGCATAACCTAGGGTAGTGTGATGAAAAAAATGCACTAAACGCATTTTTCCAGTCACAAGTCTATGGAATGGTACGAGGTGGTGTGCCTGCGTCAAACTTCGGTACAGATCTGACTCGGCAAATATACAGACGGCGGTGCTCTCCTTCAACTTGCAGGCAGTGGGAAATATCTGCTACAACAATCTGCGTAAGTTCTCGTGTCACCAAAAGTACAATCTCAGACTGCACTTGAGTTGGTGTCTTGCACGTGTAGAGTATCCTCACCACGCTGCACCCCTGGGGTCCAACATAATGTGCGGGCGCACAGCAGTGAGGGTGGGCGAATTGAAGAGGTCTTCAGCATGTCATAATGGACGCGGATATGCGGGGCGTCGTTGGAAAGGTGCGCGGCAGCTTTGTCGCGTTGCACCTCACCGCCGCGCGCCCAGTCACTGTTCGACCATAGTTCGAGAAACGCTGTTTTGTCGGCGTTTTCGATTTTTTACTTAAATCCAAGGGGTGGCGGCGGGCCTGCAAGGTTGTCCGGGTTGCCATTTGGAGATTCGGGAGCAACTTTTGCGAGAAAACAAATGTGTGTTTGGGTGCGCTGGAAATAAGTACCGTAATCTGAAGATTCGGTCTGGCCTGCAACAGGTTGCGGAGGGTTTATTGTTAGTGGGGGTTAATCTATTTGAAGTTCGATGCTGACACTCTATTTTCAAGCAGGGGCGCAGCAGAATTGTGCGGCAGAGGGTGTTTTGAGTGCGGTAGACTCGCTCTGCTATTCGAAAGATAACACGGTACGAACGACAGCTTGCCGCTGTAGGGCAACATTCCTTCAGCTTTTGTCGCGCGGGCCCGGGGTGCGCGTCGCGGTGTCTCCGCAAAGACCTTTTGATCCAAGTCTGTGGCATGCCTCGTCGGCCAACACAGAGCCGTCGTCGCGTACTGCAGAATCAGTTGTGCGGTTGCGCCCGCCGTCTGCGTTCAACGTGCTGTCACCATTCTCACAGGATCTATCTACCCCCTCCTCCGGTGGTAGACGAAGACCAATGACTGCTCACAGCAAGACATCCAGCTTATTGCCCTTACGTTCGTCACACAGCACGCTTCAGCTCAGTGTGAGCACGTTCCCAGAGCACGTGTCACAATTGAGGCACTCTCCTGCCGGGCGTCCAGACACTACAGCCTCAGCCTTGTCAGGCTGGTTGCCAGGCAAGCACAACTATGACCGTGACCGTGACCGTGACCATACCGCGCCCATGACCATGGGTGTTGCAAGCGCGTCAAGATATCATCTGCAAACTGCTGTGACTCCGTATCAACCCCGGCCGCCTACGGGCGTTGGCTCCACGAGTCCAAGCATGCATGCGCGAATAATTTCATTCGTTTCGCCTGTGCGTGCTTTGCCAGAAGGTGCAATCCATTGGACGACTGCTGACAGCACATCACCGCCTGCATCTCGCTCTCCCGCCTTTGGCCGTTTTGAAGACTCGCTGTCACGATCGCCGCTCAACAGGTCGAGAGATGTTTCGGATCTTTTGTCTGATTCGATCAGGAGGCAGCAGCAATTTCATCTAGTCGACTCGGAGTAGGAATCGACACATTTCCAAAAGAAGTGTAAATCAACAGAGGAAAATATGTGAATAAATCAACACCAGAATTTACGTGGTCAAGACGATACACACACACGCACTCTCTCTCTATCTCTTAATCTCTCTGTTTTTCACTCACATATATAACGATACATATACTGTAACGGATGTGGATTTTTCTGATGTTTAATCATCGGAATGAAGTAGGAAGTTAATTTCACCCTGACACCAACAGTCTTCGAATTATTCTCGCGTGGACTCCAATCAATATACATTTAATTTCCTATTCCAAATAACTTGAAGAGGTGGTCTAATCCATGAAAGTGGCCTAGTTTTGGATGTCTCATAATGATCTTGCAGCTTCCTTGTCCCTCTTTCCTGGATTGCCAGAGAGTCATAATTGAGATTTCTCGGAAGTTTAAAGATAACATTTTCCAGAACCGTGACGTCGAAAAAAATCAACTAATCTGTGGTTGGGGGTTTCGACATTTTTTTGCACGAATTGGGTTGACTCTTTCTTGTAACACTTGCTGCGCGCGTCAGCGCTCACGCTGAGCACAGTGTGGTGCTTGTGACATCGAGGTTCCCAATCGGCAACTATTACGAGAATAACCGATTTCAACCAAACAACAACTGATAACTAAATCCTTTCCGTTTCGGAAAGTCTGTTGATTGATGTTGCTTTTCTTACCTCAAAAGAAATAGTAACAAGGCTAGTAGCTACTCTCTCTACTCAAATGTTTTTAGATCTGAGTTGTCATTTTTATTAAATTTGTGTGCGTGTGCATATACTTGGCCTTCGTCCGTAACCAAAACCTACCTCCGCAACCTCCAATCAGGCGGCTCTTGCGCCTGGTTCTCGTCATACCTCAATGACGTGATACATATACGTATCTATGCATTTTTATGATGTATTTTTGGAAAGTCAAATTTGTGTATATCTAGGAGTGTATTCCATTCCTAGCGCTACTATTTGTATTTGGTTGGGTTGTGCAATTCAGAACAATACTATACAGTCTCTCAGGGCATGAGAAAATTGGTGCTTGATGAAGTCCTTGAGCACCACAGCGGCGTGAAGAATATTACTATGTTTTTATGGAGTTTCCAGCAAAACTACTAGACTATTTCTTACGAAGTAATAAAAGTGACATTAATCAAATGATGCACGACTAGATATGTTGTTGGAAAATAGGCTACGTAGTAAGGCTCAGAGGGGTGGTGTTCATCATTTGAAACACTACTGTAGGAAACTCGCGAGAAAAGATGGCGAAAATAGAATTTTTGATAAGGTGAGCCCCGCGGCCAAGCGCGAGTGCGACCCATAGACAAATTTCTGTGGCAGTGGATGAGGCCTGCACCAACGCGGGTGATCGAATGGTGCTTGTGAGACACCGTAGTGGTGATTGTGTCATGAGCTAGCGTGGATTTGGACGGATTTCTTGAGCGAACAGCGTCGGGCGACTGATTTCGTAGAGACAGCAGGCAGGGAGGGCAGCGGCAAACGACAGCCTGCACGATGCTCACGCAAGACTCAAGATAAGTTTGCAATAGCTTTCATGGCAAAGCCTCAGAAGCTTCTGCACAGTTGCAAAGGCGCGCATGCACGAGTGCATGTGCAATTTTGGCGGAGAGTATGCATGCATTTCGACAGGTGTTGTGAGCACTGTGACCATGCTTGTGAAGGTGTGTACGTTAGACAGGTGTTGTGAACATTAGCATACATATTTGCGTACAAGCTCGCCACACGATGTGCATATGCGCTCAGGCTCATGTATGTGCAGTTTGTTCACTCAGCGTTGGGGAACGAGGATGGGGGGGTCCAACTAGAGTATGAGGGCACTTGTTGCTTGGCGTGGGGGGTTGTTTTTCTCTGAAGGAGAGATAGGGGTGTTGTCTGTGTCTTCTCTATTTTTAATGCAGATGGGAGTGTATGTGGGTGTAGGTGTGTGTATACGCACATACGCACACACACACTGCACAGATGGGATACTCGGGTGTGAGCCCAGGGGTCAGGATGAGACACCTGGAGGGCCCGAAGAATCCAGATTGACTAAATCTCGGCATATATGTTTTCGTATACGTGTACAAAGTACACATTTGTATATATATGTTAGGAGGCGGGATGAGATCTTAGACTAACTGCTTTCTTTCTTTAACATATTTTTTCTTTCGACAAAGAAAAACAAAAGATGTGAACGCAAATCACCGATAATCTCACTACTAAAAAGTAATATTTGAGCGCATGGACCCTCAATCAAGGGTGCTAACCCACCTTTTATATTAATAAAAGCAATCATCATCATCACCACAGGCTGTGTCTGCATCTAGATCTAGAACAGACAAAGTTCGAAACACGATTTGTCACAAAAATCAACACTAAAAGAATCGCGTTCCTGTCGCCCCAGAATTTTGTCCAGAACTCAGATATCTCTATTTATACAGTAATTTTATTGGATATCTGGAATGGAAATAGTGTAGTCTTGAATTGTTATTCAGTTGCAATGAAGTATCTTGTAATGGGTTCCGACTAAGAACCTTGACAACACAAGCATTAAAACGTGAACAGCGTACGCGCGCTCAGGCTAGCGCGCGCAGAAAGGCTTAAGGAAGAGGCAAAGGGATTCGTCCCAAAAAAATGATCAAACCAACAAAAAATTGAACATAAGGCAAAGTTTGTCCTTCCATAAAATCACAAGTACGTATAACTCCAAAAAAAGAAATATAGATAGGAACGGTATATGTAGGATCATAATGATCGAAACCACTTTATCCCTCTAAATATATCTAGGTGTGCAGTAATGCGAGTCTCATTTCTTGTCCCATTTTAGTCCCCAACTCTAGCAGTCCCTTGGATGGTGAGTTGGGACTTTTCACATTCAAAAATTACGCTCGCAGATCTTCTAAAACAAGAAGGGACGGTTCTCGAACAGAACAAAACAAAAAAATATCTTGCGAGAACCTCAAAGAGTTGACTAAAACATATATTCAAATTCCAAATATCTCTGGATTGAACTATTTGTCTAAATAATTCTAACTGAACCCTGCTCGCAGGACCAGCTTTGCAGATTTGAGTTTGCAGATTCAATCTCAAATTTCCACCGTGTAAAATCTATCCTGATACCAGCGTAAAACAAGGCTCTTCTCCATGTCCTTATATGTTGCAAATTGAAATTATAGAAATCAATAATTGAAAATACTATTTTGTTTGCACAAGCAATGGAACCCCAAAATGGAAATACTTGTTTCTTCCATTTTTTTGGTCATGGTAAATGGTTCAAGGTTTGGGGCGGTATTGAGGAATCAAGAGGTGACTCCAGTAACACCATCCTTTCTGAACATTCAAAACTGTCTACCTTGGTATTGCTTAAATTGCCGGGGGGTCTTGATTAGAAGAATTTGAATTGTCGATTTGTAAAATCATTATCTTAATAGGCAATTTTAATTTTAAATAGTCATTTCTATAATTCGTAATCTCAGACCCATCCTTTTTCAATCCCGTTTTATTGCCCGCCTAGTCGTCGAAAGCTCAAGGCCAGAATTCCCAAATAGTGTGTGTCCGGGTGGAATTGATTTGTTATTCAAATCAATTCTTGATGTCCAATGTCCATTGAAATTCATTTTTGGATATCTACTGGTAAACACGAGGACTCAGAGTCGGAAACACTGTTTTTTTCCCCGAAAAGTCTTTTGGATTGCGGTACAGTTTCCGAATACGCAGGACTTCTGAATGCGTTCGCGCCAAAAGTCGCCAGGGATGGACTATTTACTATTTAGCATGACTCTACTATTTTACTAAGTTAAACGATATTTGACTGCGTAAAATGACTCCAGACGTGACAGTTTGATTGATTATTGGTGAATCACAAAATGATTCCAGAGACTTCACTACGTGGATCAATTTGACTGTGTAGATCAAATCTTGAATAAGTAAATTGAATCTAGATGTCAGGTTGCGATGTCAATACTGATTGTCATAACTTTTGAAATCTACTCGACACTCAATCAATTGTGTAAAATGACTCCAGACCTGACTTCTGAGAAATAAGTGCCAGAGCAACTCTGTCTCGGCCTCTGCACGACAACTTTCTACTGCAGCACCACTCTCCTCTTCAAATCTACCCTTCAATGCGCCTCCACAAAATAAACCCAGTGACCCGCCGCGCCCGCCACTATCAGAACCTCATAAGTCCTCGTTGTGTCGTGGCGTAATCGACTTTTCGCTTGCAAAATAAAGTAATGTATATAACGAATATGAAAAAAGTTATTTCTTATTCAGAAAATCTTACATGAATATTCGTCATGTTCATTCCATACGTGCAAGTTATTTCTTATTCGAAAAATGTTATACACATATTCGTGGCATTCCGACTGCCAAATAACGTATCTGATAGAACGAGTATATAATCGACTTTTCTTGTGTGAAATAACGTATTTCCTGATTGTTTTTCCCGACCGCTTTCAGAAAACTATTGGAGAATACGAATTTTCCCTTCATCGTACTTCGTAAGTTTCCATCAAAAAATGGTGTATGACTTAATCATCTTTTTGGGTGCAAAATAACGAATTTTCAGATTATTTTGTGTAGCAATTCTCAAAAAATGATGGAAAAATAATCATGTATTTTTCAACTGTTTTTGGCTCCCCGGTGGGTCGAGACCGCCCGACCCAATCAATGATTCATGTTCCCTTACTGGTAAATAGATTTCAGAAAAGGACTGCGCTCTACAGGACCACGCTGTAGCAAGAAATAGAACTTGAAGGGGGGGACGCAAATTGTAAAAGGTCAATGAACTCGGATGGGCTAGTGGTCGAAGAAAAGAAGATTGCTCTGATACGAGAGGAGGCAGCACATGGCAATGCGCTGCTTCTCTTGAAGGAGCTCGAGAAAGACGAAGAAAAAGAATGATAGAAATCAGGCAAGAAAAAAAGGAAAAAAATCACACGTCAGACCACAGTTTTACACGTGGCTGATTCTGCTGGAGGTGAGGGGCGAGTAGTGTTGAAGGAGAATGAGGAGGTCGAGATGAGCGCGAAGGAACATGAGGAGGAGGAAAGTGATGCGGTAGAGGAGGTGATGTCACACAACGGATTTATGGAGAGATGGGCTGTAGTGCAGAAATATGGGCCTAAAAGTGAGGGAACAAAGAAAGGGAGAGACATAAAAACGACTGCGCCCTGGGCCATGCAGGATCAGGTTGCATTAAGTTGCATGAATGCGCCTTCCTCCAATGTTTGCCATAGAGAGGTAGAAAATGAAATTGGAAAGGGGGAAGTAGACCAGTAAACTTTCAATTTGCCCATCCTTTCTGTGACACAATCCTCCCTGAATAACAAGGAAGGGAGGGGGGGGGGGGGGGGGGGGGGAAGGTGAAAAGTCAGCACTTGATCCTGGGGACATATTTGTTGGTGTTATTGAGCAATCTATTTGGTGTGATGGCGCATCTGTGTATGTGTGTTGCGTGTGTGAGTGTGAACATGCTCGCTTTCTCTCAAAGCAAAACTTTCTCTTATGCACACCCGTGCATGGGGCCTGTTGCCGTGAACTCAAACCCAAATACACGTCATGAAATTTGAAGGTAGGAGACGCAAATGTGACATACAGTATGTCTAGCTTCTTCATTGTTGTTTTTAAAGGGTTGTCCCCACATGGTATGTATTACACTTTGCAACATTTCCTCTCATACACCAAGACACCAGTGTGCACGCACACTATACACATGTACATATATATATGCATATATGTATACATATATATGAATATGTATATATATACATATCTGTATATGTCTATATGTACATATATATCTATCTATCTATCTATCTATCTATCGATCTATCTATCTATCGATCTATCTATATATCTATCCATCTATATTTACATACTACATACATATATACATATTTATATATATATGTATATGTATATGTATATGTATATGTGTACGTATATGTATATATGTAAATATGCATTTATGTGTGTGTGTCTGTATGTAAACAAATGTTCTTGACATGAAATCACAAGTGTGACTTGCCTTTAGAGTTTGTTCAAAATAAACAACTAACATTTTTATTATTCTCTCTTTGTGTGTACAAACAAATCTATTGTATTGACTGCGAAGAAAGGGGAGGTCTCTGAAAACTCTCCGCTTCAATCGTGTTCATGATTATAGATATTAGTCTTGCGATTTTATTGTTGTTTCTAGCAACAGTGACAGCCACAGAGAGTGGAGGCAAAAGCATAGACAACGGCAGAGGCAGAAGCAGAGGCAATGGTAGAGGCCAAATAGGATGACACAGAGACACAGAGACACAGGGACACAAAGACACAGAGACACAGAGACTCGGACGCAAAGACGCAGAGACGCAGCGACACAGCAACAGAGAGACAGAGTGACAGAGAGGCAGAGAGACAGAGAGACAGAGAGACGCAAAGATAGAGAGACACAGAGGCACAGAGGCACAGAGGCACAGAGGGACAGAGACGCAGAGACACAGAGACACAGTGACGCAGTGATACAGAGACGCATAGACGCAAAGACAACACTCTCCTCTACACTTCTTTTATAACTATGTAACAGTGCAGGCAGCGAGGGAATGGCAACAACAGTTACGGCTGCCCACCACTCCATCTGGAGGCAACTGTATGAAAGCATGCACGCTGCACAAAAGCCAAAGAGCAACCTCAAGTTTGTCGCGCTTGACAAAGAAAGTAACATGAGGCTCGCTGTGGCGACGAGAAGAGTTTCTAAGAATCTGCAGCAAGGAATATCTGACAGAGAAGGCATAGGATATAGAGGTGACACAATACCTTTCAAAAAAAGTCAAGAGGCACGGTACAACCCCGATCCAGGGTCTTTCTTCGTAAATCGATTCTGGGGCAGGCGACAGGATGGGGTCGCAGTCAATGAGGCTCTGAAGATCGGATACATTTTAGAATTTAAACGGTCGACAGATAGGGACGAGGGGTTCCTAGAGGTGAAAGACGCAGAAGCAAATGAGTAGCGCAAAAGCATCTTTGGTTCGATCAAAGCTGCTGCTCCGGAGTGGGAATTTGAGCAGATTAAGTTTGTAGTGTGTAACTGCGGATCGGTGGTTGAGAGCGACATCTACACCAAGCTCAAAAAGCTTGATGTACAAGAAGGGGAAAAAGACAAGCTGTTCGCCGATCATGTGACACAGGTATGCGAAGCGCACAATCGGGTGATTGTGTCCTTCCTCCAGCAGGTGCAAGGAGGTACGAGGCCAACCACAGAGGGATCAAGGGAGAACATCAGGCGCAATGCGCACGTGTGAGGAGATACAGAGAGGAACACACGCTTGTAAAGCGTCAAAGCTAGGGCCCGTCGAACGATGGTGGACTCAGGATGGTAAACTGGGAATCACAATCCAAGACCCCCCTCCAGAGTCCGGAAGACGGACACACTTATTGTATTTTACTTATTCGTATTGCATTCTTTCACCTGTCTCAAAACTTGCTACTTCACTGCTTGTGTTACGTCACTGTGAAGATCTATTTCTATTTTCTATGTGAATACTGCACGTGACGTCGTCACGGTTTTGCTTATGTTTGTTAAATATGTATCACTTTACCTACACATTTTCACATGCACATATAGAGGCACACACACACAAGCACACATGTACAATCAGCACACAAGAGGAATGGCGACAACCAGGCACAGGAGCCTGGTTCAGAGGGGCAGAAGAAAGGCCTTGTTAGAGACCTTGCACACACAAAAAAACAAACATGTCAGAAAAAAGCGATATTCACGAATCTAAAGAAAAGATTCGGGCACGTAGAGCTTCCAGCAAAGCTACTAGACTATTTCTTACGAAGTAATAACAGCAACATCAATCATTTGCTTTTTTCTCCTCTCTTTATTCTCTTCCACTGCTGTCGTTTGTACCTATATATGCATATATGTATGCATTCGTACATTCAAACATAAATACAAGCAAATACACACATGGATGCATATGTGCATACATGCATACACACATGCAAATGTATACACAAATACACACAAACGCACATCTGTGTTTTTATCTGTGTCTGTACCTGCGGCTGTGTCTGTATCAATGCCTGCTGTGTCTATGTCTGTGTCAGTGTCAATGTCTGTGTATGTGTTAGTGTCTGTGTCTATGTCTATGTCTATTTCTATGTCTATGCCTGTGCCGCAGCCTGATTGATTGATGTTTCTTTTATTACATTATGAGAAATAGTCAAAAAGCTTTGCTGGAAGCTTTTTTTACTTGAATCTTGCTAGATTTGAGGTCTTGGTGTGCCATGATTTAATTTTTTTGATGTGTGTGTGTGTATGTGCTAGGCATTTGTCTCTGACCAAAAGCATGTCTCCGTCCTTTTCAACCAGACTCATGTGCTTGGTTCTTGCCACTGCTCCTTGTGTGCGCTGATTATGCATGTGTGCGTGTGTGCGTGTGTGCGTGTGTCCGAGTCTATATATGTGCGTGTGTACAACAATGTAAAATGGAAATGACAAATATAAACAAATATGAGCAAACCCGTGAAACCGTCACGTACAGTATTAGAGTAGAAATGTAGAATACATGTTCATAGTAATGTAAAAACAAGCAGAACTGCACCAAGTTTTTAGACAAGTGATAGAATAAAATACAAATGGGAGAAATACAATAAATGTGTCTGTTTCTATTGCACAGTTGCCTTACACATGCAGCAGATGAACGTACAACATTACCAATCCTGCTTCGTAGACTAGCAAAGAAATGCAAATTAAATCCCCATCTCAAACAGACCATCCGGATCTGGTGGGACAACGCTCAGGAATGGCTGCCTGAGGAGAAGGACGATGCTAAGCGTGAACATAGTGCTGCACTGCTCGTGGAGTTGGAAAAAAAATGGGATTTACCTGATTGGCTTCATGTGAGACGAAGTAAAAATAGTTTAGCTGGTCAGAGCACGGGACTGTCTGTCTTGAGGTTGCCGATTCAATTCAGGCAACACCTCCAAAAATCGAGAATTCAAATTTACATTTGAGCACATAAAGCTTTTAGCAAAGCTACTAGACTACTTCTTACCGAGTAATAAGAGCAACATCAGTCAATCAAAACTTCACGCAGCGCGTATCCTGGTACGGACACGTCCTATCAAATTCCCAATCCTTACCAAACAAATGAAGGGGGAGAACCTGCCAAGACGAAGGAACAGCATATATTGACATGCAGAAGGTTGGATGTGCACTAATACAGGACGTACGACAAGCCCATCAGAGCCTCCCGGCCGGATTCGTTCGCAGGGATCCAGCCACCACATCGCATCTCTCACAAATTTTTGTCATCAGAGCTCCTGAGAGATATCCCATCTGAAGAACAGAGCTGATTCGGACAAGGTGGTATCAGACATAAGGCTAATCGTGAAATCAGAGGGAGACCTTGTCACGAGAATCTTTTTGATACACATTATCATCATCGAGATCTTCTCTGAAGATCATGTTTTGCTTCTCCAGCAGTGATTTTTCCTGTCGAGATCTTTGTGCTGTACTGATGGCTATTACATTATGTACACCTTTTAGTCTGTCATAACGCAGATTCAAATTCATGTTAACCGCAATAGCCCAATGGTCTACGCAGAAGGGCCCTGGCAGCGTTGCCGCCGCTGTTTTTATTGTGCGCAAATCCACCATCTGAATTTCAATGGAGTTATGATAAGAATACAAACTCCGTGTTTACATTTTGTTGTGTCTGGTACTTGGGGACCTGCATGTGTTAAGGCCCCTGAACAGGTAGGACTTCACACTCTGGAAACAAGGAAAAGGACTTAGCCGGATTGACGAATTCTGGGCATGAACTACTCCATTTTTAACCAGGTGCACTCTTCAAGTCACACCAGAAATGCAAATAAAAGGATTTTGTTTTTGTTTTTGTTCATTATAACTGACACACCAATAACCCCCCAATTACATCAGAAACGCATACGAATGGTGCGCAGTAGTACAGTGGTCTGTAGAATCCCGACTGAATTGAACAGCGCTGGCACTGCTGCAATGGACATGGTCACGGTTTGTTCGTTCGTTCTCACACTTTTTATTCTTACGTCACTGATTTTTGTTGGTAGTTTGTTCGTTCGTTGTCACACTTTTGTTTTTAAGTCACTGATTCTTTTTTTTTGATATGCCGCCACATGACATAATCCCTGTATCCTACACGGGACCTCCGGTGTCGCACCCCGACACCATACACTTCGAGATAAGTTTATCCCCATAAACATTGTTCCCTATAAGGGC
>Ga0335398_10007985_pt1 | contig 12717 bp, 8 predicted proteins | sample BON03_FD_205742 | JGI IMG/M metagenome (GOLD analysis project Ga0335398, IMG submission 205742) | Freshwater microbial communities from Lake Bonney liftoff mats and glacier meltwater in Antarctica - BON-03 (spades assembly) (version 2) | ecosystem: Environmental > Aquatic > Freshwater > Ice >...
TAGTTTTTCTTTATAACAATACCAATACCTTTTCAATTACAAAAAGATAAGAGGGTAGGACTGTTAATGATATTTCTTTAGGGATACTTAACCTACAGGTAGGGACAGTACCTATACGTATATTATCCTTTCTCTGTTAGGCTTTACCATCTTTACCATCTTTACCATCCCTTAAGGACAGGTAAGGTAGGTCCCTTCAGGTATATAGAAGGAATGATCTCTTTTCTGGGTACCTATCCCTGGGGCTTGCCCCTCCAAAATGAGTGCTGACAACAGCACGGAAATCATTCCTTCCTCCTTTATCCCTTATGGGTCCTTTAGGACCCAGTTCCTTTAGGGGGGACGGGTGTTGGGGAACCCAACAATTACCCGTCCAATAGGGAATTAGGGATCTGTTTTCCAGCCGCAGGCTATCTTACAGATCCTAATTCCAATTTGTAACAGGAATTCCGAATGGGTTGTTGGCCGTAGGCCAGTTACCATTCGTTATTCCTGGGACAAGGGGCTTGAGCCCCTGGAAGGGAGCCAAGAATTGGCGGTGGTAACAACCCGCCAACTTCTTGGGGCTCGTCCCTCTACCTTTTGGAAGTCAGACAATTTGTCTGGGGGTTAACCTGCGGTTACCCAGCAACAGACATTAATTGTCTCACTCCAAAAGAGTAGAGAGTTGTTAACCCGTCCCTTCCAACTCGTTCCCTCACCAGCCATCCATAAATTATCTTTGGCTGGTTAGGAATCGAGTTAGGGACGAGGAGAAGGAACCCAGGTGTCCTCCAGCTGTTACCAGTTCCTTTACCATTCTTCTTTAAATTTGTAACAGCTGGGGACCCCAAGGGTCCTTCTTCCTATATTCCATTACCTATTCCTTGTAGGTCCAAAGGACCCCAGGGAATAGGAGCTGTAATATAGCTCTTTCCTACGGTCTCCTCCGGGAGACCTACCCTGGGAAGGACTGGTAACGAGTTGGTGTCTTGAAGTCGCAACAGTTGTTGCGGCAACCAACTCGCAGTCCTTCCCTACTCGCTTCCACCTCTCTTTTCCTTTCCCAAATGGGAGATAGGAAAAGGAGAGTGGAAGGATAAAGGACGTAAGTCCCAGGAATACAGAATTGGCAAGCCAATGAGTATTCCTGCTTCCTTGGCCTTTCTCTTTACCCCCAATTTATATTGGGGTAAGAGAGAAAGGATAGTAGGTCCCAGTTCCTTGCCTCTTGTCTAGAGGCTCCCTAAAGGAACTGGGGTTATTCTTCTTTACCCTTCCAGGGATTCCAACAATGGATTGAGTGTTGGTGTTCACCACCAGCCAATCCATGTTGGGGGCGGAACGCCCAATCCCCTGGAAGGTAGGTAAGGAGAATGGGAATGAGGATGATGCCAGGCTATCGCCACGGCTCATTCATTCCCAGTTACCTATCCTTCTTTCCTTCCCAAAGGATAAAGAAATAGGAAAGGAACAGAAGGATAGTAAAAGAGATGTCCCCAACAGCATCAACAAGAGAGATCCTTAAAGGAAATGCTGTTGGGGGCCCCATCCCTTCCAGGGATGGTAAGAAGGAAAAGAATAATATGCCAGCAGTCATGGACAAAATAATTGACTGCTGGGTATTTATTCTTCTCCTTTCTTGTCCTTACTATCTTTCCTTAGTCTCTCTCTCATCCCCAATCCTCATTTGTATCGTAATTGATTGGGGCTGAGAGGTAAGAGACAGGAAAGGGAATTAGTTACCCATCCCTCATCTTTTCTTGGGACTGCTGTCAACAGCAGGAGGGATGGGGAAAGGAAATAGTCTGTCCCCTGACAGCCTCTGGCTGGGGGACACCAATAGGGAATGGAAGACGTGTGTCCTGACGTTAACGAGACACACGTGGGCTTCCATTCTCCTTTATGGGTCCCTTGAGGGACCTGGAAGGAAAAGGAAAGAAAGTCTAACAGGAAATAGGAAATGAATTCCGGTGCTGAAGGTAACACCGGTAGAACATTTCATTTCCTTTTCCTGTAGGGAGCCTCAATGATTGGTTCTGGCTAACCGCTCAAGCGGTAACCAACCAATCATGGGCTCCTTATCCTTTTTGGTACTCAATCCTTTTGGGTCTATCTTACAGATCCCAAAAGAGATTGAGGGGACACGGGTATTATCTTGGACAATTAAGATATCCCCGTGTCCACATACTTTTTCCTTAAGGTTCAAGAGGCTGAGACTTGTTGGTTTTTCCAACAACGACAGCCTCTATGAACCAATAAGGATGGAAAAGATAATGGAGGAGAACCTGTACGATAGTTGGACGACCTGGCGTTGGCACAGCCAACTAGTTGTCCAACATCTCAGGTTCGTTCCTGATTCCTTTTCCTTTGGGTCCCTAGGACCCCTGGAGGAATAACGAATGGAAACCATTCGGGATTCCCCAGAAAGGAAAAGAATAATAAGGCTGTCCCTGAAAGGGACAGGGAAAAGGAAAGGGCGAACAGGAAACCAATTGAGAGTTCCTGTTCTCCTTTCCTATTCCTATACTAATCCCCCAATCTGTATTGGGGGCAAGGAGTTTCTTTCCCTACCCAACTCTCCCGGTCACTTACGATTCTCTTTGGAAAGGAATTGAGGGAGAGTTGGGGGAAAGTAAAAGACAAAGGAAAGTATACCGAATTGGTCTCTGTAAAAAAGATCCAATTCGGGGAGCAGGAATGATCGATCCATTATTAGATATACAAACTAGAGATCGATCATTCTTCCATTATTACCAAACTGTTAACGGGTCTCTACCTAATTGTATTAGCTATTACCGTTAACGAGTTTGGCTTCCTTGATATTTCCTTACTCTCTTAGGGTCCTCTTCCTTTCTGTCAGAGACTGTAAGAAAGATAAGGGAAGAGGACCCATCCTTCTTTTTCTCTTTTACCTATCCTTTCTCTTTAGCCTCTCTTCCTTTATCCTCTCTCCAGATTCGAGGAACGAGAGGAAGAGAGAGGAAGAAAGGATAGAGAGGGAGGGACAGATAGGAACTGGTTTGGGTTAGTTGTTGCGGTTACAAGACCGCAATTCCCAAACCATATTCCTGTTACTGTCCCTACCCATATGGAAAGGAAAAGTAAAGGAGGATAGGACAAGAGAGTAAGAGAAGGACAAGTACGAGTCCTATCCTCCCTACCTGAAAGTAGAAGGAATATCCTTTACCTTTCTCTGTACCAATTCACAATTAGTGTTGACAACGATATAGGAATTGTGAATTGGGTAAAGATAAAGAGGAAAGATAAGTTCCAATTCTTTGTCCGGTTAAGGAAAAAAGAATGTGGGACAAAGAATTAGGAACGCGTATATTCCCTTGCAGGGTCCTTACGTCCCTAGGGCTGTTGCCTCCTCTCAGTCAACTACAATACAAATTAGAAATGGATTGTGAGTTGACTGGGCAACAGCTAGAGACAAATGAAAGGATAAGTTACCTACTTCCTCCCTGGCGTTCCGCCAGCTCTTAGAAGCTATAGGTACCTTATCCAAAGATGTCTATTCCTGTAGGTACATAAGTCCCAGGTATATGTCCCTTATCCTATATTCCTTCAGAGATAAGCATGGAGGATACCTATTCCTGAAGGAAATGTAAAGGTATAGAGATCTGTAAGAGAGGAAGGGACCCCCAAGGGTCCTACAGGCTTAGCCCAAATGAATTGGGTTTGGAGAGTGACGACTGGTAAGGAGGAAAGATACGAATAACTGTCCAAACCCAAGAATACATTTGGGAATACATTTTGGAATAGATTATTAGGAATGGATATTATTAGGAAAGTATACTTATTTAGTATTTTCTTTTGGGTACTGGTACCTTATTGGTAAGGAAGAGATACTATAAAGGAATACCTTTTAATTTAGGGGCTCAAGCCCCTGCAAGGAGAAGGAAATGTTGGGAAGGGAGAGTATAAGAAGAAGAAGAAGAAGAAAGAGAAGAGAAGAGAGGATACGTGCGTTAACTCTCCCTTCCAGACACATTTCCCTTTCAGGGTGGGTAAGTTATTATCCTTTGGATACCTAAAGCCTAAGGGTAAAGAAGAAGGTAAAGATAAAATAAGAGCATAGGAGATAAAATAATGGTAACGTTAACAGCCAGCTAAAGAGAATTAATCATGCCTGGACGCTGGCGTTAACGTTTCTAAGTCGTCTCTCCTACAGTTCCTTTCCTATCTTTCAAAAGGAGAGACGACCTGGGTCCTTTTATTTCCTTTTCATTTCCTTTCATTGTTCCCAAACCTCCACTCAATTACCGTTACGGTTTGTCCGGTCAGCAACCGCAATGAAACAAAAGATGAATGGCGGTTGGCTGACCATAAAGGAAGATATAATAAGAAAGATATGAATAAGGAATATATAATAAGGAAAAATAGGAAAGGACAACTCCTATATTATTTGTTTCCTAGAGGTAAAATATTTTCTACCTTCGGGACTAACCCCGGGAGTTGTTGCAAAGTCAATCACGAGAACTTGACCAACAACTAACCCGGGGATACGTCCCTTTCCCTTTGGGTCTCTTGACCTTGTCTGCGAGCTCTTTCTCTAATCCCAAAAGAGAACAGGGTATTATAGAGAGCTCTGACAAGGTCCCCTAGATTATTTGTCTACCCTACCAATTCGTTCCTCATTTCTGTTAAGGTGAGAGAACGAATTGCATGAGAGACAAATAATCCCATATCCTTATTGTCCTTGGCCTCATCAACAAGTTGTGAAAGAGAAAGTTGATTGTTGATGAGAAGGCCAAGGAGCCAAAAGAGAATAAGGATAGAGAAAGTAAATACCAGAAATACCAGAAAATACCAGAAAATATTCTGTAACACTAAAGGTAAAATGAAAGTTAAGAAGTGTAAGTTGTTTATTTTGTTCCTATTGGTAACAGCAATCATCCGTAAATTATTTGTGATTGTAAAAGATTATTAGAATATGAGAAGGTAGAAAAGAAAAGAAATTGTGTATAGGAACGTATATGAAATAAGATTTATTTTGGAAAGGTAAGACGTGTTACTAATATACAACTTATCCATTTATAAATCCTTCTTTCTTGCTTCTAGAATAGAGATTAGAGAATGGATAAGTTGGTTAACCAAGAAAGACAAGATGATTAATCCTTCCTTCTTCTTCTTTTGGAGTAGGTACTTTTCCTTTCCTGTCCCAGAGGGACAAAGTAGATGAGATTATTCTTATTCTCCCTTATGCTTTTAGGTATATCCCTTTAGGGATCCCACATTCCATTCTCTAGAAATTCCTATAGGTAAAGTATAAATGGAATGTGGTAAGGATAAAGAAATAAGGAGAAAGGAAATAAGGAGTACCACTCCGTGTTCCTAATTCATTTCCATATAGGGAAAGTAATAGACAAAGTCCTTTGTTATCTAACCTGAAAGGAGAAGGTAAAATATATTCGTACCTGTCCTCCCTTGTTATTTTGTGTATAGGTAAGTTACCTTACCTCTCATTTCTGTATCCTACATGTCCTTATCTTTCTAACAGTCTTCCTTATCTCCTTTAGGGTAAGAGATTGCTTCCTATCTTCTTCAGAGTCTCTCTCTAATTGTCACATCCCATTCCATCTAATATAATTTCAATCATGGGATGTGGACAAGGGAGAGAGAGGAGAGTACCTATTCTACTTTGGGGTAAGGAAATATCTCTGCCTGTTGGGTTGTTGGCAGCTCGCTGCCAGGGACAACACCAACAGGATGGGAAAGTTAAAGAGCCAAGGAATAATGAATTGGACTTGGAAATGTATTCGTGTCTTCTTGACATATCATTTCCAGTCCTACATTATTCCTTGAGAGTCCCTTGAATTGGATTGTTGGACAAGAGACTGAAGATAAAGAAGAGAAAGGTTCCAACAATCCACATTCAAGTAGGAAGGTAAGGAAAGAGAAATGTCCTAACGAGTATCCTTCCTCACTCTCTCCCCTCCTTTGGTTCCTGAAGGATAATAGGGAGAGAGAGATGAAGGACCCTGGGAGTCTCTGTCAAGTATATTCCTAACAGGACAGTGATAGAAAGTAGAAGGGCGGAGCCCCTAATAAGATATGATAAGAAAAGATAGGAATGCTATCTTCTCTGGTATACCAGGAATGTGTAATAGGGAAGGTAAAGAAAAGAGATGACTGCAAGGACAATCATTTAGGATATCGTATATTCTATGCTCTTCTTTCTTTTTTAACCAACCATAACATTCATTTCCTAATCCTTCAAATAATAGTTCTCTGGGTGTTATGGTTGGCTAACTATTCCATTATACCCAAACCGTAAACGAGTTTGGGTTCCTATTGGTACCTTCCTCTACCTTTCTCTCATTTGGATTGGAAGCCAGGGCGTATCACCAATCCAATTTGAGGAAAGGTAAGTAGGAAGGGTAGAGAGTGCTGCGCAGCAGTTGCCCAACCAACACTAACCAGAAAGGTGTAATGAAATGAAACGTGTTGGTTGGGTAAAGAAGAATAGGGAAAAAGAATAGGATGAATGGTCACTCGTTTGTTAAGAGCGCGAGCTCACCATTCATCCCTCCTCCTCCTCCGGATCCTATGGATCCTCTACATATAGGTAGAGTAATAGATATAGGAAGAGTGTAACGGTAGAGTGTAACAGATAAAGGAGAAGGATACTATCTTCCTTTCATGTCCCTATCCTTCTTACCAATACCAATGCTCTATTCCTTTAAGAGAGTAATAAGGAAAAGAGTAAGAGGTTAAACAATTCTTTATCTTTTTTATCTTGGGTTTCCAAAGTTGTTTAACCTCCTATTACCTGTCCCGAAGGGACCCATAATGGATTGTTCATTGCCTGTCAACACGCAATTTACAAATTGCAAGAGAAAAAATAAGTGTTGACACGGCAAGAATCAATCCAGAAAGGAGAAAGGAAAATACGTTGACCAGCTCTCTCCCTAATTTCTGTTTCCAAAAAGGACATCTGTATGAGAGAGCTGGAGTATACAGATAGACAAAAGGAAATGTGAATGAGAATATGGGGACCCTTGGGGTCCAATCTCTTACACCATATAATTATAGTGCTCATTTGGTAATAGACTGAGAGAATTACCAATCCTATACCAATTAGTAAAAGTACAGATGACAGATAATAAACCAAGAATTCCCAGATAACCAAGGCTAATTACCAGATAAGGATATTAATGATGGGAGCTCCTTTCTTGTCTTTCCTACTTGTCCTACTTGTATTATCCCTACGGGTATTATCCTTACCGAACTCTTTGGCAAGGACCTTCCCTGTCTTTTTCCTTTACCAGTTCCTTGTCAGCTCTCTTCTCTGGCTTCTGGTCCCTGTCGGTCCCTTCATCCATATCGTTCACTGACTCGTTCACTGATTGCTGCTGCTGACCACTAGTCGTCTGTCAACAGACGTGTCAGCAGCCAGGAAGCAGGAACGATAATTGTATCCTGTTGGTTCCACCTGCCGTTGCCAGAGAGACACGACAATGTTGGCAACGACAGGTTCTCCAACAACAACCGTGTAACACCTTCAATAATTGGAGGTGTAACCGGTTAGGTGTTGTTGGAGCAGTAACCAACAGTTAGGGGCACCAACCATATGATTCAAAGGTATTAGAGTTGGTGCCCTGCCAAAAGTAGATATTGGTAAAGGAGAATATAAATGAAAGGTAATTCTTTGGGCTCCTTTACCAATACCCATTCAAGGGATTGTTGGTATCTTATTTGTAATCATGGCTGCTACACGTAGAAAGAGATAGGAAAGAAGAGCAGCCATGAGGACACAAAGAAGGATGGAAAATAATTAAGGAGAAACAAATAAGGATAAAGGAATTTGTCACGACTGTTGGGTCCCTACAGGACCCTTGAAGGAGTAGGGACAAATAATAGGAAGAATGATTACCTTACCTGTCCCAGAGGGACAGTACCTATAGGAAGAGAATAATAAGGGAAATGGAATAAGGATTGACGGTTGACTGTTAATGAGCGGTAAGCCGCTCGAGCCAAAGGAGAAGTCAACCGTCTATCTTCCATTTCTTTGTCACGTTCACTAGCCATTCCTCTATATTCCCTTCATTTGGAGGAATGGTGAACGTGAACGTACACGGCTAATTCTTCAAGTACAAATTGTTGATAAAGAATTAGCCTAGGGAATAACTTTCCTATCCTTTGCTATCTTCTCCTAATAAGCATACAATATTTGGAAAGTTATTCCTCTTTCACTTTATTTATCCTTACCATCCCTAAAAGGGATGGGCTACCCATACTTTCTTTTCCCTTGTCCTTTTGGGTACAGTCTCCTCAAGGAGACCCCCAAAAGCAGGTAGGAAAAGAAAGGATGCTCACCATTAGGCAGTCCGCAAGCCAATGGTAATTGGCAGGGACTTGCCGATGGTGACCATGTTGGGGATCCTTTAGGAAGGATCCTTCCTCCTTTACCAGACGTTAACCAACTGTCTATTATTGGGGATAACGAATTCGTGTCATCTTGGAGTTGACGAATTCGATCCCAACTGGAGACAGTTGGTGTACGGTCACTCGTCCCTTGCTCTCTCCTCCTTTCACGAGTCTCTACTCTAGGAGAGAGAGCTCGTGACCAAGACAGAGAGAGCAGGGACAAGCAAGAGAGTTGTAACTGCTGTGCCGTCCTCTGGACTCAGGCTAACAGCAGACAACTCTACCTACCCTTCCTCTCTTTCCTGCATCTCTTCTACGCTTCCTTCATTTACAAATAAAGAAGAGATGCGTGAAAGGAAGAGGAAGGTAGGAAAAGGAAAGACGACTGTTGACTCACTGTCGATATCGATATCGATATCGTTAACCCCAAAGGTCAACAGTCTCTTTCCTCCTTCCCTATCCAATTCCTTGCCAAGCGTCTGTTTCCAAAAAGAATTGAATGGGAATAGACGCATGGCTATTGGAATTGGAATACAAATGAGAAATGAATAAGATAGGAATGGAGAGTTAATTATTTTTACCCATTCCTTTCTTATTCATATTCCAATAAGGAAAAAGAATGGAGGACAGATAAAGGAATAGAAGGGAAATTAGTAAATCATTTTTACTAGAGTAAACCTATTCCTTTATCTGTATCATAACGGCTGTCCTTTGCAGGACAGATAATGGATTGGGATCCTTTGGATCCTTTTTCTATATCCTTTCCATATAGGGAAAGGACCTATCTTTCCTGGGGTTAACCATTCTATCCACATTTCAATTTTGAAATTGGAGACAGATGGTTAACCATCCTTATTTCTTATGGGTCCTTTAGGACCCCAGGGCCCATTGCATTATTATCTCTTCTTTTGTATCCTCTCGTCAACCATAATTAATTACCTGTTATTGGTATTGACGAGAGGGAATAATGCAATGGAATAATGGAATGCAATGAGTGTTGTCGTGAACGTTGTCGTGAACGTTAACCCGACAACACGACAACACGAGTATACGAGAATACGAGAATACGAGAGTAAACGAATTGATGGAAGGGAAATCGACAGCCGCTGGACGTCAGCCAGGTCTTACCAGCGGTTACAAACGATTTCCTCTTCCATATCCAATTCGTAAAGGTATAGAGTATTAACTCTTGGACCCCCAAGGGTCCCCATAGGGAAAATGATTGACGTTGGAGCCGGCAAGCCGCCGGCGAGGAGACGAGAGTCAATCATCTTTCCCTTCCTCGTCCCTCACTCAACTCTCGTTCCTCACAACTCCTGTCTTATAGACAGACAGTGGAACAGAGGTTGAGTGAGTCCCTGCCAATTCCTAACACGTATAGGAATTGGTATTTTATTATCCCCTGTCTCTTCTACTTTCCTTATCCCCCAACCATTCTTATTTTATTTGTATTGGAATGGTTGGGCAGGGATATAGGAAAGGAAGAGAGACAGGAAGGCGGACGGCTGTTCGGTGACAGGCCGTCCCTTGAAGGTCTGCCAACATCTGGCAGGTGACTCCTGGACAACATCGTCCAAAAGAGTACCTGCCAGGTGTTAGCCAGACGTCTTTCTTACAGATACTAATAAGGATGTAGCTTACCTCCTTACCAGTCGGTTACTACCTGAGTTGTCTTTGTCACAGCCTATGATTGAGGATTTATCCGGTAAAAATCTCAGGCTGTTGACGACAACCTCAGGGTAGGTCCCAACCGTCTGTTGAGGACAGAGAATAGGTTGGGACAGTCTCCTTGTCCCTTATGGGACTCACCGTCCTCGTCCCTGCAGGGACAGTCCCATAAGGGAATAAAGAATTAGTCACCATACCACAATACCTATTGGGTAAGGATAAATAAAGAAGGAGGTGACTAATTCCCAAGAAGAATAGGAGGAAGGAAGGAGAAATATAATTTGGGTACTCCAAGTTAACAGGAAGTTACAACTTACCCAAATTCATTTCCTCCTTCCTGAACCAATAGGAAAAGGAATGGGAGTTGTTAATGGATGACTTCATGTCATCTCCCATTCCCTTTTCCTTATGGGTACTGTTGGGTTCCTACAATAACAAGAACCCAACAGGGTAGGTCCTGGAAGGGACCAGTAAAAGAAAGGAGAGTCAACTCACAATCCATTTGAAATATGAATTGTAGTTGACTGACTCCCTTCCAGGACAGTAATGGATTGTTGACGGGTTGTTGGTTTGTTAACAACAACCGTAACAATCCAGAATAAAATACAAATACTATAAGGATATGTGTATTATATATATAGAAAGAGTAAAACATAATATATATCTTTTGTATCTTTAATATATATACTGTATTTTGAAAGATATTATGTGTTAACTATTTTCTACAGATAGAAAATATATTACTTATATGCATATTCTTTATTAGAAATATTGTATGTATAATACAGATAGGATAAGAAAGGAACTACTGTTTAACAGGTTAATAACGGTTAATGAATTGTGTTTCAACATGGAGAAGTAATTCCTAACTGTAATTTCTAACTGTTATACCTAACTGTTATTCCTAATAGTAATTCGTTATAGTCTATTAGCGATAGCGTATATCTTCTATAATATCTGTAATTCTTTTAGGATCTGTATTGCAATCCAATTCTAATTCGCAAACGCTGTTAGTCAACAATAATTATTTGTCCAATCTTAATTGTATCGTAGCGTTTGCAAATAGAATTGTAACAAATAATATAGGATGTGAAACAGATGGAAGCTCACAACTTATTGTTCCATGACCTATCCATCTGTACCTATCCATATGCTGTTAACTCCGTTATTCCCTCGCCTCTATCTTTAGGTCTTATCCGATATCTTCTCCAATAATGTCTGCTCCCAATAATATTGGTATGACAAATTACCAATGACAAATTACCAGTGAATTCACAGTGAATTCACAAGAGAAACGTATCAACATGAATGCTTAAGAGAGAACTTCCTAAATGAATGGTGCCAACGTTAATTCCTTGTCAAGGGGTTAAGGAAATGAAATCGTTGGCTACCATTCGGTTACAACACCATGCCTTATTCATTATCCTTTATGGTCAGGTACTAATAAGAGATAAGGCTAAGGGCTAAAGGCTAAAGCCTAGAGATAATGTACGATCATGTAGGAGAATGTACGAATATGTACGAATACGAGAAAGGTAATTAGCAAATAAGATATCTAATCCCAAGAGCATTATTAATTATCTTTTCTATATTATATGTTATATGTTTTCTGGTATCTCGTATCTGTTATCTGTTTTCTATTTACTGGTATCTGGTATATGTTTTCTATATTATCTCTTGGATATTGGCTATAGACTTATATCTCATGTAATCTCTGTTCATTATTGGTGTTGACAACAGAATTGGAATCGATCAGGCAACCAGTTGCAAGTCGATACCCAATTCGTATTCAACCCAATGGTCAGTTACCTAACCATCACTTCCTACTTGCTACTTACTCCTTACTGCTTCCTGCTTCCTACTTCCTGTTTCCTGTCCGTGACAGATAATTCGTATCATAGCGCTCGAGTATTCATTCACCAAACTCGAGCTTGAAAGGAGAAACGAATTCCTGTCACGTAGAAACACTCATGATGGAACGGTAACGGTTAAGAAATGAGTGTTGAGACGTGTGGAAAGAGTTTCCAAATAAGATACGAATTCTCTGTTACTAATTGTTTCCTATCTTAAAGAGCCCATACCTGAAAGGTATGGTAGGTACAAGTAAGAGGGACTCGTAACACAGATTATTAATCCAGTTCATATTTGGTTTATAATTGATTGAGCCCAGGCTAATTCCTACAAGTATTTGGTTTCTTCCTGGTAATTAGCCTTGGGCTCCTTTGTCATTATCCTTCAGAGACTATACACGAGTGCTAGCACGAGTAAGGGATAGGGACAAGTAAAAGGAAATACTAATATGAAATATAAATAATATATTTGTATGTGTAATATCTTTTATACAAAGAATACATAATATATTATCTATACACATAATAAATAAAAAAGATACGTCTAATATAGAATAGATATACTATAAGTAGAATATAAATAACATACATCTTATGCATCTAATATATATTAAGGATACGTAACACATATTATATACATAATGTACAATATAGATCTAATATAAAATACAATATTAAATATGATATATACAATATTTGTATTATAAAAATATAAAATAATACACATCTGATATATTAAAGACCTGTCCCTTTCAGAAGGGACGAGAATAAGAGAAACGACTCCCTTCTCCTTCTTCCTTCTTCCTTCCCCAGCCAATTATGATACATTGTTGGCTGGGCATAA
>Ga0335398_10007989_pt1 | contig 12715 bp, 8 predicted proteins | sample BON03_FD_205742 | JGI IMG/M metagenome (GOLD analysis project Ga0335398, IMG submission 205742) | Freshwater microbial communities from Lake Bonney liftoff mats and glacier meltwater in Antarctica - BON-03 (spades assembly) (version 2) | ecosystem: Environmental > Aquatic > Freshwater > Ice >...
CGGTGATACTAAGGTTAATGGTGGCTCCTCTACTATGGAGAAAATCGTTGCCTAGCAACACCATAGATGAGCCTTCTACTACAAGAAAACGGTGACGGCATGCTAAACCTGCTAAAGTGAATACTAAGGTAGCATGTCCGGCGGTGGCTAAAGCGCGGCCGTCTGGCCCGCATACATTAGTATTAGTGTCGTCGTAATCGCGTATGACCGAAGCATCGACAGGAAGGCTTAAGAGGAGCTCAGTTGTAACGACTGAAGGTCCCGCACCTGTATCTGCCAGGGCTCTGTGTACTCGAAAAGAATCGTCACTAACGTAATTAGATTGTCCGTGAGATCTACATATTATAAAATCCTCAACAAAAAGGCAATGCCTATGGCAACCGGACGTGGGAGTGTCGGTGACCGTGCTGTTGGGGATAGGCATGGTGGCGGCCACTATGAGTACGCTAGGCTCGGCCGGGATTTGGGCTACGAAAAGCTTATGTTGCGCACGGATACTGTTTGCAAGCTGTTCGGGGCTAAGGCGTTTAGATAGGGGTGGTCTGTGTGGTGTGTAAGGGATGGCTCCTAAACCTAGGTTACGACTACCTCTGGGGGGTGGGAGCTTATCCCATACCTTGTAAAGGGATTTATAAAGTGGTGCCTTTGTAGAAACATTGGCTATAAAGTTACTGTTCGGATTAATGTGTTTCATTAATGAAACCATATGTTCCGAAACCGCATTAAGGGATGGTTTAAACAGTTTCCTTCGAGAAGTGACGTGATGAGGCACGTGTTCGTCCGAGGAAGGGGAAACCGTGAGAACCGAACCGGGAATAAGGGCTGCATTCAGCTCTATATTAATGGAATCCGAGAAGGCTACCCAACCGTAAAGTCTAGCCTCCGGTCCGTCGTGGGTTACTTGCCAAGCTTTCCACTTGCCTCGTATGTTGCGTACGTGGCGAACAGGTCGCAGGGGTAGAGGTATACGTGGTGTATGGTCTAACCAGGGCTCGTACCTAACGGAAGGGCCGGTGTGAGTAGAGCAAGTGAAGACGGGTAGACCCTTGCGTTGAGCCTTAGCAAGCTTATCGCGGACGAGGTCTGCGGCTACCGTCGGGGTCACCCAACGCAACACATCTGGAAGGCCTGGGGTGTTAGATTCTATGAATACTCGAACGAGTGGAAGTGTATCTGCTTCCTCGGGTATTGTAGAAACAATATCGTTAGGGGCATTAATTGAATTAAATAGATCAATTACAGCACGGGGAATAAGCATAGGCTTATTCCTACGCCGTTCGTTTAGCAAAGGGGTCCACTGTGCTGCCATGGCTATATCAATTCCGTAACTAGCCCGCGTGGTGTTGGCGTGCGAGGCGTGGTGTGGAAGTATAGCCATATCTTTGGTGGCAGTGACGCAAGTTGGTTGAACCTGGGGAACGCCGGCACTAAGGGTCAGACCCATACGTTGGGCTGAATTGATGCCGTGGTCACAAGGGCAAACCATTTGAGACGTGGTGGATCGGTCCGTAAACAGGTCGGGGTTTACATAAGATGTCTCGTAAACGAAGTACGGGACGTCAAATTTAGGCGCCCGGGGCGTTCTAAAGGTGGATGGGCTGGAGTCTGTATTTAACCTAATAATTAGGTCAAATCCTGCGTCGAGAAGGACGTCAGGGGCTCCTACAAAATGGGGAACGTGAGATACTGTGGAGGGGAGAGGATCGCTAGTAGCGACGTCCGCCCCTGCGGCGCGAAACATAGACGCAATAACGCCGTGAGTATCTCCTACTACTAAGACGAGAGGTCTACCTATACCCTTAGCTTCGAGTGCGGCGCTATCCTGATGGATGTCGGATAAGCCTGAAAACAAAGCATCGTAGTGGAGAGGTAACACCTCCACTAATGGCGTTAGCGGGGTGGCAGTTGGATTTAACGTCCAGGCTGCTTCCATTAGCGATGTGGGGGTAAGGGCGTGAGAGATCTTACTAAGGGATATACTAAGTGCTTTGTCAATAAGCCGATTTAGCAGAGAGGGGTTGTGTTCATGCGGGTTGTGTTCATGTGGGGGTGAAGGATACGCTATTCCGTAAGCTATGGATAGCGCATCTACTAGTGTGGTTGTGGAAGAGAGTGACCGGGGGCAAGGTTGCTCCACGGACGTCACCCGCCTCGACGAAGGGAGTGTGTGTGGTGTTCCAAGAGGCTCCTTGTCCTGCTTACCAGGGGTCTGGGGGGGACCGTCTCCGTCACTATTACTCCGGCACTGTTTTCCGAGCAGCTGCTCCGCGGGGGTCAGGGTGCGTTGGAGTTTTGGAACGGAGACAATAGGGTCCGCCGCGGCGTGAGACGGAGAGGAAGCAGGGGGGCTAGGAACCTCAGGTGGCGGCGAAGGGGGGCATGGGGGCATATCGCTAATGTACCCATGCTGCCTAACAGATTTAGGCTTGTGTATAAAATTAGTGATCCGTTCCCATAAGGTATTATTAGGCTTAGTGCCCTCGGCGTCTAGGCTTAATTCTACTACCTTAGTAAGAAGTGAATCTAATTCTATTCCGTGCCCTGGCGGGGACGGAGGAGGTGAAGGCGAAACATAAAGGGCGTGGAGTGGCGTCTTAGGGATCTCCCTATCGCCAACAAAAGGGGATAGCTCGCCGGCTTCCTAATGTTTGTCGAAGCGTTTAAGCAGAATCCCCTGGAGATAAGGTTGGTGTTTATCCGGCGTGTCTGGTCCTCCTCCCTCAGCGAGAAATCGAATAAAGCACTGGCACCGGTATGGGGAGTGACCTCCTTGACCTGTGCCGTACATCCATTTGTCAGATTCAGCTGTACCAGCCGGGGCTCGGGGCCTAAATAGACAGTAAGCGCATCCATTATCGTTGGTCCACGTTCCGTTATCGCTCTTAGCGCGACCTACACGGTAGGTAGAACAAGTGTCATCGCTGGGTCTAGCTTGGGCCAGAAGAGTAGTGAGTTCGTCATAACTGCCTAGACGTAGCCACTCATCAAAATCAACGAATACACTATACTTCCAGAGTTCCGGTGTCCAGTTAACGTTACTAGGATTACCAGTGGCGCCCTCGGAATGCGCGCATTTGCGTCCATTGGAGTAAGTGCGTTCACGTGGGTCCGAAGGAGGTAATCCGCTTACGCCTCCACCTACGACTACCCTAGGGACCGCGTTGTAGGGTTGTCCCCTTCCTCCGCGACCGGTGTTGGTACCTCTATCCCCCTTACCGCCGCCGCGCTGTGGGACGGGGGCGCTTGGTGTGTGAGGGGTGGTTACGGCAACAGTTGGAGTAAGTGTTTTCTTCGTACTGGTCTGTAACGTAGACATCTGTTTGGATAAGGCGGCCACCATTTTGTGAAGGTCACCGTCATCCCTCCGGCTCGGTGTTGGAGTGGTAGTGGTCGGAGGTTGAACGGCTGCTACGCGTTTGGGAGTAGAGCTGCTTGGGTGTTGTGCGTTAAATACCTTTACAGCGTCATTAGTCAATTCGAAGGTCTGAATGTGGTGAGAGGCGATGTAGGTATTATTCATCTCCTGTACCTTACAACCTCCGGAGCGAATCCTCTGTTGTGCCTCGTGCCAACGAAGGGTAAACTGGTGATGGTTCGCGCGGCCACGGGCGGGGTCACTAACGTCGTTTCCAAGACAGTTAGCGGTGTGGGTGTTGATCTCGCTAGCATACTGCTCGTTACTCCAAATGGTGTGGTGGTCGATGTCGTCTCCTAGTTTCTGCAAATAGCTGTCAAAGACGCGGTTGGCTAGAGTAAGAGCGTCTTCGCCCGGCAGGCGGGAGACACACGCTTCCCATGCGGCGGAAGGTGTTTCTCTGGAATAGCCGGGGACGCCCAGTGAAAACGAGCTATCGAGTTTAGCAACTATCACCATAGCATGAAGGACGGGGCTACAGAGGAGAGACGTGTCTTTCATGGCCGTAGCTACGATGGATCGTACTCGCTGCCGCCCGGTTTTGAGAGCGCGGCTACAAACGTGCAAACAGGCGAGACTCTCCATCCAATCGCAACCGTGGGTGAGTGCGTTAGTATTGGCGCGGATAAAGGTTAGTCGAAACGTCTCCCATCCCTCCGCCATTTCAGTGGTATCGTCACCGGCCCATAAATCGCCATGAAATTGTAGGGCTTCTAGCGTGTTTAGGGCGGTTGTCGAGTCCTTAGACTTACCCTTGGTGCGTTGGAGAGTGCGAGCCTCTAGCCATTGCATCAAGATCTCCCTCAAATAGATAGAGTTACTATGCCATTTATCGCCTGATCTATTCCTAATCATAGAGAGTACCAGGCGAACCCACTCTGAATCTTCGGAATCTATGTAGACGGCGGCGTGTTCCGACGCCGATAGCTCAAAGAGGGCTATCCAGTGGCTGGAATTGGCGCCGGTGGAGACGTTCCTTTGGTCTTTAGGGTCTCCCGGGTGGAATACCTTACCGTAGGGGTCCCGTGGGCAAGGCGTTTTGTAAGACTCTATCTCCAGTTCGTCTCGTCCATAGGGCACTCTCTTCCTTGATACGCCAGGGGTAGGCATATGAGTTTGGGGAGTGACGGGGGCGTTGAACCAAACCGGCCCGGGTGTATGCAAAGGGGCTGATATGAGATTGGGGTTACCAAAGGCGGCCATTCCGGTAGGGTCTAGGCCATTAAAATAAGCCTGGAGCTCAGCCGAGTGGGTGACAAGAGGGACCGTGGAGGTCCGCTGAGGATGGCGTGTAGGCTCATGCGAGTCAAAACGAGTGTGGCGCGGCGGTGGAGGGTTAGCGGCAGTTTCGTCTTGGGCACGCATGTGAGCTAGCTCTACGTCCTTAAGTCTCTTTCGCTCCGCGTGAACTGCCCGTAGGTCTCTAAGTGCGGCCTCTTGGTTTAGGCTTTCGTACTTCTGGGTTTCAATTAGAAGCTTACATTCCTGATCGTGAAGCTTACATTCCTTATCGTAAACCGCCTGTTCGCGAGCATGGAAGTTCTTCTCTGACCGCAGGTCGTCGGAGGCAGAAGCATTACTCTCCGCATACGCGCTAGCGGGGCGTGGCACCGTAGGGCGAATAGGTCCGTATGGGGCTGCGACGAGTACCGGTACCGGCACGTGTGGAGTTGTGGCGAGTACAGGCACGCGTGGGATGGTGGCGAGTACAGGCACGTGTGGAGTGGTGGCGAGTACAGGCACGTGTGGAGTGGTGGCGAGTACAGGCACGTGTGGAGTGGTGGCGAGTACAGGCACGTGTGGGACAGGCCCTAAACCTAAATCCAACCATGACGGGACTGGGCGGCGACAGGTTCCGATCTGGCACTCGAAAGGGAGTGATGGGACGCGAGATCGCCGTAAGGGTCAAACCACGGGTTGAAAGCATCATATCCACTATCCTTCCCAAAATTAGGGTTTGGGGGAGGGTAGGGAACCGGAGCAGAAGGTCTAAGGTGAGGTGATGACAAGCCACTATAAGCCGGGGGAGCCGTAAATGGAAGAGATGGGATGGAGGGCGCTAAGGGTGGCGCTGCTCCTCCGGCTGGCGCCGTGGAAATAGGGTATGAGAAGAGATGGCCTTGTTCAGGATTGAAAGTTCTCCTAGGAGGTCCTGATGGGACACCGGGTGTGTCAGAAGGACCATATTCAGGAGCGAACTCAGGAGTCCTGGCTTCTCTCCCCCTTAATGGAGACGCTTCGTCCTCGGATGGGTCGTAAGAACCTCCCGCCGAATGTGGAAGTGAAATAGGGTCAGAGTCTAGATCGCCGTTATATGTACGTCTCGACTTGTTTACCCACCTGGAATGACGAGCATGCAAGTCGGGGCCGAATTTAGAACGAGCGTTCGTGATGGCTCTAGTAGCTCTGCGACGAATTACATCGGGGGAGTCGTCTGTTTCCTTGAATAGGGCCGAGTAGCTTCGCGAAGCGGCGCTAAAGGCGTAACGGGCGCGGCTCAAAAGATTAAGGTTTGGAGTAAAAAATGAGCAAACCGAGCTCCGCGCGTGTATACTTCCATGTGAAGAAGAGTCAGAGAGAGACTCGCTCTCGGATTCGTAGTAATCACTGGCTGGAGCTGAGGCTGGGTTCGAGGGTGGTGGGGCCTCGTCCTCGTGGTCTACACGTGGGAGAACGTAAGAGCTAGATGTGGGGGTCTCACCAGGCTCATTCTCCATACGAACTATAAAAACAGCTACTTCTGTGTGTGGTAGGGGTGGTGTAACTGGTGGCGTGCTGCGTACACTGTGTGTGTCGGCTACCGAAAGGGTTCTAACCGGGGACGGGTTAGATGAACCCGTTACGTAATGGGCGGCCTAATTGGACACGTAAGACTCTGGCATTGGAGTAGGCAGCAGCGCCAATGGAATGTGGGTAATCGCCGAAGGCGCTGGAGATGTGGTCGCCGGAGGCGCTGTGTGTATGGGCGGGTGGATCGCCAAAGGCGCTGGTAGTGTGGTCAAGGGTGCGGGCGAAACTGGTGGCGTGCCGTAGTCTATAACTGATTCCGGAGCGGAAGGAGGATTAGAAGGCGGGGGCACAGCGCCGTCGGCAAGCGTGGTGAACCGAGTACAAGTTAACTCCAACATGGGAGGAGTGACTGGAAGGTTAGCCATTCTTTCCCTACAGGTCATACCACAAAAATCATTTTGACCTGTGGTGGAGTAATAAAAGACGAGGTTGTTGCAGCTTGGGAAGCCACACTTGATCTCTCCTGGTCCTGCTTTAGGTTTATTACCGTATTTATTTGCCAATTTGGCGTGGTTAGTACAGCAAAAATCGTAAGCTAGGAGGATGTCTGGTCTAAAGTGGACCGGGCGTTCGCAATCCGGGAGTGCGCACCTGGTCTTAGAGCGTATGGCCTGTAGGTATTTAAGGTGACGACGGCTACAACAAAGGGATGCTGTACCCTCGATAACAAAGGCATCCTTGTTGCAGTCTTTGAGTGCGCATTGAGCCACCTCCGGGGGTAAATGGTACCGCGTGGACATGCTGTGGTTACGCGGCACGGTGAGCCTCGGAAGTTGGTCAATATGCAGTTGCACGATAGTCTCCTCTATCTGGCGTGCAAGCTCAGCATCCTCGGCCATAGTGATCGCATTCTGTTTGCTTATCCTACGGTCATTTTCACCGTGAAGCGCCTCATACTTATCCTCCTTATCACGAGCCTCCTTAGTGAGTTTGAGACGTCGAATAGATTCGATCTCCGACTCCGTCTGTGCTAAAGGTGTAACGCGGCGGGGCTTGGGCTTAGGTCGTGTCGGAAGGTTGACCACGGGGTCTCCGCACGGCATACAAGTTTGCATATCGGGAGGCGAGCCGGGAGGCGATGGTGGTGGAGGTGAATCGGGAGGCGGGGGCGGGGGCACACAGTCGTCGCTATTATCGCCCGAAGAATAATCTTCCCAAAAATCAACATCTTCTCCCACGCGGGCGGCGGGGTTAATAAAACCAGAAGGTATGTTGATCTTTTTACCACCCTCATTTGCATGAGCACTATCCGGGTTGAACCCGAGGTTGTGTTGTGGTAGGGTGGAAGAAGATTGTGGAGCGGGGGCTGTGATGCCGCCTTGGGAAGTGGGACCCTGTAGGCCGCTAGAGAGCCGTTCCATGGCTCGAAAGAGCTCGCTAGGGCCTGGGGTTCCTCTATACTTATCCTTTCTCTTCTCATCCTCCGGGGGGTCATCGTCCGGCGGAGGGGGAGCTGGAGGCGAGGGTGAAGTGATAGAGTCAGTGTCCGCCCTAATAAGCCTAATACACCACAGTTTCTTGGGGGGGGGGGTTCCGCCATCCTCCGCTAGGTCCATATGACGCGGGCCTTCGGAGACCAAGTATATGGACTCTTTATTTGGCTGAGACGCCCAATGAATCAATCCCACTGCGCATAATTCTACACACGATGGTTGAGGGGCGCCTTGAATTGGTTCGGTTTCGCCCACCCAGGAGTGCAGGTAAGAAGTGAAGAACATGTGATTACTTACCTGAGTGGGGCCCATTACTGTCCACTCCTCTCTGGCGTGAAATAGAAGCTCAGGAACAGTCCACCAATCATAGCGCCCGGAATTCTTTAGCAATTTGGTGACGATATTACCAAGGATTTCGTCGGCAAATAAAGCCATAGGGGGATTCGCGCACGGAGTGGGTGTAGTGACCGGAGTGGAACGTGAATTCTCGTCAGGATTGAAATCGTTAATCCTCACACGCCGTCTTTCCCCTAGGTGAGAAGCAGGTGGATTGGATTCAAAGCAAATGTAAGTAAGATTGTTTTTAGGGAACTTGGCCCATCGAAGCAAACCCATACATAAGATGCGGTGATAGTCTCCTGTAGTTACCGAGTACTCTGTGGCGCACAATTGTAGGTACCGGCGGAATAAGCAAACCTCGTACTTTTTATCCGCCGTCATACCTTCGGATAATTCCGTGAGTTGCTGTACAAGTTCGCTAACGGTATAGGAATCCTGTGACGTCGGCCCTTGAAAACAAGAGTAAAGAAGTAACTGTCTTACCCAGGAGTTGATTGACCGTGGGATCGGGGTCGGGGTGAGATGCAAAGCGGTCCGAGGGGGTCGCAGGGACACCCGTGTTACCTTTAACATTAATGGGCGGCCCCTTATTGTCTCGAGGAGGTGGAGGTGGCGGCGGCGAATCAGGGGTGGCTGGTGCAGGATTGGAGGGGATGACCGTCTCAACAAGACTGAGGTAATACCTATCCTCTGGTCCGAGCTTTCCGTCGTCATCAACGATTTCGTTGACCAAGTAGATAGTTTTTTTACTTGGTTGATCGGCCCAACGAATTAGTCCCGTGCACGATTCGCGGCGGATGTCCCGGTTTTGAATTGGGTGGGTGTAGCCGCGCCACGAGTGCAGGTAGTTGGTGAGGATTGTACCCCTCTCCAAATAAGTGGGTCTAACATCCATACCCAATAGAAGCTCACCCGCAGCCCACCAACAATCACTGGAGGGTGAAGGTGTCCTTAGTAAATCCGTAACGAGTTTACTAAGGATGGCGTCGAGTTCGGGGGATGGGTCACCGGTGGGAGGGACCGTCCAGGGGACAATAGGGACCGGACCGCTGGCGGGGTGTGTCGCATCATCGCTAGGGTCGAGATCGTCGTTAAGTTTGATGCGCCATCTGTCTCCTGGGTGAGAACCGGGTAGATTGGATTCAAAAATAACATAGATACAATTATTTATGGGGAACTTGGCCCATCAAAGCAATCCAATGCAAAATACGAGCTGATCGTCCACTGTGGGTAAGGAGTGCTCTGCGGCGCACATCCTGAGGTAATTGCGAAATAGGCGGATCCCGCTCCTTTTAGCGTATCCCATATTTACGGATAATGTCGTGAGACGTACTAGAAGCTCCTTAACGGTATAGGAATAAAGTGCCGTTGGCCCTTCGAAGCAAAGTAAGTCGGTAACTATCTCACTAATGAGCTTGTTGACCGCGGGGTAGGGGTCAGGATGGGCCGTGGGGCGAACCTGGTTACTCTGGGGAGTAAGACTACGTTTCCCGCCGCTTCCTGCCTCCGGAACATAGGTCCGTTTAGTGGGAGCCATGCCGGGTAGCTCAAGGCCCCATTTATCGCAGTGAGCTTTCGAGTCGGTGAAAATACCGACTAATCTGAAAAGGTGTTGATGGGCATACCTGGTAGCCCAACGAAGCAAACTCACGCTAATCAGATAGTCTTCATGAACGTGGCTATCGATAACGGGATCGATAGCGTCATATAAGAGCCGCGAGAGGATGGCGTACTGTGACCTATCCCGTAGGTTCATACCTTCTTTAACGTAAACCGTCCGTTCTAATATGCTCCTAAGTGGCCAGGTGTGTCCTTTCATCGGGTTATCGGGACACGGGCCACGGAGGAGCTCTAGAACACGCGTGTTAAGAATTTCGCCGGCGGCTGCTTGATAATGGGGCGGCCAAGGTTGGCTTATTAGTGTGTCCTGCTCGTCGACCAGAAAGGCCCCCATGCAGACATCAGAGCAAAAAGTGAGGGTGTTATGTTTCCTAACTATTCTGAAAGGGAAATTACCATTATGATCTGACCTGCAATGGTGCTCGCACTGGCCGGCGTGGTCTGAAAAGTGACATCGAATCCTTCGGAAGGGAAAATTCCCACGGGGGGGGATTCGGTGGGGGTGGTGGTGGCGGTGGTCTACCCCTACCATCATCGTCTCCCTCTCTATGCCTATAACCGCCGGTAGGGCGATAAGGCCTAGAGGGGGTGTATGATGAACGTGAAGGAGTGGATTGATGTGCACCAGCTGGACGAGGTCGACGGCCGGGCCCAGGGTCGGGATCGGCACAGCTACGGGGGTTCCTGCGGCTCCAGGGGCCGGGGGTCTTGCGACGTCTACCGCCGTTGGCCCTAAAGGTTTCCTTACGAGAAGGTGGGTGGTTGGCGTGGAGTTGGCGTCGGATACGATGGTGGCGGTAACCGCCGGTCATCACCGCCGCCCAAGATGGTGGAACGAAGGGCAAAGATATTACCAGGGGGGGTGATCCGGGGACCATAAAAGGTCCACCCTTAGTAGCGGTTAACCGCTTCTGCGTCTCAAGCAGATGGTTAAGGTTATGGGCGGCGGTCTTAACGTGCCGCTTGGCGGCCCGGGATAGGGATAGGAGAATCGGATAGGGCGTCTGCATGCGCTTCCGAGCTGGTTTCTTAGCGGAGAGGCTGGGTTTGCCCAAATTAAGGGACGAAGGCGCCGCTCGGCTAAGATGATGTAAGAGTTTCTCCGAGCTAAAGGGCGCCAGACAATCCTCTGAAATAAAGAGCAAATGGGAGTTTAGCTCCTGTACGGCAGAGGCGCGTAAGACGGAAGGCGCCATTTGGCTAACACGACGCGCTACAGAGACGCGAATGGCTAAGACCCGGGCGTCCTGGGTGGCCTTTAAGGTAGAAAGTTTCCCTGTCGCATAGGAGATTGCGGCAAGGTTATGTTCCAGAAGGCGTCCGTGTCGGGAAGAAGTGGTTGTAGTGGTAATGGAAGTACGGGCTGCGAGATTTAACTCTATGGCCTTCGAAATTGGGAGTTCCGGGCTATCAAGGCCCCGTCGATAACGGGATAGGCGAGCGATATTAAGCGACCGTTTACGGGTAGTGTTCGCGGCAGTAATTTGGGCACCAGTGAGGAGAACCGGCGCCGGAGGAACGGCCTCGAGTGGGGAAAGGGTCGGTTCGGGGGTAACTGGGGGCATTGCTGCTCCACGGACATCACCCGTCTCGACGACCTGGGGCCAGATCGTGGGTTCAAGGGGGTCAGGCACGGGTGAATACCCGCGATGGGTGCCTGGTCCGCCTCGACGATCTTGGGCAAAGAGGAGGGTTTAATAGAAACCGCCTTAGGGGTGTTGCGCGCGAACTTCGCGGCCTCCTTTGCTAACCGGCTCATACGAGGGGTCTGTGGTGTAATCCGACGGGGAGCGAGTGGTTTGGGGGTGGGAGGCTCTGAAACGGCCTGAGTGGGAGCGGCCTCGGGGCCGACGGCAAAGGTGTAGACAGGGTAAAAATAGTTGGATGCCTCAAGTTCCTGTGCGCGTTTGTATTCACGATCCTCCTCGGCGGTATAGACGTGGGGGCCGTCGTACTCATGGTAGATGATGGGTGCTAGCACAGGCGGGGCCTTAATCCCGTCATCTGTGGTAAGATTCTTCTTCTTCTTCTCGCGCTGCCTCTTCTTTGACCCCTTGACCTTAGTGGCCGAGAGAGCGGGGTCGGAAGAGGTGTCGCCGGTAAATATGATATTATTAGCAGGCCGGGCCTTAGTCCCAGCAGCTGCGTTTAGCTTAATACCAGATTTGACGGGAAGATCGAAGGGCGAAGGAGATGGGCTCGTCCCGCACGCGCTAGCTTGCACGGGCGGGTTGGTGTTGGATATCGGGGCGTTCTTGACAGAAGAAATGCGCTTGGTGTCGTTGGTCTTGGAGGTGGGCTCGTTCGTCGAAGCAGCCCCCGCTCCCGCCGGGATGGGCGAGTCGTTCGTCGAAGCAGTCTGAGGAATGATTGCGGGGGGACCGGAATAGACGACAGGCGAGGCAGCATTACCTGGGGTAACGCTGCCGGGCGGGGCGGGCACGGCCACGGAAGGGGCAACGGGTGGGGCGACGGCGGAAGGAACGGCGCGGACGGACGGAGGGACCAGCGTCCCGTTTTTGTCGTAGCAGAGACCTTCCCAGGGCGGGAGGGGTACGGCAGTGGAAGGGACGGAGGGGGTAACGGGGGGAGCAACAGCGTCAAGATAGGCGACGCCGGCGGAAGGACGGACGGAAGAGCGGGTGGAAGGGCGGACTGCAGAACGGATGGAAGGGCGGACGGCAGAACGGATGGAAGGGACGGCAGCGGAAGGAACTGAAGTGCCGCACTCGGCAGACCGCTTGGCCCGACCTCGTGCGGTCTTCCCGAGGCATTTCGTCCAGCCCTCGTCGTCGTCGACGGGAGGAGCGACCGAGAAGCGGACGGAGCGTTGGGAGATGGAGACCTTGGACGCGTCGGCGTCCGCGTTCTCGATGGTAGATGGTTGCGGTACGAGCGCGATGGCCGCGGCGCCGGTGCCAGAGTTCTGTGCTTGTGGAGTTACGACTTGTCGCGCTGATAAGGGCTGGGTTGTAGGAGAAAGTACGCAACTGGCATCGCGCGCGTAGCACACGCGCTCGCCATCACACTTGCCGCGTGCGCACGCACACGCCGCGGCATCATGGCCAGCCGTCCCGCCCACGTCAGATGACGCGAGCGGGTTGATCGTCGACTGGGT
>Ga0335398_10007994_pt1 | contig 12712 bp, 7 predicted proteins | sample BON03_FD_205742 | JGI IMG/M metagenome (GOLD analysis project Ga0335398, IMG submission 205742) | Freshwater microbial communities from Lake Bonney liftoff mats and glacier meltwater in Antarctica - BON-03 (spades assembly) (version 2) | ecosystem: Environmental > Aquatic > Freshwater > Ice >...
ATCTCGAAACGCCGTGCCGCCTACGCCGAACACCGAAAAGCCCTCAAACGCGCAACAACATAACTGGTATTGACTTAGAGAAAATCGTCAGACCAGCGTGATCCACAGGTAGATGAGATTTGGCCAGGCAAAAAACTGCTGGAAGCCGGGAAGTTGCCGTCGGATTTCTCCGTATCGCCAACCCACTACGGTCAAAGCCAACAGTGCAAACAGAATGGCGGGGACGATTGCCCACCGAGAGAACAGCCAGCCGATCCATACATTGAGTCGAGCTAATAGCCAATAGGGGTTGAATCCCGGAAACTGAATGAACAACGGATTCTGCACCACTTTCAGAAATGTCTTCGTCCGCCGCTCTGCTTCTTTGGCAATCATCGCTTTGCCCTGTCCGGAACGCAGTCCCACAATCAAATTCTTGTCGTGGAAATCCAGTAACAGTTGCTGAATATCCTGTTCAGTGACTGAGACCGTTGGGAATCTCCGCACGACGGCTTCTCGCAGGTCTTCCAGGCTTCTTTTTCCGTCGAGCAGCGATAGCAGAAACCACTGATCTGCCCGCAATTGATGATATCGAATGGCGACAGGGTCTTTGATCACCGCATAGGTTTCACCACCGAACAGCACTTTCTCAATGTGCAGATCCTGACGAAGGAGTAACGGAACTGGACGTGATTTGATTTGCATGTCGATTGAGGGATTTTGTTAAGCAACGTGGAAGGAACTGGTCAACCTGTTAGCTATTACTCCGCCGAAGGAATCCGACCTGGGACAGGTCGAACTACGTACGCAGATCTGTCTCAGATCTGCATCCTTCGGCATGGCTGATCGCAGGCGGCTGCTTGGCCTGCAGACTCGGTCATGGTAATTCTTTTCCTGCCGAACAACTAAGCAACGTGGAAGGAACTGGTCAACCTGTTAGCTATTACTCCGCCGAAGGAATCCGACCTGGGACAGGTCGAACTACGTAGGCAGATCTGTCTCAGATCTGCATCCTTCAGCATGGTCGATCAAAAGCGGCTGCTTGGCCTGCAGACTCGATCATGGTAATTCTTTTCCTGCCGATCGACTACGGTTCCCGACTCTCTCGTCCTGCAATGCTTGCCGTGAAAGGCGTAATCCTCAACGTCCCGGAAATTCCTTCCCGAAGAATGCCATCCGAATTCTGAAACATTGTCGAAATGCGAACAACTTCGCGAGCTTCTTCCACCGTGACGTCGACAAGACGCACTTCGCCAACAAACGATTGCGGAACTTTCGTCTCCGGGTCGCTCAGAATCTCAGAAGTGAATTCCGCTCGACAGCCCCGGCGAATCCGCAGCGAGACCGGAAGTGCCACATAACCTTCAATCACGATCACTCGCGTATTCACGATTTCGGCAATTGGATCGGTCTGCTGAACGGACTCACCGACAGATTTGAGAACCTGTGTGACAAGACCATCAAATGGTGCCTTGATGCTGTGAGCTTCCAGTTCGGCAAATGCCTGCTTGCCGCGAAGGACGTTGAGCTTTTGCTGATCCCGCCGCACTTCCTCTTCCAAAGCACTGCTGGCTGCGGCGAGTTTCAGCCGGATCACATCACCTTGCGGAAACGGAGGCTGGCTGGAGGTACTTTCCTTGTTCCCCTTCATCACGATCGAATATTCATGCTCCGCCGACTCCCGCTGCTGCGCGGCCAGTCGGACTTCAGAATCCACTTCTGCAGTCGCCTTCGCAACTTGGTACTCAGCATTTGCGACACTCGTATCGAGCGACGCGATCGGATCGCCCGTCACGACCGTCTGTCCCTCAGTGACAAGGATCTCGGCCAAAGTTCCGGTTCTCTGAAACGAAAGCTTCGCCCGATCCTGGAATCGAACGTGAACGTCTTCAATGACAATCAAATCTACAGATTTTTCTGCTGTAGCTGAGGTCGGCGAAGCAGACTGATGCCCCTGTACTTCTTCCGCTGGGCAATCGTCGCCAAGCCCAGCAACGGGCAGCAGGAGCAGTAAACCAATGATCAAATGCAACATGCGGCGAATTCTGCTAGAAAACAAACCGTAAAACCCAGGCACCAACTTGTACCGTGAGGGAAAGAAATCTTCCACGATGCAGCATCACAATGACAACATTCAAATCACGTTTTGGCAAGTTTTAGGTCGAATCGTATGTCCCACTGTCAGTGCGTTTGCCACTCCGCTGATCCGATAATGTAAAACATGAGGTGCATGAAATGTCCTTTGAGTCGATCCCAGGCTGGTGCAATTTTGAGTCAGTTTACGACCGGATGGTTGCCACGATGCCGATCGGTGCCAATGTGGTCGAGGTCGGAGCATGGCTGGGACGTTCAACGGCTTATCTAGCAAGAGCCTGCCAGGCGTCTCGCAAAGACATCCGCCTTTCTGTCGTCGATACCTGGGAGGGAAGTTCACTGGAAGGCATGTACAATGACACTCTGCTGGAATCACAGGGATCTGTTTTCGATCAATTTCGCCGAAATATGGAAGCCGCTGGAGTCTGGAACCATTTGACCGCAATCAAAAGCACGTCTGTCGAGGCCGCGCAGCAGTTTCCGAACAACAGTCTTGATTTTGTATTCATTGACGCGGCCCATGATTTTCATTCCGTCGTTGCTGATATTCGTGCGTGGTGGCCAAGAATTCGGATTGGTGGCTGGATTGGTGGACATGATTTTGGAATGTGGAACGGCGTTACACAAGCGGTACAGAAATCCTTCTCGACGTTTGAAGCAGTCCCAGAGGCAACATCATGGCTACTGCAGAAGAATGCAGACAACGATTTGCGATTGTTTCCACTCCCTCCAAAAATCGGTGTTGTGACACCGTGTTTTCGACCTGATCCGGATGTGCTCCTGAAATGCCTTTTGAGTGTCTATGCACAATCAATGCCCTGCGTACAGTTTCTTGTTGGTGATGGAGAACCGGTTCGCATACCCGAACGTCCTCTGTATACACGAGTTGCTTCAATTCCAGGACCACATCGAGATACAGGAAACGCAGCAAGGGCCGTTGGATGCACTCTAGCGATTGCAGAAGGTTGCGATGCCATTGCCTTCCTGGACGCCGACAACTGGTACATGCCGAAGCATTTGGAAGTCATGTTGAGTGCCTGTGCAAAAGAAAAGGCGGTCATCGCATCGAGCGGACGAACGCTTCATGCCCTTGATGGATCGATCCTTGGGCAATGTCCGGACGTTGATGGGAAGGAGTTCGTGGATACGAATTGTATGTTCTTTATGCGACCGGCATTTGGACTACTCAATGCGTGGGCAGGAATTCCGGAATCTCTGCGACTGATCGGCGATCGTGTTGTTTGGAGGAAAGTGATCAAATCCGAACTACCGCGAGTACATGTTCCGATACCGTCGGTCTGCTATCGAACGATGTACCGGCGACACTATGCGATGTTTCAGAAGCCAATACCGAAAGGCGCAAAGGTCCTGAAAGAAGGACCAAACGGTATCGAGGCGGCAATTGATTCGAAATGAGTTATTCTGGCTTAAACGGTTCTTCAACGGGCCGATTGAAATTCAGCGTAAACGAACCGAATCGTTCTCGTTCAGCACCAGCATCTTCCCATCCGTATGAGTACGTGCCAACGTGCCAGAGTCGAATCGTGGTGTCGGCCATGATTCGATATCCACACTGTTTGGCTCGCGTGCAAAATGCGTAGTCTTCGGCTAGATACCAATGACCATCCTGAAAAGGAGCGGCCATTGGTAGAAAGAAAGGAATCATCGGTCGCCGGAACCGTTCGTTGCACATCGGTAGGTTCAGTTTCTCCTGCACGTCCCGATAGACCTCACGGCGGATGTGAAGAAATCCAGTGCCTGCATACAGCAAGTCGATCAGCCCTCCGTCTTTTCCAAAGACGACTTGCGGTGCCCCGGGCATCACGTGGCACGCCAAAGCTCGAACACCCTTCTGCGGATAGATTCCGCAGACAATCGGAAGATCGTGCGACCTTAGCCGGTCTACGGCATCTGGATGGAACGCGACGTCGGAATCAATCCACATGGTCTCCTCAAAACCATCCATGAGTGCGTCCGTGGCCATTTGGTTACGCCCCTGATCGATAGCCGCATAGCCGGGCACCAAACGAACGACGTATCCTCGACGCTCTAGTTCCTTCAGTGCATCATGCACTCGGGGAACAATTGAATTGCTGTAGGGCACAAGAACAACGCAGCGTCTCGGGTCGTTTGGATTTTTTGAGGATTGCACAGGGCGACGGCGATCCGGAGATGTTGTCAGGCTGTGTTCTTTGAGATCTGGAATTGTCACCGCACTCGCGGGATCGTAACCGGCAAATCGCAGAATCTCAGCTTGACCTTCGGGCGTCGAAAGTAACTCGGTTTCAAAGATGCGAAATGAGTCGGGTCGTTCCGCCTGGATTTTTTCGGCTTCCGCATAGTACTCATCCCAGTACCGTCGAATCCCTTGTTGCCGATCACTCAGATCGTCGTATTGAGGATAAATTCGTGTGCGCTGCGGTTCATGAAACCAGCCTTCGCCGGGAACACGAGACCAATGATCGATCGCGATCGGATGTGATTTGTCGAGGTACGTACAAAAACTCTCGACAACCTCCTCTCGATTTCGCTTCAGGCAGACAATTCGAGCCGTTGGCAGGTTTGTCAGGATCTGTCGAGCATAAAGAAGGTAGAACGAAGCGGTATCGCCGATCACCGGATGCGGACGCTCGTCCGACATTCGTCGGAAACGTTCCTTCATGCCCGGTCTGGACGGGTCTGGAATCCAAGGCAACAACGGAGGCTGCTCATGACTGACGGCTGTTCCAGGTTGAGTGCTAAGCAGTCTGGTTAGACTCGCCAGGCCGCATCGGCCGGTTCCGGTTCCCAAAACAATGCGTCGTTCTGGTTGTGTCATGGGGCCTGCGTTTCTTGGAGGACGGCAAACATATCAAATACGATTCGCCATCGTATTCAAACGGAAATTGTGTCAGGATCGCTGGAATCGTTCATCGAACCACAGCAGAATAGCTGTCGGCTTCCAGCTATTCCATCATCGGGCCATATTTCCTGAACTGAAACGTCTATGAATTCGCCATTTCATATCACAACCTCCGAGCAAATCGACCCGGAGTCTTACCAACTCCGTGACTCAGCCAGACCAGTCGCATTAAGAGAAGTTCATGCCGACAAGTCTTGGTTGTCAGAAGCATATCGAGATCTGGGGCGAGGCCATCTTGACGCGGCTGAACTCACGTGTTTTTGGCAGATGGAACAATACGGTCCCTCTGCCGAATGTCTCCATATTCTGGGGACCATTGCCGTTCGCAGAGGGCAATACCATAGGGCGCTGAGACGCATGGAATCGGCCGTCAGGTTGGCTCCACGGGACGGAATCATTCGCGCTCACTACGCGGAAACACTGCGGCAATCGGGTGATGTCTCCAAAGCCGTGGCCGAAGGTCGAGACGCAGTCGCATTGGCTCCGCAGGATGGAGAAACACACAATTGTCTTGGTTTAGCGTTCCTCGACAACAAGCAGCCCGATCTCGCGCTGCGGGCGTTCGAAAATGCGACGAAACTCACGCCGACGAACGCGGGCTACTGGAATAATCTTGGCAGTACATTAAGAACGCTTGATCGAATTCCGGAAGCAATTGAAAACTACAAACAGGCCATTCGACTTGGCCCGGAGAACGCCGGATTTCACTCGAATCTCGCCGGATCTCTGGTCGAGGATTTTCAGCATGCCGAGGCTATTGTGTACTACACAAAATCGCTCGAACTCCAGCCCCATGATTCAGAAACGATGAACCATCTGGGTCAGATCTACGATGAACTAGGCCAACCCGAGCAATCGCTTAAATGGTTTCGCAAGGCGATCGCTGTAAACCCCGACGCAGTTCCGGCATACGTCAACCTGGCAATACACCACGAATCGCAAATCACGCAGGACGACCGGGATTCAATCGACCGAATTCTGAAGACCGTTTCGATGTCCGGAAAACAGGAAGGAGCCCTGCGATTTGCCAAGGCTCACTTACTTGATCGCGAGAAGGATTATGCAGCCGCGACACAGGAGTTTCGCCGCGCCAATCTCGCACAAAAGCTGTGGCACGAAAGCCAGGGCGAAGGCTATTCCACCGAAAAGCACGAGCGATTCGTGGATGGAATTCTGCAGAGTTTTACACCCTCCTTCATGCAATCAAAAACGGGATGGGGATCACAATCCGAGCGGCCGGTGTTCATCATTGGACTACCCCGCTCAGGTACGACATTGACGGAGCAAATTCTTGCGGCCCATCCTGAGATTCACGGAGCTGGAGAACTTCGCCTTGCATCCCGCACTTTTGAATCGCTACCATCGCGACTAAAACTGCAGGTTCCTGCACCGCAGTGTCTGTCGCAGATCACGCAGCAAATGGTTGAGACCTTTGCTGAAGAGCATCTCTCGGAACTGCAGCGTTACAATTCGAAGACTCAACGAGTTATCGACAAGATGCCGGAAAACTACATGTACCTTGGCTGGCTGGCCGTTTTGTTCCCGAAGGCCCGGTTTATCTACTGCACACGCGACCCGCGTGACATCGCCCTGTCCTGCTTAATCACGAGTTTCAAGGCCGTGAAATGGTCAAACGACGACAACTACCTGATCCATCGCTTTGAGCAGCATCATCGACTCATGGACCACTGGAATCTGTTACTACCCGGACGAATTCTGTCCGTGTCCTATGAAGACACACTCGCGGACTGTGAATTGCAAACGCGGCGGATGCTGGACTGGATCGGACTCCCATGGGATGACGCCTGCCTAGATCATACTCTAACGCAGGGTATCGTCCGAACCGCCAGCGTCTCGCAAGCTCGGCAGCCGCTTTATCAAACCAGCAAAGCCCGATGGAAGCACTACGAACCGTACCTGAAAGAACTATTTCAACGGGTCCATCAGTTGCGTGAGATTGTCTGAGCTGGGTGTATCTGTGAAAACGTGAAAGTGGCCCTTCACCGACGCGGACAAACAACTCGTATAACTTGGCGGTCAGCATGAATTGCGTACCGAAGAACCTGACGATTCGATCGTACGATTCAATTCATGTGGTCCGTCAATCCCACGTCTGATCGTCATCGTTCTTGTAGTCTTTCAGTTGTTCGATAAGAAAGGAAGTTGATTCGTAGAACTGTTCGCCCGAAAGCAGCTCCACATCCACGTCGTTCTCCAAAGATTCATGCAACAACCAGAATTCGTCCGTTGCTTCTTCGTGCCCAAAGGTCGCAGCAAGCCGAAATGCCATCATGGCATGTTGATCATTCTTTTCAACTGCAGTGCCGGTTAACCAACATCGACCAAGTCTCCAACAAACATCTGACATCACTTTGACGTCCAGTCTATACTTCTGATTTCGTCGAAGTAGATCGGCCAGATGAGTTACTCCTTGTCTTGGTGCATAATACGCAGAGTTCGGATTGAGTTCAAAAGTCGCCAAATCCAATTGAGCAAGCGCATGAAGCCCTTCTTTCACGGCTTTTGCCAGCAGCGTCATGGATCGATCCAGGTCAGCTTCCACACATTTCCCTTCACGATAAATCACTGCCAGTTGATATAACGAGTCGCCGTCCCCATGCGAAGCAGCGAATTCCAGAGCCGCCAGTCTGTCAGCTTCATGTCCCCCCAGTTCTTCATAGAGGTTAGCTAACACTGCTGCTGCATTCCAATTTCCGTTGGCGAAACTCATTTTAAAAAAATGAACTGCTTGATTCAGGTCCAAGGCAACTCCAATTGCTTGCTGGTAACAGAGCCCGAGGTCATACTTCGCGTTTTCAGAACCCTTGTCTAAGTTTTTCCGGAACCACATGGGTTGCAGATCAACGATTTCTGGTCCATGGGTGTCATGCGAGAATTGCGATGCGAGGTAATCCTGTTCGATTAGATCTTCACTGTTCATCGCATCAAGGTAATACAGACGAGCTCGATCGTGATCCTTTTGAACGCCGATGCCAAATTCATGGACGCGTCCAAGCAGATACTTGGAATAGACCGAACTGGCATACGTATCACGACTGAGCAAATCCATTCCGGAAGCGATATTCTCGGGGAGCCCGCTGTTGATCAGTTTGTCCGCTGCGAAATAATTGCTGCACGAATTCATAGGATTCACGCATTTGACCAAATTGCCGTTACGTTGCGAAAACGACTACAGCAGTCACGTCGCAAATAAATGCTCTCATTTTCGCAATATGAGATATGACTTCAACTCGCGTACTACCGTCTGCTACGGATATGATCGCTCCCAAGTATTCTTGAACCTCGGGTGAAATATCGGAACTTGGTGGCATTGAAGTGGGAGAATTTGCACGGATCACTGACAACTCTACTTCCCCCAAAGGTGCTGAAAACCGCCATCCGCGAAGGATCAATTCCTCTGTACTAAGACTGTACTTGCCCGATGTATCGTCTAGCATTGGGTAGAGACCAAACCAGCATCCGATATGAAATGTCATCTCTTTCACGGTTATCATGCGCATCTCAACATCACAAACTTCAGAACGCCAATTATCCAGCCATAATTCATGGCGAGTTACGTATTCGGTCGTCAGCATCACTTTATCAAACTCAGAAAGACAACTTTGACAAATCACTGCACCTTCATTGCGATACACATTCGTTATAAATTCTGGTTCTGGAAAACATGTTCCATTCACCATCATTTCACGCAACGGCCACCCAACTTTAAATTGCCCGGCTTGTGGTTTCAGTCCACAAAACCAACAAATCTGTAGATTCAGATTCTCATTGAACATCAAGGGTTTTCTCCTCGCATTCGTGCATCAAATCCCATGGCTGCGTGGTTGAGATTGGCTCCCTTGACTCCATTTTGCTCCAAGTTGTACTGCGCTTGTGCTTCGTTCAGGAATATCGTGAGGGCCGCGTTGAACTCGGCTTCCGTCAGCTTGCTTGGATCAATTGTTCCGTCAGCGATCCCTTTCGATATATAGTTCTGAACAAAGTCAATCGCCTTCTGCCATGATCGCCGATTTATTTCAGCGAGTTTGGCATTCCAATCTTCTTCGGCAATCTGTGCACCAATCTTAATTCCATCGGCCACCGCTGCGCCAACACCGATAATAGATATCGCCATCAATGCACGGCGTACCAATAGACGCGCCATAGCGCCTGCCAAAAGCTTTGCTCTTGCCCCCTGTAATGCCACCTGCTTGAGAGCTTCCTGTTCAGCTTGAGTTCCTGCCTTGGCTAAAGCTCGTGCTGCATTTTTCTTCACTGCATCCAATGCTATTTTTCGTTGTTCTTGTATCTGCGCGAGCGTCCAGCCACGGTTCAGCGGCACCGATGGCTTTCCGCGAAACGTTTTGTTATCTGCGTAAAACGGGTGAAGGCTATGCACGCCGGCGTTTACTCCAGGTGGGACCAGGCTGTTTCCAGCTGCGCCAGCTGCGGCGCCACCTATGGCCTTGCCCACCGCGCCGCCTACACTTGGACCACCATCATTCGTTGGGCGATCATGCGGCTTTATTGAGTTTCCACTGGCGGGCGAGCCATTCCCGGGGGCACTGGATGTGGCGCCAGCACCGCCATCGTTTGAATCCGTCGTAGTGGTATTGCCCGTTTGTGTTCCGTCACTCGTCTGTTGGTACGCCGCCCCGTTGGCAGTTCCGCCGCTACTCGTCGTTGTTCCCCCGGACGAGGATCCGCTAGTCGTTGTGTAAGCAGTCGTGCTGGTTCCAGTTCCAGTCGTCCCCGTCCTTGACGGTCCGCCTCCAAAACCTGCACCACCGGGGTGGAAGGCACCGGAGTACCAGCCGCTGTAGTTGACGATGGTGCTGTACGACGAACTGCTGGTCCATGTGCTGCTGCCGCTGCTGCTGGAGGACGATCCGGAACCGCCGCCACTGCCGCTGCTGGAACCCGAGCCAGATCCGCTGCTGGAGCCGCTGCCGCCGGAGGTCTCGCTCCAGCTCCAGTCGCTACCCATCGTCATGGTCATGGAGCCCGTCACATGGTTAGTGCCGCTGCTCGACGCGGAACCGCTGCCACTGCTCGAACTACTGCCAGCCGGCGTGTTCCACGCATAGCTGTAGTCATACGTGTCATTCGAGTTCATGTGGCTCGTGCTGCCCATGTGATCCGTGCGACTCGTGCCACCACCGTTGGACCAGGAATCATATGTATATGTGCCATCGCTCACATACGTGGCACTGCCATCGGCTGTGGACGATCCCCATGAACTTCCGGTCTCCGTTGGACCACTCGTTGTCCCGCCGCTTGACGAACCACTGCCGCTTGACGAACCACTGCCACTTGACGAACCACTGCCACTTGATGATGCGGTACTGCTGCCGTATGTCGTGCTGTAGTCATAACCGGTTGTGTTGTGAGAATTCTGGGTCACGTCCGCCGAGTTGCTCGACTCGCCGTGTGAATGGCTGCCATTGCTGGAATCTCCGCTCGTGGAATCATAGGTTCCGGAACTGTCCGAATGCCATGCATAACCGCTGCCATTGTCGCTGCCTCCAGAGCGGTCGCTGTTTGTCATCACCCAGCCATTCGTATAAATCCAATCGGCACTCGTGTACGCCGAACCGCCCTGATTGCCATGTTCGTCTATTGATTGATGCCCAGAACTGTTGGACGACGAGCCGCTTCCCGAATACGAATACGACGATGTGGCGTGCGTTGACTGTGAACCGCTGCCCGATGTGGACCAATTTGCAGCACCAGTCGCCAGTGTGGAATTGGTGCCGTAGCTATAGTCCCAGCCGTTGTCGCCACTTTCCGTGACGGTGCCATCGACTGTCGTGCCGTTCACATCACGCGCATACGAACCACTGCCAGAATACGAATGCAGATCAAAGCCACCTCCGCCTGCACCGCCACTGCCTGAGGTCTGCCATGCTCCGCTGCTGACATTCGAGGTCGTCCCATAACCGTAGTTTGAATTGTCACTGCCCGCTTCCTGAATCGTCCCGCCGACACTGCCACCCGTCACGCCGTACGAATAACCGCCACTGCCCGAATACGCCCAGTTCGAAGTGTCACTGGAATGACTGCCGCCACTGCCGCTGGTCAGACTCCAGACGCCAGTGGTCAGATTCTTTTGCTCTTCCCAGTTGTAGTTATGGCCAGAATCCGTCGAACCATCTTCCGTAATTTTACCGCTTACGGTTCCGCCCGAGACGCCTCGTGAATAACTGCCGCTGCCGGAATACGACGATACACTGCTGGTCTGTTCTGAACCACCACCGCTGGCACTGTTCAACAGCCAGAATGAACCGAGAACCAGATCAGAATTCTCTGAATAGTGATACGAGGAGCCTTCACTCCCGGATTCCTTGATCGTCCCGCTCACGCCATTCCTGGCATAGCTGCCGCCGCCCGAGTAGCCCCAACTAAAGCCGCCATTCGCCCCGTACGACCCGCTGCCCGAATCCTGCCAGCCGCCACTGGAGACGGTCGAAGTCGTGCCGTAGTCATAGCCCGAATGACTATTTCCTGATTCCTTGATGTTGCCGCTGACTGTGCCGCCTGTGGTGGCATAGGAATAGCCTCCGCTGCCAGAGTAACTGAAGTCGTCATTTGCACTGTCAGAACTACCGCCGCTACCGCTGGACAATTCCCATTGATTTTCAACCACGTTCAGCGTTGTACCCCAGTTGTAGCCGTAACCGGAATGCACCTTGCCCGATTGCTTCATCGTACCACCGACTCCGCCAGCTGAATAACTGCCGCTGCCGGAATAGGACCAGTCACTGGTCGAATTGCTTGAACCGCCACCACTGCCGCTGGATGTATACCAGTCGCCACCGATGTCCAATTTGGCGTACACCGTCGAATTTGAACCACCACCGTTACCGCCGGATTCTTTGATCGTGCCGGTGAAACCGCCCAGTGAATAACCACCGCTGCCGGAATACGACCAGTCGTTGCTGCTGTTCTCGGTCGAAGATCCGCTACCACTGGTCTGCCACGCTTCGCTCGCGACATTTGAAGTGGTGCCGTAACCATAGCCTGAGTGGTTGTTGCCGGATTCTTTCTCCGTGCCGTCGATCCCATTGATGGAATAACTACCGCTGCCCGAATAGCTGAAGTCATCGCTGGCACTGTCCGCACTGCCACCGCTGCCGCTTGTCAAGTACCATTCATCAAGAACCACATCCAGAGTCTCACTCCAAGTGTAGTTGCTGCCGGTGTGCGACATGCCGGACTCTTTCGTCGTGCCGCCGATGTCACCAAGCGAATACATTCCTCCACCAGAATAACTGTAGTCACTGGTACTTTTGCTGGTACCTCCGCCGGTGCCACTCGATACGTACCAATCTCCGGCACTGTCAAGTTTCGAATAAACAGTCGCATTGGAACTCCCACCCTTGCTACCGGATTCCTTCTCCGTGCCCGATATTATCCAACCGTCCGACGGTGAAGATGTTCCACCTGACGCGCCTGACGTTCCGTAAGTTGAACCTGTGCTGCCCAGCGTTGGGTCCAAAGAACTGTGACCGTAACTTCCGCTTCCGGAATACGACCAGTCGTCGCTGCTGTTCTCTGTCGATGAGCCGCTGCCACTGGTCTGCCACGCTTCGCTCGCGACATTTGAAGTAGTGCCGTAACCATAGCCTGAGTGGTTGTTGCCGGATTCTTTCTCCGTGCCGTCGATCCCATTGATGGAATAACTACCGCTGCCCGAATAGCTGAAGTCATCGCTGGCACTGTCCGCACTGCCACCGC
>Ga0335398_10008000_pt1 | contig 12704 bp, 4 predicted proteins | sample BON03_FD_205742 | JGI IMG/M metagenome (GOLD analysis project Ga0335398, IMG submission 205742) | Freshwater microbial communities from Lake Bonney liftoff mats and glacier meltwater in Antarctica - BON-03 (spades assembly) (version 2) | ecosystem: Environmental > Aquatic > Freshwater > Ice >...
TCACATGTGGTAAATCGAGTTCCTAGGAGATCGATGCTGGACCATTCAAGAGTTAAGAGATCGTCCGACCGTATGGGACCTTCCCCCTTCGCCGCCCGTTTGGAGAATCCGGTTTCTAGGAATTGACATAGTCCGAGATGTTGGACTTCTGTGCCCCATATTGGCTCTTGGTCGATACACATCCATTCCATCTTTGTGGTCAGGGTCATTGCTCGAGGTTCATTATTGAGTACCCAAGACTGCCAGAAGGACCGGTCGACTAGCCAGGAGGTGTCTTGTGCAGGTGGTAGTCCAAGCTCCTCTCTGACGGGCCGGCCCTGCATCGTCCATTCCAAGAGGACCGTCAGGATTTCGCCATCCATCATTCTGTCAGGGTGAAGGATGTTGCGCCAGAGTTCATATGAGTTGGTGGTACGTTTAAGTAGGTTATCGCCAAAGAAACCGAGCCTCTGGAGCACCAATTGGCCTGTGTCGGCGTCGAGCAAGAACCAGCCCTTGTCGACCTTCATCACGCTAGATTCATGTGTGATTGTTACCGAGGTTCCAATACCCTTCTTAATGTGGCTAATCCTCCATTGTTGGGCGTCGTTTCCAGTAAAAATCGTGACTTGTGCCCCCAGGGCCGGCTGCCAAAGTTCTGGGAATGCTTGATCTGGGACTGAAGCCATTCTCTTTAGCATGGAGTGGGAAAGAGATGGGTGCAACTTGTTGAGAGGGTCTGAGCCATGGACCAGCGGGTCGAAGAGTGGTAGATCCAGTCTTATCCCTTGAGCGTTCCCTATGGAGAGTTGGATAGCTAAGGGTTGGGATGGTAGAGAGGTCTCAGCGAAAGAGGAGGCCTCCAATACATCCCAATCCCAAGCGTCAGTGTCCGAATCTGGATAATCCTGGCGATTGCTCATGGGTACATGAAGACTGGGTTGCTGGAGGGTCGTGGGAGAGTCCAAGTCGGAGGTGGGTGGATGGTCCGGAATGAGAGCCGTCCAGTTTGCAGGCTGTGTTTCTGACTCAGGAGGGTCGGGGACCTGACGGGTATGGTTGGTACAGGCACAACATTCGCACACGAATATATTTTGCCACGCATCTTTCTTGTTATGCCAGTATCGTGTCAAGATTTCCGTGTCTTGCTCAATGTCATGCTTGGCGCGTAGGATCCCCATAGGTTCAACGTCTGTCTCTTCGTAGTGCTCGATAGATGCAACTTCAAGATTGGCATTCCAATGGGTGTCGCAGCAAGTGTGGTTGGCTAACTGTCCTACTCCTCCGACTGAGTTATGTTTTTTGAGACTTTTACGTAACTTTGGGCTGATGCGGTCCTGAAGAAGTAGGGCCGCGTCCTGAGGGGGGACGAGGTATACCTCTCTGCCATGTATTTTGCCCAAGACCGTATATTGTATGCTGGTGCGAAATAGATCGGAGTTCCTGTTCTCCTGTACTTGCTTAAGTTCCTTGATTTCATCGGTCTGCATAATGGCTGATGTGAGGCCAAAGACAGCAATGAGCTCGTGCTTCCGGATCTTGCGCGTGGATCTGAGGATGTTGGAGACGACTCTGGTCTTTGTACTGATGTCCATTAGGGAGTTGTGGCAGCCGCATGTGATGGGACAGATCATGTTGCTGTTTCTCGTGACTTCACATGCGTTGTCGTATTCCATTCCTCTGGCCGGCCGTCGGACCCTCTTTGGGAGGGGTTCGTCGCTGTGGTCTAACATGCGCAGTTCCCGACTCATATGGGGTTGCCGTGACGGTTTCCCGGATCGACCCTTCTGACTGTCTTCACGCCTTCCTTCGTCCCGTTCTCCGTCCATCCAGGTGGGGGGGGGCTCTCTCCTATCAACATGGGTCAAGGAGTGATTTCTTGTTCCTTGTTGGATGGGGAGGGGCCCATCCTCCCCTCCCCGGCCCAGAGTGGTTCCCAACAGTTCCCCCGCGGTAGCGGCATTGCCCCCCCCCGGAGTGGGGGGGGGTCCTAGCCCCCCCCTCCCCACCTCGGAGGGGAATCCCATGGTAGGTATTTCCATTTCCCACCCCTCCTCACTCCCCCTTGACACCAGGGGAGGCGATGGACCCCCCACCCCTTTCAGGGTGGGGGGTCCGTTGGAGGTCATCATTATGTGTCATCCCCCGCCGAAGAGGGGGATGACTGAGGTTTGGTGACTGGGGTGGGTGGCGTGGGCCTCGCAGTCAGTGGATTATGTGTTGTCTTTTTCATTTTTTTGAGTGCGTCACCGGCCATTTTGATGAAGGTAACCTGGTCGATGGACTCCAGCTCCCTTGTGGCGTATTCCGTGTTCGACTTGGGTGGAACTTTCCCAGAGACCAGGCGCGCTTCGTCTCTGTTGGTGTCAATCCACAGGGAGCGAGACGACGTGGCCTCTGAGGAGATTGGAATAGATTTCTCTGGGATACCCTGTTCGGGTTCACCGCTGGTGTGCGCTGTATTCAAGGTGGTCCCCAGTTTGGGCTGGGAATGAATCAGTCGTACAGCACCCGGGCTGTTATCCGGTGAGGGTGTGAGGGCCTGTAAGAGCTTTGGGCCCGTGCCAGGCCGCTTTTTCTTTTTTGGAGGAATGTCGCCTGTGGTGTTTTTAAAGATAAGTTCTCCATTGGCTCCATTGGAGAGAGTCTCGACATCACCGGGCGAGAATCGTGCGTGGCCAAACCTTAAATCCTGTCTCAACCCCAGCTGTGTTCGGATATCCTCAGGGTATGTGAGGGAACCGATCTGCTGGGAGTTGGCGTTGGCCTCCCAGCGAAGAGGGTCTTGGTCAGGAAGGCCAGTATTTGGCCCGAAGTCTGCCCCCTCTGTCGCCGTCAGTATCGCAGGGGTTGAGCCCGGTATGGTGGCCATGTGCTGGCCGGGAGAAGGGAGAATAATATCACTTCCAATGAGGGTGGGTTCGTCTCCTCCCTGCCTCGTGTCAATCGTCGCAGTGTTGGATGCCACCGGGTCTTCGCACGATGGCCTCCTCCGTTTGTTTCGCCTTCTTTTGCTATTCCTTCCCCCCAAACGCTTTCTTGCTTTGCTCGTCAAACCACGGGGTAAAGGTCTTGCAGTAGGGTCGATTTTGGGTTTGGGGTTGCCGTTCCTATAATAGAGATTATGGTCGTACGAGATGGTCTCAACCGCAATGGGGGGAGATGCCTGAGGCATAGATGGTGCCCCGAGATCGGTTTCGGGTCGTCCCGGTTCCTGACTGGGCCTAGGCGCAATGGCACCGTTCCTGAAGCCAGTCATAACATCCTTCACTAACTGCTCCATCACGCTGGTGATGATAAGCTCCTTTTCCTTGGCGACCCGTGTTAGTTGTTGAGCTGCGTACCGTTCCCGTCGCTTAATCGTTGCACCGTTACCCCGTGGATCGTCGCTCCATGGAGATGGCGGACTGGAAGTGCTGGCCTCCTCTATAGGGGGGAGTTTGTAGAACTGCGAGCGGAGGTCGGACTCGGCCAAGGCACAGAGATTCACCGCAAAGGGACTGGCGTGGAAGAGATAATGACCCGGCACGACTTCAAGGAGGAGTAGGTTGTCGCCCCCATCCTGGAAGCGTGGGTTGGGCTCCCAGAGTACTTCGTGTGCGGGCACACTCTGTCCTCCTGGGGTTTGGATGAGGATATCTGGGGCCGAATCTGGGGTCCCGGTGTCTACCCGCTGAGGGTTAGGTGCACTTTCCTTGTTCGCAGGAGTGAGGGTTGCCGGGGTAACATGGCAAGTAGTGTCGGGCATGTATTCGAGAGGTAGAACCTCCAGATCGATAGGGGCATTGATTACCGGGCCTGGGAATATAGGTGGTGGATCTGGCCCAGCCCTACAATTAGTAGAGGGGCCTGGCATGTTGACCTCAGCGAAATAAACCGCCCATATGGCCTGCACCTGTAGTAGTCGTTCCCGGTGCGAGAGGCATTCGTCGTGCATGATGCCCTTGATGCGTCGTGCCATAGCCAACCCCTGTGTCTCGACAGCAAGACCAGTATCTCCCTCTCGAGTCCGGCGGACTGCCTCCTGACCATCGGTGTTAAACGACGGGTCGGCCTCCTGAGCCTTCTCCATGCCCGTCTTAGGCTTTCCCTTGTGTTCTTGTGCCGTTCGCTCGCTGTCGTCTATGTCCTGGGGTGATGCGCGCGGGTCGGGGTGGAGGGGTGTAGGGCACAGGATTGGCCTCATCGATATTCCCCTGTGGTAAAGTGTGGTGACCTGGGAATAGCTTAGTCTGATCGAGTTTATGATTTCGTCGCGAGAGCCAGTCTGCTTTAAATTGTAGGTGGGGGAGCTCCCGTTATGAGGTTCGGAAGGTGGTAAAAAGCAGTATCCCATAGTCGCAGCCTCGATGAAAGTGGGAACCTGGTCTTTGGGTGTGGAGGTCTTAATAAGGATGTTTCCACCAGCGACTAATTGGAGGCCACAGAGTTGAGAAAATTCCCTGTCGGGGAGTTGCCCATGGTCTTGTGGTGCAGCCTGGCTGGCCAGAGTCCATCCAACATCTGTGCGGATGGGATGATTCGCGGCGATACAGGCCATGCCAATCCTAATCATGTCGGAATCTTCCCCCCCGTCCTTAAAGAACAGCACGTGCTCGAGGATCGCCGTCTGGGCTCCTCTCAACTCCCCAATGTTCCCAGAGGGGAGGGTTTGCATCACAGTACAACCGCGCTTTGCCTGTCGAATCGGGGTCCACCTGGCAACTCCGTCCACCAGGATCAAGATGTGGGTGTCACTGGTGAAGTGAGGCGTGAGCCGACAATCCTGTACTGCCTCAGGATCCGGTTGGGGCTCTGCTGTCGAATGAGAAGGGACTTGTTGAGTCTGTAAGAGCTTTGGGCCCGTGCCCGGCCGTTTCTTCTTTTTTGGAGGAATGTCGCCTGTGGTGTTTTTGAAGATAAGTTCTCCATTGAGGAGAGTCTCGACATCACCGGGCGAGAAGCGTGTGTGGCCAGACCTTAAATCCTGTCTCAACCCCAGCTGTGTTCGGATATCCTCAGGGTATGTGAGGGAACCGATCTGCTGGGAGTCAGATGTCGGTGTAAAGAGGTAACCCATCGTTGCTGCCGTTGTAAGTGTCGTTTCTCCTGGCTGGCGTGAGGTGTTGATGATAGTATTTCCCCCTCCTACCAGGCAGAAGTTATAGACTCTCTCAATCAAGGATGTGATAACCAGTCCCTGGCCTCTTGCTACGGCCTGTCGGGCCGTCATCCCATCCTCCTCCGTAAGAATGTGGTGGCGTGGTGTGATAGTGCATATGCCCATTATTACCATGTCATTGTCTCCTTTTTGGGTATCAAAGCAACAGAGTGTCTTGATTGGGGTTGTGAGGGCGCCAGTAAGGTCCATGATGTTGCCCGAAGGGGGGAATTGAGCCACTGACTCTCCCTTCTCTGCCTGATAGAACATTTCCCGGTGTGCGAATCCCTGGGATTCTGTCAAGACAGGTGTATCGAAGCCAAAGCAGGCCGTACTGGAATTGGAAGAACTGTTGCTTCTGGCTGCCTGCCATTGGCGTCGGATCGAGGTATGTGCCTCGGTCGCAGACTGGACTGCATCTGACGCATTAGACACGATATCGGATGTTGTGGACTCAGGGCCGCCTTGGTTATCCCTATGCGTTTCCTCGCTGAAGGAAACGGCTTTGGTGTTGGGTTCGGGAAGGTTGGGTGCTTCCTGCAGGGCGGAGCATACTAGATTGGGCAGGTCCGGAGGATCCAGTTGCAGGGCCGAAGTCGTGTCGGCACCGTGCTCTAATCCAGCCTCCGTGAGGGGTTCATACCATGTCACGTGTCGGTGATCCTCCACCGTGTGGTGATAATCCGGGGTGTCCTGATCGGTTGGGGGGATTGCCTTGGGCTGGTCCTCTGGTGCCATAGGCGCTTCGTTGGGCGAACTTGCTGGTTCTGGGGGGGGGCCGAAATCCATGTTGGTACTGTAGTACTCCTGGCAAAGTTTGGCCGTAGAAGCAATGGAGGCTGCCTGCCTAGCCTCAATACGGGCTTGGCGGCTAAAGCCGTCCATATCGTCCTGTGGCTGCGTGTGGAGCACCGTGGTTCTCCTGCCCTCGGCCCGGAATCCTCGACCTCGTCCTTTTTCCAATCTTACTGGGGATGGGCGGTTGATATCTAAAGAAGTCTGTCCCCCCCCCATAGTTCGGGAGCTCACTTCCGGCACCCGTGTCCCCCCACGATCACGACCCCTTAATTTTTTCCCATCCTGCATCCCTCCTCTGCACCGAAGCATAATCGACAGGAGCGAGTCCGGAGAAAGGTTATTTTCGAGCTGTGTGCCTTCAGTCCGGAGAATACGGCAACCGGCCCGAATATATATCTCTTCCAAGGGGGGGAGGAGGAGCTTATCGGAGTACCGGAGCAGATTTGTGGCGATGGAGTCGGTGGATTTGAAGAGAACCACGTGGGTTCGCCCCGTGAAATCTTGGACAAAGGTTTGGGAGGGCCTGAGCGACCGGAACATCACAGTGTCGTCGAGGCTATGAGCCACTGGCGGGACGGGCGGCTGAAGATCAAGCGGTGCATTCACGGGGGTGGAGAAAGGCGCTGCTCCATCCTGGCAGCCTTTAGCTAAGGTGGGCTCAGTGGCTAGTGTCGCCGTAGGCTGTGCTTGTCCGGCCTCACGGTTTCCAGGCTGAGAACCTGACATTGCGCAGATGAGGGATGCGCCCTTTTGCTGTATGGTGTTGGTTTGTTGAGCATGCCGCCGCGCGCCCTCAGCCGGAATTTTGCTTGATAGCTCAGGCTCGCTCGGCTCGCAGTAATCCACCGAAGGGGGCGGAAGTGGCGAGTCTTCATCGAGGTAGTGAATCTGAGCCGAAGTTTGTGCTTCCAGGCCCTTGGGTGGATGGCGAGCCTCGGGGGCTTTGGTGATTTCCTGCAGCTTGTTGCCAGCTTCCAAATTTGTTTGCTTGGTATTTGCTGCCAGTATGTCCATCAAAGGCTGGGCCTGCTCGTGTCGTGTTTCGAGGGTGGGGTCGTGTGCGGGTCTGAGCATGTGTGGGACACCGTGCGCCCAAGCGGTGCTTGCCGGCTGCAGGATCAATCGTGCCAGGGCTGCAGCAGGCGTAGTGCCCTCACCCCGCTGCAGGCCATTCCTGCCGGCTTGCTCGCTGCTTTTCCCTAAAGGATGTAGCACATTCCCAGCCAGAGAAAGGAGCTGGTTCGGTGCGTTTGTCCTGTGGCCGTTGTAAAACTGTCGAGCCTCGGGAATTTTTGTGGCTGCCTGCAGCTTTTTGCGCTCGTCCGAATTTATTTTCTTGGAGGTGATTGGCAATGGGCTCAGTCCAGGCTCGGCCTGCTCGTGTCTCGTTCCAAAGGGGAGGTTTCGTGCATTGCTGCACAGGCACGGGGTCTCAGGCTCAAGCCGAGGCGTTGTGGCGGACGGCTGTAGAGTGCTCCAGGCTGTAGCATGTGTAGCTGCAGCAGGTGTAGATTCTCCTCCCAGCTGTCGGCCGCTACTGCTGGCCTGCTTGTTGCCATGCTTGTTTAAAAAATGTGGTGTCTGCTGAGCAGTTGTCCAATAAAGAAGCTGTGGAGCCTCGGGAGCTTGTGTGACTGACTGAGGCTTTTTGCGATCGATAGAGTTTGTTTTCTTGGGGTTGGCTGGCAGTGGGTTCAACCCAGGCTCGGTCTGCTCATATTCCGCCCCGAGAGAAAGGTCATGTGCAGCCCGGTGCATGCGCGGGTTCCCAAGCTCAAGCCGTGAAATTGCGCTGTTCGGCTGCAGAGTGTCCCAAGCTGCAGCAGGCGTAGTTGCAGCAGGCGGAGATCCCCCTCCTAGCTGCAGGCTGCTGCTGCCGGCCTGCTTGGTGTCGATCTTGTTATGGGAATGTAGTGCTTGCTGGGCCACGCACTCCGATTGTGCTCTGTCCTTGGTGATAGGTGCAGCTTGATGCCATGCTTGCCCACTGTGATAGGTCGTAGGGCTAAATGGCGATGGCGATGGAGATATGAAGAAAAACCGGCTGGTGTACAATGTGCTGTTGAATCCGGCTACTATTGTCGCGGTTGGTGGGGCGCCGGCCAAGTGCCGCGTGGGTTGGGAGGTCATGCCTCCGTTTGCCGCGTTTTGTGCCCGTGAAGGTTGTTGGAACATCTGTGGCGCCGCCTGCTCGAAGCTGGGTCGTTGCGCCTTGTTCCTGGAAAGCATCTCGTGCTGAATGTTAGGACAGTGTCCTATGGGCTCGCCAAGCCCGTTGTTCTACGGAGTTATCTGTTACAATCGAACGACTGTTGTCGTGCCGACACAAGTTACAAAAAAGATGGTTTCCCCGGCCGCGATTCGTGAGAAGTCGCAGCGCGGGGTCGCCCTTAACTGTGATGTACAAGTGGTGTCAGCCAAGTCGGTTGCAATACGGCAGCCGTGCACCAGATCTCGAAGGAACTGGTCGCGTGCGGGAACTTTTTTTTCAGTTCGGCATTTTTGCGCGGGAAACTGCACCAGGGAAATTGTAACATCTTATATTTGACAGTGCCAGGTGAAGTGGAGTCTGCCTCTTTTTGTTTCGAATCAATAACAACCTTTCTCCGGTTGCTGCCAAAATTTCCATCAAGTTTTTAATCTTTGGATCCTTGCTGTCATCTGACAAACTTTCATATAAAACGCAGTCTAGCAACTTGTGCATTAAGGTGTTGCCTTCATTGTCACGATGTGTGAAAGACTGCCAGAAATTCGTTGTGATGTTTACATTTCTTGCGCAGTCGTTTACGAATGTAACCAGTTCAATCGTATCCAAACATCGTTCCAACATCAATAGTAATGGAGTTTGATTCAGTTTGTCCACACAATTCAAGGCTTTTCCATCCTTATCGATTAACATCCGAAGAATATCAATACCACGTTTGCAATTAATTGCTACATGCAATGGCGTTCCATCCATGATCGATCTCAGGTTTTGGCCCTCTAGTGCCAAATAACTGCGCGAATACTTGATCAGTACTGCTATGATGTCAGCAGGAAGACCGTGTGAAATCGCAAAGTTTAGCGGCAACTCATGTGACCACTTATTGATGCCGCATAACGAATACTCGGGCGTGTTCATGGTCTGACACATGTGCTCCACCAGACTCTTGTCGAACGCGAGTTCATCATTTCGCAACACTGTCATAAGTGGCGAATCTCCGTCTCCGTATATTGTATCAAAGTATTGCTCCATAGAGTCCTCATATTCGGCCTGGACAGTTTGAAGTGACACCACATTGTGTACGGGCAGCCTACACACGGGAGGTCGTGGAATGAGTTTCCTGATTACTTCAGCCGAGTACGAGAAAGAAATTGCAAGATGTACTGGCAGCTGATCCTCGCTATCTGCTACCAGCAAAGCCTTGCGCGAAGTCCCAATAAGCAAATCCAATGTGTCGAAAAAATCTTTGTCGTGTTTTGAATACGTAGAAGACTTGTACGCACTGTGTGTGTTGGACTGAATAAAATAATGGAGGGGAGTCATATTCGTTTCGTCCTCGATGGGCTCGCATAACAACTCCTGCTGACTGTCGATAAACAAGCCCATGGATCGGGCTGAGAGTTTGTGATTCAAGGCATATAACAGCGGAATGGGGTAATCTTCAGAATGTTCCCGGCAAATTGCCGGATGATCACGACCTTGTGCGCACAGCATTTCCAGTATCTCGTACGAACATTTGCTCGCAATAGCGTCGTAGATTGGAAACTTGGTGCCAACCCTTGAAATCCGCAGTACGGTCTTGTCCTTGTCGATCAGCAATCTTAATATTTCTATTTCGTATCCTTCTCGGATCGCTGCCTGGAGATTCGTACGCTCGTCCTTGTCAACGATTTTGCGGATGTCGATTGGGTTTGACGGACTAGGTAACAATTTTCTGATAATTTTTTCTTCGAATCCGTTGGTGAGTGCGAGTTGCAAAGGCGTTTTTTTTTCATCGTCCATTAAAAGCAAGATCTCATTGTTGGGTCCAGCAAGTTTATCAATAAGATCCACTGTCACGTCTTTTTGGAAGGAAATACAGAGATGCAGTAACGATTCTCCTGCATTACTCTGGCAATTATACATGTCAGCGATGCTAGTGCTTCCGTTCAAGTCTAGTAAGACTCTGAGAATTTCTGAAGTCTCTACACCTTCGTATTTTGGTTGCAGGAATGCGTTTTTGACAAATTCTACCTTGACATTGCCAGTATACTCGTCGCAATCGTATACAGTCGGGGATAGGTTGATAATAAGTGTCCATGATAATCCATTCCTGAGAGCCAAGTCCAGTGGCAAAACATCAGGTGCATAACTGTTCCCACGTAACACATTGCTTTTGATAACCAACAGCCTGGCATCTTTTTCAATAAGAAATGTTATGATGTGCCAAGGAACATTATTTTCAATTGCAATACACAGTGCAGTATTTTGGTTGGCTCCATAGTACAACATAAAATTGTCGTGAAACTTCATACCGTAGTCGACCAAGGTCTCGATAGTCTGCATGCAAAAAGTGGGGTCTGTAAACATATCATCCACCGCAGTGTTGGGTATCATTGCGGTGTGCAGAGCGCGATTGCCATCATAATCGGGTATCAGTAAAACGTCGGAATTTTCAGAGATGAGGGTGCAAATTACGTAATTCGAACGCCTTTGACGGATCGCAATATGCAGTGGGATGTAATCACATCTTAGGCCGTCTGGCGAGAATCAGTTTTGCATAACCAAGACTTTTTTTTCCGAGTCAATCAGTAGGGAAATGCAAGAATCCGGACACCCGGAGGTAAGAGCAAAATGCAGCGGTGTGTCTTCTTGGAACACATTCGCATCCACCCCTATATCACACCGATTTTTCCGAGTCAGAACCGACTTGTTACATTTTATAATCTTCTGTATGATTTTAATCGCGATCGGATTTTTGAACTCTCGTGCCCGATAACGGATAAACTGATGCATCAATGTATCCTTGTACAAATTCCTGCTGCCAAAAACCGAGTCAACAATTGACATGTCAACGCGCGGACATGATATTATCATAGAAAGGACTTGGTGTATGTACTGCAACGAACAGTGTCCCAGCAAACTCTGGAAAGGTGTGCTCGAAGTCAATGACATGTGGTTAAGAACTTGGTTACCCACATCAATCAGCGAAATCAGTGTTTCGACATTGTATTCGTTTTCAATTGCAGCATGAAATGGCATCCGTCCCTGCGCATCTCTCTGTGTTAAGATACCTTCCAATTCATCGTTCAACTCGTTTGTAACAAAATATTTGAGCATTGCATCAACTGCGCCATTCTTTATTTTTGACTTTACAACAAGGTGTAAAGGAGAGTCGCCGTTCGGGTCTGTTATTTGCATTGCGTTAGGGAATCTCTGCACTACCTCGCACAGGATGTTAAAATCCGGAATCTTGTCTGGCATTTCTTCCGCTTCAACCAACAGTTTATATTTGATGATACTAAAAATGACAGGAACATCGGCAGTATCCGACATGTCCTCTGCAGACTGCACCCCTTGGATCATGTTGTCATTCATAAGTGAAATAACACTGTCGAATTTTTGTACGTGCCCTGTCTCCTTCGAATGCTCGCTAGTACGGAGTGCAGTCGCCCTATTCAACATGCCCAAGTGCTTCAAATCATTCAGATTGAATCCGATCCGATTGATGATTTCTGGTGGCCAGTGTCGGTCATTTTTTTGACTTGGCTGATGTTTAGTGGTGGTACCTTGTTTTTGGTATTTTATGCAGTGCATGATGGGATCCAAAATGCCGCGCATTTATATAGGTGTTGCAACCTAAACGGTCCACGTAAATGTCACACAAAACGTATTTTTTCCGTAAATTGCACCAAATGTCTTGGAAATTAAATCAAACGCACTAACTTTCCCATTTTTAAGCAGTGCCGCCTTCGTACTGTGTTTTCCCCTATATATTGTGACATCTACATATATTCGGGAGCGCATGTACGATACTGGCCCTCTTTACCAAGATGTACGATACTTGTTCCCTCCACGACACAAGTTCCAATCTAAACTCCCGCAATCGAAAAACACAGCCAAAGGTTCACCTCTGAGAGTTCTCCAAACTCCCCAAGCACTAATGATACACATGTCAAAGGCGACATGCGCGCGAGAAGGAGTGAACTCCCTGGACGTACACGAACATGTCTGGGGGAAAGTGAATTCGAAGACACTGAAAATTTGCAAATGTGATATGTACATGCGAGCCAAGAACACGGATGAAAATGGTCTCGTTTTTTTTGCGAATGGAGACATATTTCAGGGCCATATCAGAGATTGTGCTGTGGATGGTGAGGGAACATATTATTTCTTAAATGGTGATTCAATGCACGGAACATTCAATTACGGCATGCCGCTAGGTGACATGACATATGTGTGGGCGAATGGGGACACATGTTTTGCACGGTACAATCAAACCGTACGGCATCCTGTGAGAATATTTCAATTGTGTCTCGACAACCAAGTTTACAACGTAGTATGTGAAAGGCAATTCTCAGTTACAGGCGGTCGAATACTATCGCTCGAGCACTTTCGGACACTCCAAAACCTTACAACTATTCCAGATCGTTGTGCTAGTATTCGAAAATGCACTCTCCTGCTGCAGGTCGGAATAGAATGCGTCTCACGGGACATAGCATCACACCACACAATTTGAAAATGTATAGGAATGATTTCCACGTGGACTCCGTTTCGTAGCTAGCGATTGTGATATGTACTATGTTGACAGCTACAAGCACCCAA
>Ga0335398_10008012_pt1 | contig 12685 bp, 7 predicted proteins | sample BON03_FD_205742 | JGI IMG/M metagenome (GOLD analysis project Ga0335398, IMG submission 205742) | Freshwater microbial communities from Lake Bonney liftoff mats and glacier meltwater in Antarctica - BON-03 (spades assembly) (version 2) | ecosystem: Environmental > Aquatic > Freshwater > Ice >...
CCCTCGCCGCCGCCACCCTCGCCGCCGCCCTCGCCGCCGCCCTCGCCGCCGCCCTCGCCGCCGCCGCCCTCGCCGCCGCCGCCGTCGCCGCCGCCGCTGCAGTGCACCCTCGACTTCTTCACCCTCCAGTACGGCGCCACCGAGCCGTCGCTGGGCCGCGACGGCAACCTGGTGGCCGAGGTTGGGCTCATGGAGCGGATCGGGCTCGAGACGGCGCAGTCGGGCCTGGTCGACGACTATGCGTGCCGTATCGCCGACGACCCCGCCCTTGCCTGCCTAGACATTGGTGCGCCCAGCACGCTCGGCGGGCTCCTCGACCCGGGCGCCTTCAACGAGGTTGCCTCGGGCGAGCAAGCCGCCAACCTGGCGCTCGGCGCCTCGCTGTTGAACGGGACCGGCACGCCGACGCTCTTCGGCCAGACGCACATCTGCGACGACGGCAAGCGCACCGGCGACGGCATCATCAACGTCTTCGACATCGCCACCGCGCTGTCCTGGATCTTCCGCGAAACCGAGAGCGAGCTCTACCGCGGCCTGCCCGAGTCGCCCGGGCTGATCGAGACGATGGCCAGCCGCACGGGGCTTGCGGCGGTGTGCGGCACGCAGCAGCCAAGGCGCGACTACCTCTTCGGCTACGCGAATGACGTCTGCGCCCCGACCGGCGCCCGGGAGAAGCGCCGGCTCGGCGGCCGCCGCGCGCTCTTCGCCGACGCGCCCTACGGGACGGCCGCCGCCGCCTTCGCCGCGCTGCACGGCGTGGACGGACCCCCGTCTCCACAGGCGCCCAAGGCTGCCTGGCTGCTTGGCACCACGCCGACCCGCAACCAGTCGCTCGCGACGCGCGTGGCGGTCGGCGGCCCGCTCGAGCCGCTCGAGGTGGCGCCCGACCGCACGGCGCGACTCGCCAGCCTGCGCTTCGAGGCGATCCGCGGCATGCCCCACGCCGAGGGCGACTGGCACACCGTGCTGCTGAGCACCGTGGCCACGCGGCTCGAGGTTGTCTTCACCGGGATCCAGCCGCAAGCCAGTGGAGGGCTGTCCTATGCGGCGTTCGACGGCCAGCCCCCGGTCGACCCGAGCTGCGTCTCGGTGCGGTACACCCGCTTCTGCGAGTACACGGCCGCCGGGTGCGACGGCACGTGCGCGCTCATCGATGCCGCGGGGTCGACCGCCCTGCGCGGCGGCACGCTCTCGCTGCTGCAGACGTCCCTCCAATGGGCCTGCCCGTTCGACGTGCACGTCTGGGTGCCGCTCGCGGAGCGCGACCAGGCGCAGTGCGTCGGCATCGATTACATCATCGCCGTTAACGGCGACGCGTGTGCATTCACGGGCGAGTCCGCCTGCTCGAGGGGGCTTTCCGCCTCGCCACCGTCGCCGCCACTGTCGCCGCCGCCGAGTTCGCCGCCGCCGTCGCCGCCGCCGCCTCCGCCGCCGCCGCCGCCGCCGCCGCCGCCGCCGCCGCCGCCGCCGCCCTCGCCGCCCCAGCTGCCGCCGCCGCTGCCCTCGCCGCCGCCGCCGCCGCTGCCCTCGCCGCCGCCGCCGCCGCCGGGGTCTAGGGTGAACCCGCCAACGCCACCGACGCCGCCGACGCCGCCGACGCGACCGCCGGCGCCGCCGATGACGCCGTCCGCCGGGGCCGACACACCGGCGGGTGTGGTGCAGCGCATCCTCGTCGTGGTGCTGCTCCTCGTGCTGATCGGATACATGTCCCCGCGAGCCGCCCTCATCGGCTGGTCTCTGCTGCTGACCCCATGGGCCATATGGAGCCGCTGCTGCCTCTGCTGCCTGGCCCGGCGGGGCAGGCAGCAGAGGCCCCGGTGCAGTGGCGCTTTGTGGCCGGTGGGGCTTCCGGTCCCCCGCACGTGACCCCAAAAAGAGTGGGGGCTGGACTTGAACGCAACGCAAGTCGCCGCCATTCGCCCTGAGACTGTCTGCGCGCTGAACGCCATGGACCGCGGTGGTGTGCCGCTTGGACCGGGGCTACAGCGCGCCTGCGCCGGCGCACGCTCGGCGCACTTGCGGCTTTTTGGCACCCCGAGCGCTCTCCGCGCATGGGGACAGGGCGGCCAGTCGTGCCTCGCGCCGTGCCACTTCGCGACCCTCGAGTTGCAGCCGGCCCACGCCGGCGCCCACGCTAAGCGCACCGAGGCGTGCCCACGGGCTGGGGGGGGGGCGCCGGTGTTCGTCTTGCCACGGTCGCCCAAGCGCAGGCGACGAGCGTTTGCGCGTGGAGGGCCGCGGGGACACTGGCGCTCGATCGGCGCATCCGCCTCGCCCTCTCGACCGCGACGCCGAGGACCTGGGCGCGAGGGGGGGGGGGGTCTTTGCCCACCTTGACCAGCTCTGTGCGGCCCTGCGGCTCCCGAGGCGGGTTTCCACCTGCTCGGGGTGGGCTCCCACGACCGCCGCCCATCGGCATTGCGTGGCTCGGAGCTCGCCCAGCCTGTGCGCGTGTTCCAGCGCGGGCCGGGTTGGGCCCGGGGAGGGTGTCTCTCAGCCAGAAGCCGCTGCGCGGCCGACGGTGGGCCCGCCCCCCCCCCCTGAACCGGTCACCGCCCCCCCCCCCTCCCCACCCGCGAACACACTGGACACCTCGCACACGTCGGACGCGGTCGGACTCGCTGTGCGCGCGCGCTCGGGCCGTGGCGCACGTGCGCACACCGCCCTGGACACCCGGGGCGACCAACAGCCACCGCGCTCCCGTTTTTTTGAGATGGGTGTGGCAAGCGCGCCGTGTCGACGCGCCGCGAGCTGCAGGAGGACTGCCTCGGAGCAACCCGGGTGAATCGCGCCATGCTTCGGTGCGATTCGAGTATGGTGGTCGTCAGCGCGGCGCTCGGGGCACTTGCGCGCGCTGAGGCGCTTGCAGTACTTTCACAGGGGCCCCGCGCGAACGCGGCGGCGAACGCAGTGGCCGCGGCGAGGGCCAATGCGGCGGAAGGGGCGAGGGGCACAGCACCCATCCTGTCAATGGAAGTCGAAGCGGTGATCAACGAGGCCCTCGGGTACGCGGGAGGGTACTCCGCGGGGCACTCTCCGTACGCGGCGCAGGACCTGCGCCAGCTCAACCCTGGGCGGTGGCTCGACGATACCATCCTCGACGCGCATATACAGCTTTCCGTGAGGCACAGCCGACTGAAAGCACACGCGGTATCGGTCCACTTCTACACGGCGCTTCTGGTGGACGGGGTTGAGGGTGTGGAGGCATGGACAGCCGGGCACGGTCTGTCCGGGCGAGACTTGGTGCTCTTTCCCCTGAACGTCAACAAGAACCATTGGATCCTTGTTGCCGCCAACGTCCCCCAGCACACGCTGACGTGCTTCGATTCCATGCGCGGCAACAACTCCATGCACATGGAGCACATCTCGCGCTACCTGCAAGCCGAGAGCGGTTCGTCGGTGCCGTGGACCACGCTCGACCCGCCCCACCCGCCCACCCAGCTGGGCGGGCACGACTGCGGCGTGTTTGTCTGTGCCAGTGCTGCGCAGCTCCTTCGCGGTGAACCCCCCAGTCTGCAGCAGGGACAGGTGAACCGGTACCGGCGGGTGATGGCCCTGGACCTGCACAGCGGCTGGCTGGGCGCAGCGTGACGCAACGACCCACTTGACGGGGCGCGGGGGGGGGGTTCGTTTCTTGCCGCGCCCCCCCCCCCACCGCGGATCGAGCCAGATGGGCGACGCCGAGCTGCGAGCGCGCCTCGCGGCGGCGCCGAGGCCGTGGCGGGGCGAGCCGACCGAGGAAGCTGTGCAGACTGGCCCCATGGGCTTGCCCGGCGACCTCGTTGCCCGCTGACCACGATCGACCAGCCGCGTGCCGCGGGGCGCATGTCGGCCACGTGCCGGCATGCGCGCGCACTCGCCCCGGTGGCCAGCGCCGCGAGGCCCAGCGCGCCGATGTGTGGTCCAGGCGGTGAGCGTGTCGGCCCATCGCCCGCCCGCGCCTGCGGGGCCGACCGCCCGCAGAGGGTTCCCCCGCGGGCGCCTCGGGTTGGCCGCTGCACAGGGCTGGGTGGCGTTGCTCCCGGGGCTGGTTGCGCACGGCGAGCGCTGGGCCGGCGAGGCGGCCAGGCAGGCCGCGCTCGGCCGCCGCCGGGTGCTCGGGTGGGTTCGCGTGCGCCTCCCCGCGTGCGGGGGTGGGGGGTCGACGCGCACGGCCACGGGGGCCCGCCGGCACGCGCCCTGTGTGGTTCACCTGGTGCTCGCCCCCTGCCCGGGAGGGCCCAGTGCCATCGACGGCGTCCATTCGCAGCCGGCGCCCCCAGCCGCCTTGAGCCGCCGCAGCGCGCTCAGCAGCAGCGCGACCACCACGAGGCACACCGCCACCATGGCCGGCAACAGGGCGGCGTTGCACCCGTACAGCACGCGCCAGCCGTGCACCGAGCGGTCCAGGCCGAGCCGGCCCATTGCCGCGTGGCCGGACTGGGCGAACCACCGGTCGAGTCGGCCGAAGAGCCCGCCGGTGCACACCAGGCACCAGTTGGCCGAGTTGGCCGTTGCCGGGAAGGTCTGCACCACGAGCGGCCGGTCGAGGGTGAAGCACCGCGGCATCCTGACACGGAAGCTGACGTCGATGTGCATGGGCAGCCGGTGCGCGGCGCGTTGGAGCAGCGCCTCCCGGTCGCGCGGGGACCAGACAATCGCCTGCGTCAGGCCCCACTTGTGCACAAAGGTGCGGTGCCGGCTGCCCCACGCCTCGGCCCGGTAGGCGCCGATTGAGCCGAGCGAGTAGACGTCAAACTCGCCCGTGGCGACAAACTCGTTGACGAGCGCAAAGTCGGCCTCGCTCGCGCCGGGCATGAGCTGGGCGTCGTCCTCGAGGATGAGCACGTTGCCCATGCCTCGGGCCCACCGCGCCACCTCGGCGTAGGCGTGTGTGAGGTCGTACGCGGTGTTGGTGACCTGCGGCTTGGGGCAGTCGCGGTAGCCGCGGTTGATCTGCAGCACGGTGTGCGCGCAGAGCCGGTACAGCGGGCAGTCGGCCTGCTGCAGCCGGAGCAGCCGCTCCGACCCGTGCATCGCGAGCACGACCGCGCACTCGACCCGTGGCAGCAGCGGCGCACCCGCAGCGGGCGGCGCAGTTGGCGCGGGCTCGAGCCGGTAGCAGCTGGGCGCCGCCATCCTCGGGTGACCCCTTGCCAAGCGGCCACAAAAATCGGGGGCGGCGCTGGGTCCCTGGGGGCGCTCACCGTGGCGGGCCGTAGAAGGTGAGCGCCACCGCCCAGCTCCACAGCCGGGCCAGTGGCCCCGCGCGCGGCGCGCACACGTCGCAGTAGAGCGCGTTGACCACCAGCCGGGTGCCCCGCCCGCGCCGCCTGCGCACGCGGTGGCGCAGCAGGTCGGCGCGGAAGAGCACCATCTCGTTGACAGCCACGTGCACCGGCACGCCGTCCACCTCGAGCTGCGCGTCGCCGTCGTCCTCCACGGCGTAGATGGCGGCCCAGCGCGAGCCCAGGTAGACGTTGCCGTCCAGGTGCTCCTCGATGCCGTCGCCCGGCTCACAGTAGAGCAGCGCGCTGAGCTCGTTGACGTCGGTCCGGGGCACCAGCTGCAGGTGCGAGTCGCAGGCCGCCTGGACCAAGGCGGTGAGCGCCGCGTCGCGGAAGGCGCGGACCACGCAGCCCAGCGCGGGCTGCGCCCCCGAGGCCGAGGCCAGTGCGAGCGCCGCACCGCTGCGGGTGGATCCGACGCCGCGGTGGAACTGGCCCGCCGCGCTCGCCGCCCCAAGCGCCGCGGCGATCTCGGCGTGCACGGCCAGCGGCAGCGCGTCCGGCACGCGGACCACCTGCGCCCGGTCCGGACAGGGCGGGTCCGCCAGCCGGGCGCCGAGGGCCGTTTCCTGGCGAGACTGCCACGCGACGAGGGCGACGGCCACGAGCACCACGGCGAGGACGCCCACGGCCACCGCCCCGCGGCGGCGCGCCGACGTGCGCCAGGTGCGGCAGGCACCCGAGCGGTCGCACTCTGAATCCTCCATGCCTGCCACCCTGGGCCCCAAAAAATGCTGCGGACACGGCGCGCGTCGGACCCCAGGTGGCCCGCAGCGGCAACCGTGTCGCTGCTGCCAACCGACCAGAGCGCGCAAAGCATGCCGCGACCGAGTCCAGAGCGCAGCGAGCTCAACACGTGCGACCAAGTTCAGAGCGCAGCGAGCTCAACACGTGCGACCCAGTCCAGAGCGCAGCGAGCTCAACACGTGCGACCAAGTCCAGAGCGCAGCGAGCGCAGCGCGTGCAGCGGCCGGGTCAAGGGGGCAACGAGCTCAACACGTGCGACCAAGTCCAGAGCGCAGCGAGCGCAGCGCGTGCAGCGGCCGGTTCAAGAGCGCAGCGAGCTCAACACGTGCGACCAAGCCCAGAGCGCAGCGAGCTCAACACGTGCCGCGACCAAGTCCAGAGCGCAGCGAGCTCAACACGTGCCGCGACCGAGTCCAGAGCGCAGCGAGCGCAGCGAGCGCAGCGGCCAGGTCAAGAGCGCAGCGAGCTCAACACGTGCCGCGACCAAGCTCAGAGCGCAGCGAGCTCAACACGTGCCGCGACCAAGTCCAGAGCGCAGCGAGCTCAACACGTGCCGCGACCAAGTCCAGAGCGCAGCGAGCGCGGCGAGCGCAGCGGCCAGGTCAAGAGCGCAGCGAGCTCAACACGTGCCGCGACCAAGCCCAGAGCGCAGCGAGCTCGACACGTGCCGCGACCAAGTCCAGAGCGCAGCGAGCTCAACACGTGCCGCGACCAAGTCCAGAGCGCAGCGAGCGCAGCGAGCGCAGCGGCCAGGTCAAGAGCGCAGCGAGCTTAACACGTGCCGCGACCAAGCCCAGAGCGCAGCGAGCTCAACACGTGCCGCGACCAAGTCCAGAGCGCAGCGAGCTCAACACGTGCCGCGACCAAGTCCAGAGCGCAGCGAGCGCAGCGGCCAGGTCAAGAGCGCAGCCAGCTCAGCGCGTGCAGCGGCCGGGTCAAGGGCGCAGCGAGCTCAACACGTGCCGCGACCAAGCCCAGAGCGCAGCGAGCCCGACACTTGCCGCGACCAAGTCCAGAGCGCAGCGAGCTCAACACGTGCCGCGACCAAGTCCAGAGCGCAGCGAGCTCAGCGCGTGCAGCGGCCGGGTCCAGAGCGCAGCGAGCTCAACACATGCCGCGACCAAGTCCAGAGCGCAGCAAGCTCAACACGTGCCGCGACCAAGTCCAGAGCGCAGCGAGCGCAATCGCGACCGAGTTCACCGGTGCGCGGGGTGGGGGCGATGCGCCTCGAGCAACTCGTCGCCCACCGGCGCGAGGGCCCAGGGGCCGGGCGGCGCTTCGCGCGGCTGCGCCACGAGCTGGACAGCCGCCTGCCGAGCCCTCGACCTGGGGGGGGGGTGGTTCCTGTGAAATGGCTCTGTGAAACAGAAATTACAGAAATAGACGTCAGAGAAGCTCGCCATGGCCGATTCCAGGCGCACGCTGAGCGCGGGTTCGTTGGTTGTGCCCCTGGAAGCCGAGTCGAGTGACGACGACTGGGGTACCGCGCAAGCGGCCCGGCAAGCGGCCCGTGAGGATGCGGCCAACTCGGACTACGGAACGCGCAAGCGACCGCGCCGCATTCACTCGTCCGCGCGCTCGAGCTCGGGCTCGCGTTCGCACCCGGCGCGGGCGGCGTTGCTGGAGGCCCGGGTGGTGGCGCAGGCGGCGGCGCAAGCGGCGGAGCGTGAGCAGGCGCAAGCGGCGGAGTGGGAGGAGGCGCAGGCGAGGGCGGCGGCGGCGAGGACGGCGGCGGCGGCGAGGGTGGCGACGTTGAGGGTGATGGCAGCGGCGCAGGCGGCGGCGGCGACGGCCGCGGCGGCAAGGGCGGCGGCGGCGAGGGCGGCGCAGGACCAGGCGCAGGACCAGGCGCAGAACCAGGCGCAGGACCAGACGCAGGACCAGGCGCAGGACCAGGCGCAGGACCAGGCCGTTTGGGGAGAATACCGCGAGTCGGACTACACCGACCCGGAACCGGAGACGACCGAGCCGACTGGGCGCGATGCAGAGGAACGACCAGTCGCCACCCAACGCGCCGACTGGCTGCGCGCCATGTGCACCTCGGATGAGCTCAGCTCCCTGACCCAAGTGCAACTGGCCGAGTTCAGAGGGGCATTGGTGCAGACGATCTCGAGCATCGACCGGTTCGAGCTGTCGCAGCGGGTCGCCGACGTCACCACCTGCACCGTCTGTATGGACGAGAGGGTTGACCTCTCGCTCCGATGTGGCCACCTCTTCTGCCGCAGTTGCGTCGCGAGGGTCCAAGTGTGCCCGCTGTGCAAACGGGGCATCAGCGCGGGCGAGGTCATGCCCGTTTTCATCTGAGGAGGGGTGAGCTGGCCGTGGCCGCTTCAGGAGGGGTGCCGTGGCCGCTTCAGGAGGGGTGTCGTGGCCGCTTCAGGAGGGGTGGCGTGGCCGCTTCAGGGCAGGAGGTGTGGCCGACCTGTCCGCTTCTGGAGGTGTGTCGTGACCGGTTCAGGAGGGGTGTGCCTTGACCGCTCCAGGAGGGGCGGCCGAGGTTTCCGCTTCAGGAGGTGCGTCGTTGACCGCCTCAGGAGGGGTGCCATGGCCGCTTCAGGAGGAGGGGCCGAGTTGGAGGTGTGGCGTGACCGCTTGTGGCCGAGGGGTGGCGCGCGTGACCGCTTCAGGGGGTGTGGGCCGATGTGTCCGCTTGAGGGGGTATGGCCGATGTATCCGCTTCATGAGGTGTGTTGTGCGCTTCAAGCGGTGTAGCCCAATGTGGCCGAGGCGTCCGCTTCAGGAGGTGTGGCCGATGTGGCCGAGGCGTCCGCTTCAGGAGGTGTGGCCGGGGTGCGTGGCCGAGGTGGCCGAGGCGCGTCGTGGCCGTCCGCTTCAGCGGTGAGGTGTGGTCGACGTGTCCGAGGTGTGTCGAAGCCACTTCAGGAGGTGTGGCCGATGTATCCGTGGTGTGTCGTGACCGTTGAAAGAGGCGTGGCCGATGAGTCCGAGGTGGCCGTTTCAAGAGGTGTGCCGGGACCGCTTCAGGAGGTGTGGTGTATCTGCCACGCGACGAGGGCGACGGCCACGAGCACCACGGCGAGGACGCCCACGGCCACCGCCCCGCGGCGGCGCGCCGACGTGCGCCAGGTGCGGCAGGCACCCGAGCGGTCGCACTCTGAATCCTCCATGCCTGCCACCCTGGGCCCCAAAAAATGCTGCGGACACGGCGCGCGTCGGACCCCAGGTGGCCCGCAGCGGCAACCGTGTCGCTGCTGCCAACCGACCAGAGCGCGCAAAGCATGCCGCGACCGAGTCCAGAGCGCAGCGAGCTCAACACGTGCGACCAAGTTCAGAGCGCAGCGAGCTCAACACGTGCGACCCAGTCCAGAGCGCAGCGAGCTCAACACGTGCGACCAAGTCCAGAGCGCAGCGAGCGCAGCGCGTGCAGCGGCCGGGTCAAGGGGGCAACGAGCTCAACACGTGCGACCAAGTCCAGAGCGCAGCGAGCGCAGCGCGTGCAGCGGCCGGTTCAAGAGCGCAGCGAGCTCAACACGTGCGACCAAGCCCAGAGCGCAGCGAGCTCAACACGTGCCGCGACCAAGTCCAGAGCGCAGCGAGCTCAACACGTGCCGCGACCGAGTCCAGAGCGCAGCGAGCGCAGCGAGCGCAGCGGCCAGGTCAAGAGCGCAGCGAGCTCAACACGTGCCGCGACCAAGCTCAGAGCGCAGCGAGCTCAACACGTGCCGCGACCAAGTCCAGAGCGCAGCGAGCTCAACACGTGCCGCGACCAAGTCCAGAGCGCAGCGAGCGCGGCGAGCGCAGCGGCCAGGTCAAGAGCGCAGCGAGCTCAACACGTGCCGCGACCAAGCCCAGAGCGCAGCGAGCTCGACACGTGCCGCGACCAAGTCCAGAGCGCAGCGAGCTCAACACGTGCCGCGACCAAGTCCAGAGCGCAGCGAGCGCAGCGAGCGCAGCGGCCAGGTCAAGAGCGCAGCGAGCTTAACACGTGCCGCGACCAAGCCCAGAGCGCAGCGAGCTCAACACGTGCCGCGACCAAGTCCAGAGCGCAGCGAGCTCAACACGTGCCGCGACCAAGTCCAGAGCGCAGCGAGCGCAGCGGCCAGGTCAAGAGCGCAGCCAGCTCAGCGCGTGCAGCGGCCGGGTCAAGGGCGCAGCGAGCTCAACACGTGCCGCGACCAAGCCCAGAGCGCAGCGAGCCCGACACTTGCCGCGACCAAGTCCAGAGCGCAGCGAGCTCAACACGTGCCGCGACCAAGTCCAGAGCGCAGCGAGCTCAGCGCGTGCAGCGGCCGGGTCCAGAGCGCAGCGAGCTCAACACATGCCGCGACCAAGTCCAGAGCGCAGCAAGCTCAACACGTGCCGCGACCAAGTCCAGAGCGCAGCGAGCGCAATCGCGACCGAGTTCACCGGTGCGCGGGGTGGGGGCGATGCGCCTCGAGCAACTCGTCGCCCACCGGCGCGAGGGCCCAGGGGCCGGGCGGCGCTTCGCGCGGCTGCGCCACGAGCTGGACAGCCGCCTGCCGAGCCCTCGACCTGGGGGGGGGGTGGTTCCTGTGAAATGGCTCTGTGAAACAGAAATTACAGAAATAGACGTCAGAGAAGCTCGCCATGGCCGATTCCAGGCGCACGCTGAGCGCGGGTTCGTTGGTTGTGCCCCTGGAAGCCGAGTCGAGTGACGACGACTGGGGTACCGCGCAAGCGGCCCGGCAAGCGGCCCGTGAGGATGCGGCCAACTCGGACTACGGAACGCGCAAGCGACCGCGCCGCATTCACTCGTCCGCGCGCTCGAGCTCGGGCTCGCGTTCGCACCCGGCGCGGGCGGCGTTGCTGGAGGCCCGGGTGGTGGCGCAGGCGGCGGCGCAAGCGGCGGAGCGTGAGCAGGCGCAAGCGGCGGAGTGGGAGGAGGCGCAGGCGAGGGCGGCGGCGGCGAGGACGGCGGCGGCGGCGAGGGTGGCGACGTTGAGGGTGATGGCAGCGGCGCAGGCGGCGGCGGCGACGGCCGCGGCGGCAAGGGCGGCGGCGGCGAGGGCGGCGCAGGACCAGGCGCAGGACCAGGCGCAGAACCAGGCGCAGGACCAGACGCAGGACCAGGCGCAGGACCAGGCGCAGGACCAGGCCGTTTGGGGAGAATACCGCGAGTCGGACTACACCGACCCGGAACCGGAGACGACCGAGCCGACTGGGCGCGATGCAGAGGAACGACCAGTCGCCACCCAACGCGCCGACTGGCTGCGCGCCATGTGCACCTCGGATGAGCTCAGCTCCCTGACCCAAGTGCAACTGGCCGAGTTCAGAGGGGCATTGGTGCAGACGATCTCGAGCATCGACCGGTTCGAGCTGTCGCAGCGGGTCGCCGACGTCACCACCTGCACCGTCTGTATGGACGAGAGGGTTGACCTCTCGCTCCGATGTGGCCACCTCTTCTGCCGCAGTTGCGTCGCGAGGGTCCAAGTGTGCCCGCTGTGCAAACGGGGCATCAGCGCGGGCGAGGTCATGCCCGTTTTCATCTGAGGAGGGGTGAGCTGGCCGTGGCCGCTTCAGGAGGGGTGCCGTGGCCGCTTCAGGAGGGGTGTCGTGGCCGCTTCAGGAGGGGTGGCGTGGCCGCTTCAGGGCAGGAGGTGTGGCCGACCTGTCCGCTTCTGGAGGTGTGTCGTGACCGGTTCAGGAGGGGTGTGCCTTGACCGCTCCAGGAGGGGCGGCCGAGGTTTCCGCTTCAGGAGGTGCGTCGTTGACCGCCTCAGGAGGGGTGCCATGGCCGCTTCAGGAGGAGGGGCCGAGTTGGAGGTGTGGCGTGACCGCTTGTGGCCGAGGGGTGGCGCGCGTGACCGCTTCAGGGGGTGTGGGCCGATGTGTCCGCTTGAGGGGGTATGGCCGATGTATCCGCTTCATGAGGTGTGTTGTGCGCTTCAAGCGGTGTAGCCCAATGTGGCCGAGGCGTCCGCTTCAGGAGGTGTGGCCGATGTGGCCGAGGCGTCCGCTTCAGGAGGTGTGGCCGGGGTGCGTGGCCGAGGTGGCCGAGGCGCGTCGTGGCCGTCCGCTTCAGCGGTGAGGTGTGGTCGACGTGTCCGAGGTGTGTCGAAGCCACTTCAGGAGGTGTGGCCGATGTATCCGTGGTGTGTCGTGACCGTTGAAAGAGGCGTGGCCGATGAGTCCGAGGTGGCCGTTTCAAGAGGTGTGCCGGGACCGCTTCAGGAGGTGTGGTGTATCGTGACCACGCCAGGAGATGGGGTCGAGGTGTCCGCTTCAGGAGGTGTGTCGTGACCACCTCGGGAGATGTGGTCAAGGTATGTATGGTGTCCGGTTCAACTTGATGACCTGTTCTGCGGCTGAGCCACACACGTACATTTCGCCACTCTGCCCCCATGGGTGTCCGTGGCATTCCTTGCTGTACCAGTCGAGTGTGACTGGCCCGCGGAGCATCGGGGGGAGAGCAAAGCAAAGCGTCAGCGTGGTTTCATCGGAAGGGTTCCCCTGAGCCAGCTCGGCCGTGCACCGCGGTCCAACTCCGACAGGGGTGTCAGCCAGCTTGGCCGTGCACGCAGCCCGCACCTGCGCACCCCTGGCCGCTCTGGCCCAGGCGCACGCGCCCGCACCCCTGCGCACCCCCCCCCCCCCGCCCCCCCCCCCCCCCCCCCCCCCCCCCCCCCCCCCCCCCCCCCCCCCCCCCCCCCCCCCCCGCCCCCCCCCCCCCCCCCCCCCGCCCCCCCCCG
>Ga0335398_10008013_pt1 | contig 12682 bp, 9 predicted proteins | sample BON03_FD_205742 | JGI IMG/M metagenome (GOLD analysis project Ga0335398, IMG submission 205742) | Freshwater microbial communities from Lake Bonney liftoff mats and glacier meltwater in Antarctica - BON-03 (spades assembly) (version 2) | ecosystem: Environmental > Aquatic > Freshwater > Ice >...
CTCACGAACCCTCATTGATCTATATTCTAACGTTATTTAAAACTATCAAAATATGATAGAGAGCGGAGCGTGTACGAGTTACTAGGTATAAAGAAAATGCACTTTTTATCTTGATACTCTGACCCCTGCCGAGTTCCCCCCCCCTTCTGAGTTCCCTGCTGAGTTCCTTCCGTTCGACCCCATTTTTTGCCCCTATGTTCTGCCAGCCTCTTAAGCCGTAACGGGTAGGCTGTCGCTATATTGCAACTTTACCCATTCAAGTATTTCGAGACTGCGAATCGTTTCAGCCAAGCCAGTCTGTTTGGCTTCGTCCTTTTTCCAAACTTTTTTCCAGTCGAGAATATAATCAAAGAGATCCGCTTCGGAAATAGTTCGCTCTGTGTGTTCAGCTTTCAATTTCTGCACAGCAAAGATCACTGTCGCGACTTGTTCGGCCTGTTCCGTGTTTTTAATGCGACTAAATAGATCAACCGTCTTTTGAATCTTTTTCTGATATGGCTTAATTTCCGCTAAGTAAGCGTTGCGGTCTTTGGTGTAAGAGGGGCCGACTCGAAGGGCAGTCATATTGCCGAGCTGGAGTTCGAGCACCCAGTTCTTATTGGCAAGCACACTAATGGCTTTTTTGACTTCATCCGCATACGGACCATAGCTGTTACGTTCAAATTGAAATCCGGTGTCTAGACCCAACTTAGTCAAAATATAACAGATTTTTTGGAAAATAGTGCGGCCGACGGGGCGTGCGTAAGGTTGCTGCTCTAATTGGTAGAGCGTTTCGACGAGCGCAGCCCATTCGGGGCGCAGCTTCTCGTGTCGCTGTCCTTTGACTAGAAACTCTTGTTGGCGCTGTGAGTTCAGGTAATCGCTTTTGAGCTGGCTGGCTGATGTTCCGTAAGGAGCGTAAATCTCGACTGGAATATCCAATCCTTTTAGCTTTTGGAACATGAGTGGGCCGACTGTGCTCCATTCTAAGCCTCCATTGCCGCAGCCCAGGGGGGCAAAGGCGATGGATCTGATCCCCCACGCCTGATAGTGAGCGATGAAATAGTTCAGACCCTCTTCAATATCTGCTAAGCAGGTGGAAGCGCGCCAATGCCCTTTGGTTGGAAAGTTGAGGATAGAGGCTCCAGCCAGATCGTTATAAAGGTAGGGCTCGCCTAAGCGCACTTCTTTTCGCTCGCAGCGTAATTTGTAATCTTCAAACATCGCGGGATAGTTCTTTTTGAAGATGGCCGCTATGCCTTTGCCCATGATGCCGACGCAGTTGACCGTATTGACGAGTGTTTGCATCTCGCTGGTAAAGAGGTCGCCTATTTTTGCCTGTATCATAGTTGTTACTTAATGAAAGAATAGATCAGAATCTACTGTGATGGGAAGATTGAAAGCTTGATCTACTAATTTCTGTTGAGCGTCCCCATTCACGACATACGCCCCTTCGATGTATTTGAGTGGGAGCTGATGTGGCACGAGAAATTCAGCGCATTTTTGCCTCTTATGTCGTTGATAGGCGAGGGGGCTGTCGGGATGCCTCCAATCAGTGGCATACACTGCTTCAAGATCAATTTCTAAAACTTGCTCAATCGACAGAAAGCGTGCCCATGGACTGGCGGCGTTTTGATCTGACAAGACGGCCCCGGGAATATGTCGCGCTTCGGTTGAAATTCGTAATACACATAAGTCCTTTGCCTCGTCCTTGCGCTTATACATCATTGGGTTACGGGCGTGAAAATACATGTTGGCGTATTGGTGTAGTCGCAAGCCGCCCGGGATGGTCACTTGATCGCGTCGCTCCTGTACATCTGTCATAGCTACGGACTGGTGCGGCAACTTCGATGCCCGCTCGTGTGAGAGAATTCCGTGTTTCAACACCGAGGGGATGTTGTCGATTGGCATGATGCACTGGAGTTCCTTGATAGTCATGGCTGTTTTAATTGTCCTCCATCTTCGCAGATTCAGGGAGCGTGGCGCGGATGGTGGCTTTTCGGTGCTCCTCGTTGCGGTGAGATAGGTATGTGCGGCGCTCTGCGTAGGTTCCAAACTTGGGCTTAATAAATCCCCAGAATGAATCCAAGGTTCGGTGATTGCGCAGCCATTGCGGTAAAAGTGGAGCAATATTCGGATTGCTGAAAAGTTCGTGCCTTAACGTTTCAAATTCGCTTGGATCTGCAGCCATGCCTGTCGCTCTAGATGAAAGTGAATTCAGCAGGTAACTAACTTTATCGAAGTCTGTTTCTAGGAAGTGTATATTCATTTGAAATTCTGTTTGGAAAGGGATGCATTGAACATATTTCAGTCATCGTTCTTGCTGTAATCACCCACCGTCATTTGGCCGTTCATGAGCATCGGAAGGAGCCAGTCGCGAAGTTCGGTGAGTGCTTGGTTTTGCATTTTATTGATCTACATCAGGATCGTTGACGCTCAGCATCTTATCGAAGTCGCTTTCAAATAGACGGTCTTGGACGATCCGATATTTTTCAAACTCGCATTCGGCGTGGGCTTTCGCGATTTCGGCGGTGACTTTGCCTGAGTCTTGCAGGATTTTTCGGTCGGTCGCTTCGATGAAGCGATTCAGGCGCGTTTCCCAGTCCTGCATCGTCATGGGGATTTTTCGCGAAGCCATGTCCTCGGCGACATCGAGGTAGGCATTCACGAGGCGCGCAAGCTGCGTCATTTCGGATTCTGATAGGTAGTTTTTGGCGATGCTGACATCAAATTTTTGAATTTTCCCTTGAGGGGCGTCTTTCCAAGTAATGAGCCCCATGCTCTGCTTTTCAGCATCGGCTCGATCGCAAATCACCTCGGCTGCGGTCTGGCTGTGTATTGCCCAGTGTAGCTTGTTTTGCACGGTAGCGAAGAAGCGATGCGTTGCGGTCGCACTCAGATCGTAATCGATGGCAGTGGCATAAATATCAGTGACCTTTTGGTAGAACTTACGCTCGCTGAGCCGAATCTCACGGATGCGCTGTAGTTGCTCTTCAAAATATTTGTTGCCGAGAACGGTTCCATCGTTTTTCAGGCGTTCGTCGTCCATAGCGAAGCCTTTAACCGTGAATTCTTTGATGATGCCGCCTGCCCATTTCCGAAATTGAACCGCGCGCTCCGAGTTGACCTTATAGCCAACCGCGATGATGGCCGACAGGTTGTAGTGGCTCGTATTGTAGGTTTTATCGTCGGCGGCAGTTATTCGAAATTTTCGAATAACTGAATTTTCATCCAACTCGTTGTCAGCGAAAACCTTTTTGAGGTGGTAGTTGATGGTGTGCGTCTCCACGTCGTAGAGCTGCGCCATCATTTTTTGGCTCAGCCAGACATCCTCGTCCGCATAGACTGCCTCGACGCCACCTTCGCCTTTTGCGGTGATGAAGGTGAGGTATTCTGCCGCAGAGGAGCGCGTTATGGAGGCTTCTTTGCGGGGCTTCTTTTTCTTTGGGGGCATGGTGTGTTGGTTGATTCGGCGTATGCGAGCTCCTTTAGGTGCTTGCTCTGGGCGGTGCGCTCGGCGTGTAGGTGAAAGCCCTCGCACCTAAAGGAGCAGGGATACTTTTTCCACCCTTACCTGCCCGTTCATCAGCATCGGCAGGAGCCAGTCGCGGAGTTCAGTGAGTTCTTGGTTTTGTTTTTCTAGGTTCTGCTGTTGGCGGGAAATTGGACTTACTCTTTCGGAGTATCGTCTTTCTAGTTCAAAAGGAGGGAATTGAATCACAATGGCTTTAAGAGGGGCGGCGGAAATCTCCTTGAAGGTGGAGCCTGAGGCATTCTGCTCGATCAACTTCATGAAATGATTCAAGGTTCGGTAAATGTAGTCAGAGCCGTAGCCGCGATTTGGGACGAAGGACTTGAAGCCTTGGTTCGTTGTGAGGGGATTGCTAGCGATGGCGGTGTAGCCGATGGGTGCCCTTGAGCTTAGCAAGACAGTTCCCTTAGGCATTATTTTGAGTGTGGCGGCTTTCTTTCCTGCTTCCGTTACATCGTAGGCTCCTCGCTGGATGAATTTCTTTCCCTTATTGTCGGATAGATCTTTTGGGGTTATCCAGGGAATGCCGGATGCGCAGAAAAAACTGTCTTCCGCTTTGCTTGGGGTGCTGCCTCCGATGACTTCGCCAAGCTTGTCGAGCGTGCCAGCCTCCCAGCCTTCGGGGATTTCGCGTTTTAGATTTGGGTTGAAGACCATTTTGCCTGCCTGCATCAGCTTAGACTGATGCGCAGGCGAGCCTGCCTGCATTGGTTTAGTCTGATACGCAGGTGAACCGCCTACTTGCATGAGATGCGAAGGCAAGCCTTCTGTCTTTTTGGCTGTGGGTGCCGCGTTTGAGAGTTTGTCGTATTCGCGTTTGAGCCATTTGCGTCCGAATCCTGTTTTGAGTTCTTTCTCCCGTTCTGCTGCGGCTGATCTGGAGTCGAATACTTCATGATGTAGGACTTTAATCGGCGCCTGCGCCTTAGTCCATTTGGCACCTTGTCCTGTTTTGTGTTCAAACCAACGTCGATACAGATCATCTGTCATGCCGATGTAGAAACTATCATCGGCGCAGAGCAGAACGTAAATAAAGTATTCTCCTTTCTGTGGAATCGGCAACCCGCCGACTGATCGATAGTTACAGGCTGCTGCTATCTTGGCGAGTTTACCTGCGCCAGATGACGGGTAGTCATCTGGCAGGCAGGGGAAGTCAAACTGCACAAACCAATAGTCATAGAGTAACTTCGCCATCCCCTCTAACTCCGCGTTGATCCGGTTGTTTAACTCAATCTTCGCGTCCAAGGTCGAGAGGACTTTGGCGATCTTTTGTTGGTCGGCTAAGGATGGAATCCATATTGGAAAATCAGGAAATTCATTCAGAGCGATTCTTTCCACAGTCGCTCCTTTGATGGTTTTCGAGATTATGGTATTTTGGAACGCTGGGGACAGATAAGAATACAACAAGAACTGAGGATTAACGACTTGCTGGTTAGGTCTGAGCAAAGCCATGCGTCTGCCCAAGCATGCTCTGACCCCGTCTGGCATCAGTGCCGCCTCTCCCAATCTAGTTTCATAGGAAAAGAGTAAGTCATCCTTTTGTGGGGTGACTCTTTTAGTCCATCGTTTGAAATCTTCATCGCTCAGATGAGCAGACCGTTCGAGAAGTAGAGTTCCGCTATTGAGACTAGAAATACTTAAAAAAAAGGGTCCTTGTTCTATTTTCTTTGGGGTGGCGTGAGGGCCGTCAAAAATAGGCCCCAAGTCACTCATTTTTTTGATGGATTCATTCAAAGTGAAAGTCCTTTCAACTGAGTTTCGATTTCTTTTTCGAGATTTTTAGATTCAGTGAATAATGCGTTTATACGCTCTTTATGTGCGCTCAGCTTCGCCGCAAACGCTTCATGCGTAATATCCACATACTCGATCTTGACCTCGAAATACTGTCCAGCGCTGAGTGAGTGGTTTTTGGCGGTGATGTCGGCGTAGCTGACGACGACGGAAAAATCATCGACGGCTTCTTTTGTATTAAAAGTTTGGATGATGCGGTCTTCTTCTTCGGTTGTGAGAAGGGTCTTTTGGTTTTTGCCGTCTTTTACTTTGGTGCCGAGCTTTGAGGCATCGATGAGCACGACGCCTTCTTTGTTGGTGGCGTCGAGAAAGAGGATGGAGACATTGGTGCCGGTGGTGGCAAAGATGTTACTGGGCATGGAGACGACGCCGGCGAGCATCTTGTTTTCGACGAGGTGTTGGCGGATCTTTTTATCGATGCCGGACTGCGCGGTGATGAAGCCGGTGGGGACGACGATGGCGGCCTTGCCGGTTGTGCTGAGGGTGTGGATGATGTGCTGGATAAACAGCAGGTAGATCGCCATCGAGTCCTTCTTGGCTTTGGGCACATTAGGAATGCCGGCGAAGAAGCGGCTGGTATTGGCCTTGCTTTCGAGCTCGTCGCGGAAGTCGCTGAAATCGAGTTTGAAGGGTGGATTGGAGACGATGTAGTCGAACTTTTTGAGGGCGCCGCCTTCCTTGTGCTCGGGGTGTTGAATGGTGTTGCCCTGAATGATGTTGGGGATGGAGTGGACGAGATTATTCAGGATGAGGTTGAGCCGGAGCAGGCCGGAGGACTTTTGGGAAATGTCCTGCGAGTAGAGGCTGCACTTTTCTTCGCCGATGCGGTGGGCGAGGTTCATCAGCAGGGTGCCGGAACCGGCGGAGGGATCGTAGCAAGATACATTGTGCCGCTCGTCGGTGACGAGGCAGGCGGCCATTATTTTGGCCACGGCGTGGGGGGTGTAATACTCGGCGTATTTGCCGCCGCCGTCTTTGTTGTAGTCCTTGATCAGATACTCGAAGAGGGTGGCAAAGAAGTCGAATTTTTCGGCGAAGATCTGCTCGAAGCTGAAATCGACGAGCTTGTTGATCAGCGCTTTGGCAAATTCGTTACGCTTTGAGGCGACGTATTCGGTGACGGGGTCGAAGAGGCGGACCAGTTCGCCGTCGTCGGTCTTGACGGAGAAGATTCTGCTGTTGCTAGCGGCGATGTCGATCAGGGTATTGTCGAGGATCTTGGCGAAGCCGTCTTCGTTTTGGCGGTTCCAGAGGCTGGAGAGGAATTGCTCGGGCTGCAATTGCGCGGTGCTGCCGCCGAGCTGGGCGAGGAGCATGTCGTAGTCTTCGGTCGAGTAAGCGCGGAGGGCGTCTTCCCAGGAGTCAGCGGTGGCCAGCGCGGGGTCGATTTGCTTGGCCTCGTAGGCGAACTTGTCGTTGAGGAATTTATAGAGGAAGACCTGGGTGATGATTTTGAACTCGTTGCCATCGTTACCGAGGCCGTAGTTGGCGCAGACGGACTTGAGGTCGTCGATGAGTTGCTTGGCTTTGGAGTCGAAGAGACGGGTCATGGTGGAGGGATGAGGGAGGAGACTTGAGACCTGAGGAGGGATGAAAGAGGAGGGAGGAGGGAGGAGACTTGAGACCTGAGGAGGGATCTTTTGAGGGAGGAGGGATGAAAGATGAGGGATGAGACCTGAGGAGGAGGAGGTCAGCAGTTGGAAAAAGAAGAGTTTGACCTATTTAGGTTTATGGGCGAGGATCCTTCTAGCTAAGCGCAGAAAATGTAGAGGCCGCTTGTAATGAGTGGCAGCCTGTAAAGGGTGGGATCCTCGGTTTCTGAGACCATTAATTTCATGAGCCCTCTAGGTTAATCGCCTCGGGGGCTTTTGTTTTGAGGATATTGAAAGGCTCTGGCCAGAGCTTAATGCCGTAGCCGCGCGGTGTGTCTTTGTGCCTGTAGAGGATCTTGATCAGTTGGAGTTTTGGTTTAATGATTTAGGCTTGCTAAAATATCCTGCGTCCACGATTTTAATCAAAGACCGTTGGAAGAAAATCGGCTTCATGCCGTGTGGTTCGCGTATTTTTGCGAGGGAACCCTATATCCATCGGTTTTTTATTGCTCGAATATCAGGGACTGAGTTTTTTCGGGTGTAAAAAGTGCCGTAGTCTTTCCCATGAGGGTCGTCCACGTCGTGGATGAGAGAAACCTTCGACCAAATAGCCCGTAGAAATCTGTCTTCTCCTCTTTCATAACAACGCTGTAGAGCCCAGAGCGCGTAGTCGGCTATTTGCAGGCAGTTCGCCTGCCAAGGGTAGGCAGGGCAGATCTCTAATTCAGAGTCTTGGCGATCTATGGAGTGATCTTTTTGGAAACGCTTCCGCGCTTCATCGAGTTGAGCCTGAAGTGCATCGGTTCGACTTGAATTACCACGTCGAGCGAAAGTGATCCGGTAGGCCGCTTCCTGATGGAGCCTTTGTTTAAAAAGCATCCGAGTGGTGAGATCATATAGCTCGTTGGGGTGGTAAGTATAATTACTGTCCATTTCGTTGCGATTGCGGACGTAAGTCAGGACTTTTCCCATCTGCTTGACTACGGCGAAAAATTTGAAATCGATCTTGATGAGTTCCTCGAAGACTTTAGCTCGAACCTCACTGTGGTCGTCTTTTGCATGAAAAAAACGAGCCGTCTTTCCGACGTCTTGAGCCATTGAAGGAATACCAGAATAAAGAGGACTAGCCTGCAAGGTGTGCCGTAGATTTTTCAACTGCCGAGTCGCGGACTCGTCATCGGCACAACGCACCATCCCCAGTATGAAAAATTTGCGTGCGTCTGGTTCTAGTAGGCGGACGCGACCTTTACGGCCAAAAAGGACTCCGTCGCCTGCTTCGTCGACGTAATAGGTTGCGATTTCGCCCGAGTTCATGCGGGTACCTTCCCTTTGGATTCGTCTAAATATTCATTGAAGACCATTTTGCTGATGTCGCGCATGGTGGCGGCGTCGAAGGCGAAGCCGTGGGCGGTGTTTAGCTGGGCGATGGCTAGGCGCATGAGTTCGCGCTCGGCGAAGTCTTCGTTTTGGAGGAGTTGGGCGTTTTGAGAGAGTTTTTCGTCGGCCTGTGCCTTGAAAGCGTTGAGGGCTGCGCAGAGTGCACGCTCTTTGTCGGAAAGGGGGTATTTTTCAAGCAGCCGCTTGTGGAGGCGGGCATATTTGGCGTCGTTGGCGTATTTGGCGCGGAGGAGGGCGTTCGTGCGGTTGAGCTCGCGGGCTTTGGCGTCGATCGCGGTGAAGGCTTTGGTGTTTTCCGCGAGATCCTCCTGAGTGAGTTCGTGGAGCTTCTTTTTCTTGAAGAGGCGCTCCAGTTCTTCGCGCAGCTTGATGAACTCGGGGTCGCGAGGGTCGAAGTTGGCGGTCATCGTCTCGCGGGCTTTGGCGAGAGCGCCGCGAAACTCGTCGGCGATGCGCAGCTCGGACTCGCCGGTCTTGCGGAAGGTGAAGAGAACGTCTTCGAGGGCGGCTTTGAGAATGTTGGTATTGTCGTGGCCTTCTTCGAGGGCGATCTTTTGGTTTAAGAGGGCGAGGTGGTTGTTGGCCTCCTTGGCGAGGGTGTTGAGCTTCTGGAAATCGAGGGTGTCGAGCAGCTCATGGCGGCCGGACATGCGGATGACGTTGTAAAGCTCGCGGGCACCGTTGAGGGCTTTGACTAGGTCGAGCATTTGGGCGCGATCCTGAATCTGCGAGATTTGCTGGGAGAAGGTTTCGGCGTTGAGGGTGTCGAATGCCCATAGGGCGTCTTTGATCTGGTCGATCTCGGCCTTGATCTCTGCCTCGGACTTGAAGAGGTCGGAGTATTTATCGAGTTCGTCGCCTAGCTCGGACTGCAGCTCGTCGAAGTAGGCCTTGTTGGTCTTTTCAAACTCTGAGGAGATGTCGGCAAAGTCGACGACGTAGCCGTAGCGGTGGTCACCGTAGGTGCGGTTGACGCGGGTGAGGGCTTGCAGGAGGTTGTGGGCTTTGATCTGGCGGCCGAGGTAGAGCTTCTTCAGGCGTGGTGCGTCGAAGCCAGTCAGCAGCATGTTATAGACGAATAGGAGGTCGATCTTACCCTCTTTGAAGGCTTCGACTTGGTCTTTGCGCGTCTGTTTGGTGCCGACGTCGTGTAGGATGAGCGCGGAGGTGGTGACGGCGCGGTCTTGTTTCTTTCTTTCGACGTAGGAGGCTTTCTTGCCCTCTGCAGCCATCGGCTCTTGCGCAAAGGGCAGGGGCTCTTCCATCGGGACTATCTTTGTGCTGTATTTGGCCTCGAAGATTTCGGCCATCATCTTGGCTTGGTCGGAGGAGTCGCAGATGACCATGGCTCCGATGGTGGAATCATTTTGCAGGAGGCGCGCTTTCTCGAAATCGGTAACAATGTAATCGAGCATGGGCTCGACGAAGCTCTCATCGGCATACACGACCTTGCGGTTGCTTTTGCCCTTGAGGACTTCGATCTGTTCCAGCGTTTTTTTGAGTTGGAGCTTATATTCGGTTTCGATCTCCTCACGGATGAGGCGGAGGGTGTAGCCGTCTTTGATCGAGGCGTTGTAATAGTATTTGTGGATGTAGCCGCCAAAGAGGGTCTTTGAGTTGTATTCGTCGCCGAGGAGTGGCGTGCCGGTCAGGCCGATCTTGATGGCATTGGGGTCGGACTCGTTGAGGTTGGCGAGGAAGCTGCCCTTTGGGTTGTAGCTGCGGTGCACCTCGTCGAGGAAATAGATGCGCTGGAGATCGACGGTGTAGTCGGATTGGCGGACGACGTCGCGGTCTTCCTCGAATTTCTGAATGTTGACGACGGTGATTTCCAATTGCCCGTCGTCGTTGTGGACGGCTTGAGTGGATTTGATGTCTCTGGCGAATTCCAAGCGGGAGTTGACTTCATGCACCTTCAGGCCACGGCTGCGGAACTCGCGGGCGGCTTGGATGAGTAGATCGAGCCGGTCGACGATGAAATAGAACTTCGGGATGATGCCCTGCTTTTGGTAGGTGTCGGTCAGGTGCTTGACGTTGTAGTAGGCGAGGGCGGTCTTGCCGCTGCCCTGAGTGTGCCAGATGATGCCCTTGCGCTTACCTGCTTTAATGTCGTCCTCGATCGCTTTGGTCGCGAAAATCTGCGGGTAGCGCATGACGTGCTTCTCCGCGCCACGTTCATCTCGAAGGTAGGCGATGCCGTAGCGCAGGAGGAAGGACAGACGCTCACGACTGAAAAGGGATGTGCTGAGGCGATTGGTTGGGGTGTCCGGATCTTTGTTAGTGGCATACTCGGGGGTATGCTTGATCGAAAGCAGGTTGGTATCCCTGAGGATGAAATCTTCGTCGCTTGGGTTGAGTTCGAGCAGCGGTGGTAGTTCGCTCTGCCGTTCTTCGCGGAAATAGTTGAAGACTGCATTGTCGAGGGAAGGAGTCGCATAGAAAGCACCTTCGAGCGGCTCGGGCGAGTGGTCGTCGTACTCCATGTTATTGGAGAAGACCATGAGCTGAGTGATATTGAAGAAGCGGCTAAATTTAGGATTCTTGAATCGAACTTTGATCCGGTTGTGCTCGGCCAGGATGCCCTCGCGGTTATTCGGCTTCTTGACCTCGATGAAGGCGAGCGGAATGCCGTTGATCAGCAGTGTGATGTCGGGGCGGAACTCATCGTCGTCGTTTTTGCAGGTCAACTCGGTGACGACGTGGAAGCTGTTGTTATTAAAATTCTCAAAGTCGATCAGCTTGATGCCTGTGGTGCTGAGGAGCCGCTTGTAGAATGCCCGTCCAAGGTCTTCATATTCGAGGAGGAGGGAGGTTTCTTTTAAGGTGCGTTCGATCTCGTCGGGGTTTGGGCCGTCATTAATGCGGATCATTGCCTCGCGGAAGAGGTCGGGGAAGATGTTGGTGCTTTCGTCCCAGTTGGCTTCTTTGAGTGAAAGATAGCGATACCCTAAACACGTGAAGTGCAGTAGAGCGGGAATCTTTACTCGGGAGTCTTCGTTGAAAGGCATTAGGATATGATTGTCTGTGCACTCACCTTAGTTAAGACGAAGATGCACAGGGCTGGGGTGCTTGTGAAGCACTAACGATCAGAATTAGCAGGTCTCTCCTCCGATGTCCAAAAAGGGGGCTAAAGCAGGGGGCAAACGTTTAAATTAAATGCAATCAGTCCTGTTCATCGGGAACATCGAAATGATTTGAATGTGTAGCGATGCGACGCCAGTCGCGTCTCCACGTCTACCCTCACTGGTTCTAAGAGCCTAGCCATTCGCCATCGGCAACATTCCAAGCTATTTGGATCATCTATCCGAGAGCCACTCGGCGCCACCTGCTCACCTCAAGACCGAAGCGACAAACTCCGTCGCATTCTCCAAGCTTTCCAAGAACCGGCAGACCATAATACCCAAACAACAAGCACTGGTTGGAAAAATAATCGAATCAAACGAGCTCTGTCTGAATTCAATGCGCCAAAAGCATCTTTACCGTCTACGTACTGTGCTATATTGCCTGGAAAGACTAAAATAAAAAAGAGAGCCAACGCCCATCCAAATTTCACGCGTTGTTTTTTCCAAAAAGCTAACCCTAGTCCTAGTATTATTTCTAAAATACCAGACAGAATGACCACTAGGTCTTTGCTCAGCGGCACCCAGTCTGGAACTTGTGCCTGAAATTCGACCCTGTTAAAGGTAAGGTGGCTTATGCCTGCAAAGATCATGAAAAACGCAAGTAGGATGCGGAATACGTTTTGAGTTTTTGATGTCTTTATCATATTTTTCAAACTTTGATTTAGTGGGTTCTTATGGAGTGTAACCCTACCATGATGAACTTGTTAAATGGTTTTGCGAGGCGCTCAACCATCGGCTCCGTCGAGCCGCCCTCAGCACGCTTGGGATGACCGGTGTCTGACAGCCACTCGGGAATTTTCATCGCGGTTCCTTATGGGGCGCTGGCTCCAGTTCGGCTCCGAGTGACACACGCACCTCGGACACGCGCTCCGCAAAACGGACGCGATCATGCCTTGAGAGAATAGTCCGAGTGCCCACCTCGGCAATGTAGCAAACCTGTTCACCGAGTATTCGCTGCCGGTTCGTATCGTCTGTCATGCTACCGATGGCCTGAAGCGCGCCCAGCATCCGCAGCATGATGGCGACATTGCCTTCCGCACTGCCGCGGATCTGATCGAAGGACGTTGAGACGAGGCTGGCAAAGGTCGATCCGATGGCAATCACTCTCAGTTCTCCATCCTCATAGCGATGCGACGACGGGATGTCCCTGCTCGCGAGTCGTGACAGAATCGAGGTCAAATAATCCAGGCACATCACGGCCGTCGTGGTGTCATTGATGCCGGGTGAGAGTGATCTTAAGGCGATGTCCACCAACTGCCTGATGCCAA
>Ga0335398_10008018_pt1 | contig 12677 bp, 28 predicted proteins | sample BON03_FD_205742 | JGI IMG/M metagenome (GOLD analysis project Ga0335398, IMG submission 205742) | Freshwater microbial communities from Lake Bonney liftoff mats and glacier meltwater in Antarctica - BON-03 (spades assembly) (version 2) | ecosystem: Environmental > Aquatic > Freshwater > Ice >...
GCATCTCAGTAACGGCATTGACCACGGCTTGCTCCTCCTCCCCCGCCTGCAGCTCCTCGCGTAGAACCTTGCGATACCCTTCGAGGCCAGTCTGCTCAGTCGCAGCCGGATTCGCCATTCCTTTTTGGTGTGGTGGTGTGCTGTGCTTTGTGCAAGGGGAATGTAGGAGGAGAGATGTTTTATCATTTTTACGCCTGCACGAAAGCAAAAGTGAAGGGGAAACGGTCTACTTTTGCAGAAGAAAAGACAATTGGTAAGTTTACGTTTGCTTGTCTTCGTGCCAAGACTATGATGCTCCAACGAAGACCATGATGCTCCAGCGTGGTCGAAGCCGTGTCATATCCTTGCGTGGCCCATCTCTCATAACCTCCGGCAGCAAGACTCCGACGACCCGGCATCCCATTATGAAAAAGATCATGCCAACATGAAGTACGCAAACAAGAAGAATACAAATCGACCTTGGCTGGGGGAGCGTTGTTCCTCAAACAAGCTCAATGTGTGGTTTAGGGGGGCTATTTGTGTCTGAAGTCAGCCCTTCTCTCAGAACTTGCCGCTGCGCTTCAATCTTGGCATCTCCGCACGTTCCTGCTGTGCGGTGGGCACATACAAGCAGTTCTTGCGTAACAACTTACAGCTTACACGCACCCACCCAATCACTAAGACACAACTATAACACAAACCACAATACTCACTCCATCGTCATTCTTATCTCCACCCACACCGAACAGGAAACTCATCATCGCAACCACCACTCTTCCACCGCTCCAAGAAGCCGCTTACTGCCTGCCCAACACAGCCAACAATCAAGGCCTCTGTTCTCGCCTGGCCTTACGCAGCCGCTTCCTTCTTCAGCCAAAACCATGGCCGAGCATGCTCAAGGCAACGTTCACAACCAGCCCGCACCCGGGCCCCGATTCTTGTCTCTGCCCGATGTCGTTCAAGCAAACATCGCCACCTTCCTCCCTGACGGCAACAAGATGCAAAAAGACAGCCGCCTGCGCATTTCTGATGCACCGCGGGCGCTGGTTAAACGGTACGGGGGCAGCTTGACCCGGCTGGCTTTTCGTCATGTGGAAGGCAGCAGCGTTGCTCGATTGGGGGCCTTGCTCCAAAGACAGCAAAATCGTTACGAGGTGGTTGTGAAAAAACATGCAGTTATCCCTGCGATTTGCCAAGCGATCCTCAACGGCTGCTGTCACCGGGTCGAGAGGCTCTACATAAGCGCCGACGTGACGGATGGAGGACTGCATCTTCTGCTATAGGCGCTCGAAGTGGATGGGGTCCTGTCTGTGCTAGAGTCATTGGCAGCCAGTGGTCCTCTGACGCCTGGGAAGATGGTTGAACTGGCGGCTTCGCTTGGCCCCACATCTCAAGACATTTGGTTTCTATGGCAAGCATGATATCATGACGGTGGAATGTTTTGCTCTCGCATTGCAATTGCGTGCCACCATCCCGGGGTGTAGGAGGCTGGAACAATTTGACGCGGGGCGTTGTCCATGGGCTTGGCTTAACAACGCCCCAATAGCGACGAAACTCCGCTTTTTGCGCGTTCTATTGCCTTCAGTGAAGATGCTGCCTCCACTAACACGGAATGAGACATTTGAGCCTTGCTTCCTTGAAGCGTCCGCGCTGTACCTGACAAGTTTCTGTATTGAGCTTGAAGAAGGTGGAGCCATCTTTTCCTCGGGTGTGCTTGAGGCGGCACCTGCACTTCGGACGATTTCTATTGACACTCAATATAAGGTCTTGGTTGGTGCGGCAGTCTTGCAACCCATCACTGCGGCCTTACGCCATGGTGCGTTGCAGAACATTGAAGTGTTTGAGATGTGTCATTGTGTTGTGGGGGATTGGGATTCAAGTGATTTTTAGGACGCCTTGGGGAAATCTGAGTGCGCGAAAAAGTTGGTGAAGTTACAGTTTGTTTTTTTGGCCAGCTTGGTACAGTGGGGGTGCACGCCTTGGCGGATCACATTTCTTGGGGCGCCTTTCCAGCCTTGGAAGAGTTGGATCTTGACGATCATCCCGGAATTACGGATATGGGTGTACTTGCCCTTGAAAAGGGATTGTTGAGAGCACCACAGACGTCCCTGACAACCTTGTATTTGAGGGACGTGCGGATGGGCGACTAGGGTATTGCCGCGCTAGCCTCTCTCTTCTATCAAGGCCGCCCACAACAGCTGGAGAACGTGGACATTTCTGGAAATGGTGGCATCACGGATCACGGCATCATTGTCTTGGCGCAAGCGATTGAGACGCGCGGGCTCCCCATGCTGGACACTTTTGGAATAGAGAGGGTGGACACACAAAAAGTTACGTCTGTGGGGATTCGCGCCCTTACACGCACAGCCACCGGAGGGTGCCCAAAGCTGGGAGAGATTCTTATTAATGACGAATATGGTGATATAGCTAAGGACATGCTGCGGGCGGCGGAAGGGAATACACGGTGTACAAGGGCATCATGTATGTAAGTACAAGGGGCACATGGGCACAGGCATCAGTGACGATCTACGTTCTCATTCACACTAGATGGTCGAAGCCATTTTGGCGCGATTATGAAAGGATTAGAAATAGAATTTTGAAGCAGGAAGCAGAAAGCAGAAAGTCCAAAACAAATCGGGAACGTCGCAAGCACCCAACTTCTTGCTTCGCGTCATTGCTTTTCACTCACCTTTGATTCATTTGTTTTATTTTCTTACATTTTCTTCCACACCCTCCATCCCTGAATCACAATTACTAAGGTTTTTGCTTGTTGTCGAGACGTCCAACAGGCGCCTGAACATCCCCACCCATCTCTGCTGCCTCCTTCGCAACCTCCCTCCCTCCTTCCTCACTCCTCATCGAGGTACCTCCCTCCTTCCTTACTCCTCATCGAGGTACCTCCCTCCTTCCTTCTCAATGATTTGTATGCAAGACACCACGCTCTCTTGCCGCTCAAACGCCGCCATGAGTGCTACTAGCGCCTTCTCGTTCTGTCGGATCATGTTGTAGGATTGCAGCACGCCCCCTGTGGAAGGAGGAAGGAAGGGAGGAAAGGAGGGAGGGAGGGAGGGAGATTTGTGTGAGAAGAATAATCTCTCTTGTCTTTTTAAGCTCATGATTCGTGTGTCTAATATTTTGATTTTCTTTGGATGAGAGAAGGGTAGAGTTGATGGCAGCAAAAAAGACTGCTGCCAGCCCTAATTATCTGAAAGCAATTCAAATCTTCCCCTTCTCCACACACACCCCTTCCCTAGCCCCTTCCTCCCTCCCTCCTTACAATTCAACCACCGCTCCTGGTTCCGATCGCTCATCCCCGGGTCCGCGAAATTAAACAACGCCAACAACTGACTCATATCATTCCCGCCTCCCTCTGCCTTCCCAAAAGCAATATACTCGCTCACTACCCCTGCCAACGACACAACAGTCAGCTTGGCCAGCTCATCCTTCATCAACATTCCCCGCGGGGTCCACCGATCAGCCTCTTCCTTCGACGCCGGCCCCAAGGGGGAGGGCGGGAGGAAGGGGCCACCGCTAGCCGCAGCAGCAGCAGCAGCGGCGGCGTCCTTGGCAAAGGAGAGGACCTGCGCGAACTCCACTGCATTCAAACGACCAGAAACAGAATAGGTTAAAACAGGCAGACCACAGAGATAGCCCACTAGGAAATGACCCGCTTCGTGCCGCAACAATCGATTTTTGTACTCTTTGTTGATCAAAAACAGCACGCGATTCAACGCTCCTATCAAGGCATCAGGAAAGGAAAGCCCCAACGAAATATACAAAAAAGGGATCGACACCAAAAAGGACGTTGCGAACCACCTAACAATATCCGGCACCGGCAATTTATCCAGCGTCGTCAACGCCGAGGCGACCGAAATAGCCATTACCACCGCAATCCCGCTCTCCACCCGCTCCACCGCCGGCGAGGCCGTGAACCCCAAAGCCTTCTCCACCCTCTCCCTCATACGGGCATACACTCTCACATCACTCCGCGAGACACCATAAAACTCGAGCCGAACCGAGTTCCAATATTTTAGAAAGCCTGATTGAATGCTGCCGTCCTTGTTCTTTCTCAATTTCATCAGCTCCAAGCCGTCGACCAAACGGGTGTCTGCCACAGACGCACCAACAGAGAATACGCCCTGTCCGCTTGAATCCATGTCCCGGTTCCGCGGACGGAAGGACGTGGGGGTGTTGAAGTCCGTGACTTCATCTACTTGGGCCAGACAGGACGAGACGAGCTCTTCGAGCAACGGCCAGTATTTAGAGGCGTCCGAGGCGGGGGGTGGGGAGGAGGAGGGGGGAGGAGAAGAGGACGAGGAGGACGAGGCGTGGAGACGTGTCGAGGTAGGGTTGGGGTGGGCGTATAGAATACCGTGGTGATGCTGGATGTGTCGTAGTCCTTGTGCTGCTGCTGCTGTTGCTGCTGCTGCTTGTCTAGTAGGAACAAGAACAAAGGCTTGGGTCGATCCGGCAAGGAGGACAAGGAGGAGGGCAGTGGCTGTGGTTTTGCTGCTGGTGTTGTGAGGCCGCCGCTGCCTGCAGGTCGTTGCGGTGGTCATGGTGCTGCTGGTGCTTCTGCTGCAATAATGTGCCGCCTGTGTGTCTGTGTCTGTGCGTAAGTGGTCTAGACTTAAAAGATCTAGTGAGTGACGAGGTGGCTGCGTTTGGGGAGCGACTCGCCGAAGCGAGGCAACGGACACCTGCGTTTGCCAATGCTTCACACGACACCCACACACGACACCCACCCCACAAGCACATTACACAGGCAAAAGGAGGGTCTAGTTCATGCCAAGCAATAGGCGGCGGGGCGCGCGGGGCAAAGGGGAAGCAGCGTGGAGAGTTTTGGTCCAGCAGAGCTTCAACCCCCAGCAAGCAAGCCCGCTTCCTCGACAGCACATACATCTACCACACAGCCATACAGAAAGGGCTTGCAAGAGTCCCACGCTCTGGATGCATGCCGAGAAGAGCATAGACGCACTGGGACTAGAATCGCGGAGCCACGGCTGCTGCTAACACGGCTATCAAGCCAACATTCAACCACCCTCTCCCCCTCCCCTCCCCCACACGACAGGGTTCAGCACACGCGCGCAAGCCATGGGCGGGGACTCCGAGGTCTCGGTGGCGGTGAAGAAGGAGGAGAAGGAAGGGACGGAAGTGATCCAGCTGACCAAGCCAGGCCAGAAGTACCCGACGCCCACCCCTGGTGTCCCAGGTGAGTGCTTGGAGAGAGGGAGAGAGACATGGACTTGGGCATGACCTGCTTTCTTCTTTCTAAGCGCCCTTTCCTATCCTACGTTCTTCAGGGTTTTCAGATGTTTATATGTCATTCTTTTCCTTCAACGCACCCTACACACACCCTCATATCCTCTCCCTAGAACGCATCTTCTACGAGAGCCTGTACGAGCAAAACCCCGAGTCGTTCATGGCACAAGAATACTGCATCCAATACGGTAAGCAATTCTTTCTTCCGTCCGTCCATCCCTCCCTCCCTTCTTTCGATGCACCTTCTGACAATTCTACCTCCCTCCCTCCCTCCCTCCCTAGGCATCCTGGAAGGAGACGAGGCCATGAAAATCTTCAAAAACGTCCAAGCCCGCAAAGCCAAGGGCACCATCTGCTCTCCTTCTCCTGTGAAAAAGTCAACAGCAGCAAGAGCAAAGAAGGGGGGAGGGGAAGGAGGGGGGGGAGGAGGGAAGAAGAAGAAGAAGAGTAGGTTGGATGATGATGTGCCTGTGGACACGGGGCTGATGGAGGGAGGGGTGGAGGGGGTGGGGTCCATGAGCTTTGCTTAGGGAGGGAGAAAGGGAGGGAGGGAGGGTGCGTGGGAAGGAGGGCAACTGCGTTCTTGTGATAAAATAGGGAGGGAGGGAGGGAATGTTGAAAGCGAAAGCAGCACTAATGAAAGCCAGCGACAGCGATGAGGGCAGTGTGAGTGGAGAAGAGAAACCAAAAACCGAAGAGAAGAGACACCAACCAACTTGAAAGAAGATACGAAAACGATCAAATTGATCAAGTCATTGATGCCAAGAAAAACGAAGAGAGCGAGCGTGTGTTTTGGTCCATGTGTCTTCAAGGATGTAAGTGTGTGCGTGCTCCACAAGTGCATGTTGTTTTCAACTCTTTTCGGGTTGCTTTGACTGAGTGTACTTCTTCCTTAGTGTTGCTGCTACTGCTGCTGCTGCTGGTGCTGCTGTTGCTGTTGCTGTTTGATTCAAAGACGACGGATGCATCAGAAAGGGATGACAAAAGCATCCCCCAAAATAATCATAAAATAATCTATGCTCTTGTGTGAACTTCCCACTCCAAAAGGAAGGGGGATGATGATGATGATTGAATGTTTCAATGGGAAGGACAAGGGAAAATCACTGCTGCTACTGCTCCTTTTTTCCCTCCTCCTTCTCATTCTCACAAACCACCACCACCACCACCACACGCACAAACACAGACTCGGACTCAACACATGCAATACTCCCTCCCTTTATTCCTCCTTCCCTCCCTCCTTCAAGACCTGAGCAACGCGTCGACACAGAGCCCCCGTCCCTCCCTCCCTCCCTCCCTCCCTCCTTTGTCAGGTCACCCTGACCCAATCGTTTGGTACTAAATTCCTCCTCTCAAAATCAAGTAGAAAGCGAAGGATGGATGGAAGAACATTCGACCTCCCTCTTCATCCCTCCCTCCCTCCCTCTTCCCCTCACAGGCGAACAGAGCGAAAAGGAAGCCAGAAAAATCTAACCCCTCCCTCCCTCCCTCCCTCCCTCCCTCTCTTTCAAAGCTTAGAGCTCGAGGGTCTTGACCTGCTCCCAAGTGAAGTCGGGGTCGTTGCGGCCGAAGTGGCCATAGGCCGCCGTCTTGGTCATGATGGGACGCTTCAGGTTCAGGTCACGCTGGATGCAACTGTGGGATGGGAGGGAGGGAGGGAAGGAGGGAGGGAGAGAGAGGAGGGGTGGGTGAGTGGGAGAAGTGGTGCGGAGGCTGTCGTCTTGGTCATGATGGGACGCTTCAGGTTCAGGTCACGCTGGATGCAACTGTAAGGGGAGGGAGGGAAGGAGGGAGGGAGGGAGGGAGGGAGGGGTGAGTGAGTGGGTGTAGGCTGTCGTCTTGGTCATGATGGCGCGCTTCAGGTTCAGGTCACGCTGGATGCAGCTGTAAGGGGAGGGAGGGAGGGAGGGAGGGAAGGAGGAAGAGGTAAGTCGGAAGTACAAGTAAAAAGAGAAGGCATCAAGGGAGGGAGGGAGGGAGGGAGGGGAGAAAGGAACAGGACTTACCCAGGGCGGAGGTCAAAGTTCTTCTCCACGATCTTGCACAGCTCCGTGTCGGACTTGCCCGACGCCGTCTTGGCCGTGCCGTAGGAATCAACAAACACCGACAAAGGGTGCGCCACACCAATGGCATAAGACAACTGGACCAAGACTCGGTGGCACAAACCAGCAGCCACCAGAGATTTGGCCACCCATCGCGCAGCATACGCCGCAGAACGATCCACCTTCGTGGTGTCCTTCCCAGAGAAGGCCCCCCCACCATGGGCACCCCACCCGCCATAGGTGTCAATGATAATCTTACGCCCGGTCAGGCCGGCATCACCGTGGGGGCCACCGATGACGAAACGCCCCGAGGGGTTCAAGTGGTAGATGGTCTTGTCGTCCAAGTACTTGGCGGGCACGACGGGCTTGATCACGTGCTCGAGGAGGTCCTCGCGGATCTTCTCCAGGGTCACGTCCTCCGAGTGCTGGGTGGAGATGACGATGGTGTGCACGCGCTGGGGCACGGGCTTGCCGCCCTCCACCTTGTACTGTTGTAAGTCAAGAAGGGAAGGAGGGAGGGGTGAGTTTATATTCTTTTGAAGCGTCTGTAATATCTCTCCCTCCTTCCCTCCCTCCTTCATTGCTTTACCTCGACCGTGACCTGGGTCTTGCCGTCCGGACGAACCCAGTCAAGCACACCCTTCTTGCGGACCTCCGTCAGGCGGGCGCCGATGGAGGTGGCGAGGAGGTGGGTCAGGGGCATCAGCTCCTCGGTCTCATCGGTGGCATAGCTGGAGAGGGAGGGAGGGAGGGAGGGAGGGAGGGAGGAAGGGTAGGGTGAGTCGATCATGTCAAAATTGCGGCCCCCAACACAGAGAGGGAGGGAAAGCCGATGAATTCTTCTTGCTGGTGAAGCAGCCGAAAGAAGGAAGGGATGGAGGGAGGGAGGGATAGAGCGAGGCACTCACCCAAACATGATGCCCTGGTCACCGGCGCCAATGTCCTCCACGTTCCCGGTGCGGGAGTCGACAGACTGGGCGATATCAGGGGACTGCTCCTCGATGGCCACGATGACGTTCATGGTGTTGTAGTCCAGGCCCTTCCCGGGGTCGTCGTATCCGATCTCCTTGATCGTGTCACGGATCACCTGGAGGGGAGGGCAGGGAGGGAGGGAGGGAGGGAGGGAAGGAGGGAGGGGTGAGTCGTGCGTTGGTGTGGTGCAGACGGAATCTCTCAGACAAGGCGAAACAGAGGAAAGATGGGAAAAGGCCTGAGCCAGAAAGAGTGGATCGCAAGATGGGTGACAGGTTGTAGGAAATGGGAAGGGAGAGAACGTGGACGGGAGGGAGGGAGGGTGGGAGGGAGGGAGGGGGCGACACAAAAGAAGAGTACATACCTGCTCGTAGTTAACGGTGGCGGCGGTGGAGATCTCGCCGAAGATCATGACCATGCCGGTCTTGGTGCACGTCTCTGTGTAAAGGAGTACGTGGGTGGTAGTGATGGAGAAGGAGGGGGCGCCGAGGATGAGTGTGGGGAGGTAAAAATCAGAATGGCCACAAACCCCCACCTCTCAAGCACACAGCCGCATCTTAAGACGCAAGGATCTAGCCCAGCACACACACCCCTCCTACCCTGCCCTCCCTCCTCCCAAACGTACCGCAGGCGACGCGGGAGTTCTCATCGTCCTTGACGCAGGCGTCCAGGATGGCGTCCGAGACCTGGTCGCAGATCTTGTCTGTAGGAAGGGAAGAGAGAGTGGGCAACAAGGTCAGAGAGAGAGGTGCGTGTAGCCAAGCAAGCGGTCACGACGTGCAAGCCATGACGACCGCAGACCGACCAGACAAGCGCAGAAGGAATGAATCTGGCAACACATCTAACACACCCCCAGCCAGCTACGTACCGGGGTGGCCTTCGTTGACGGACTCGGAGGTGAAGAGGAACTCGGTGCCTTCTTCCAGAGACATGGTTGTAGGGGTGGGGTGGTGGTGGTGCTGTGTGGGGTGGGTGGGAGAGTGGGCGTGGAGCGCGTGAGTGTTGGAATACTGCACGCCAGGAAAATTAGGCGAGCACAGAGTGATGAGAGGGCGTCGGCTTCCGCCCACGGCATGAGCACGACGCGGAGGGCGGGCGTGTTGCAATGCAGGCTTGCTGGACCCCGCGCAGCGACACAAGCGCAGCGTAGCGTCGTCGTCCGCCAGCCAAGCAAGCACGCCAAGCCACCGAGCGGTCCGCTTGGGGAAGCGCTTCTTCTTTTTCTGCGGCTCAGCGAAGAGATCCACAGAAGAGTGGTGGAGAGAGCTTGTGTGGAAAACAAGACGATTCTGCTGGTCCTTTGCGTCGTTAAAACAGCGCAAGGTGATGAACAAGAAGAAGACAAAGTAATCTAATGGATAAAGGAGCCAAGCCAAACACATGTGGTGCTGCGTCGAGAGTGGCCGGGTCATGACGACAGGACTCGAGAGTGGGGTCGCGTGGTTTGGAGAGAGGGAATGCGCGAAGCGTCTGCGGAGCAGCCAGATTGGGCTAAAAAGTGGGGCGGAAACGTCTCCGACTGCGGGGTCGAAGCTTCTTTTGTGCGCTTGTTTGTTTGGGTGCTTGAGGCCTCTTGTGTGTGGTGTATGCAGCGCTTTGTGGACGCCAATCTTGCCTACCAGGAGGGGTTCGACCTCCCGTCCTTGTTGCACTTGGTAACGTATTCACCAACCACCTCACCACCTCCCCACAACCTACAGGCTCTCCATGGAAGCTCTAGCTGCAGCAGCAGGAGCAGGAGCAGGAGCAGCACCCGACCCTGTTACCCTACCGCAGCACAGCGCGGCGTCTTTTCAGAAAAATGGCGACGGAATCCCTCCACCACCACGGCGGCAACACTATGGTTCCTTCAGGCTGGCGGAGGACGACGACGACGACGAGGACGAGGAAGGCGCGGGGTTACTCGGGCACGGCGTGAGTCCGTGGGGCCGATGGCGGAAGCGGGCAAGGACATGCCTAGGGGACACGCTCGTCTCTATCATGGCCATTTTGATCGCCGCTTTCATCACAGTGATAGACAACCTACCCTACGGTTTGCTCCTCTTCCCCCCCGCTTTCACCCTCGGCCCACTCGGCGTCCAACTTGTCCTGGTGTCCGCCGTCGTCTCCCAAGCCGTCTTTGGGGCCATGTCCACATTTCCCTGCGCACTGGGTAGTTTCATCATCGAAAACGTTGCTTTCCTTCGCACCATGAGCACTTCCCTCTCCTCCCAACTCCGCGACCAGGGCCGAACAGACGAAGCTTTGATGACCATCCTCTTTTGCTTCTCCTTCTCCACTCTTTTGACGGGCGCGGCCTTCTATGCCCTTGGAGTGTTGCAGCTGGGCAAGATCTCTTCCTTTGTCCCGCAGCATGTGGTGCTTGGGTGCATTGGTGGGATGGGGGTGTTTATTGTGTGAGTACAGGAAGAGAGGAGAGAAGATGGGGGAGTGGTGTGACGAGAGGAAAAGGGGGACTCAACGTTATTATCGAATGCACTCTTGCTGCGGATGTCATTGGCCTTCCTCACTCACGAAAATATTCCACACCCACCCACACACACACGACGACGCAGATGTGAAGGAATAGGAATTACGACAGGAATCGACTGGGGGTGGGAACCGAGCATTCTTTTCGCACAGCTCCACCCTTCGCCGTTCCTCAAGATTTTTGTGACGGGTGTGTTGACAGTGAGCCTGAGTCTGTTGAAGCAGAAGATCAAGCATCCTATCTTGACACCGATTTTCTTTTTGATGATCCCTCTGGCGTTTTATGGGGGGTTGCATTTGGTGGGGGTGTCGGTGGATGAGGCGAGGGAGAGTGGGTGGTTGTTTTCGTTTGCCACGCCTGTAGGAGGCGGTGGAGGAGGGGGAGGAGGGGCTGCTGCTGCTGCTACTGCTGCTACTGCTGCTACTGCTGCTACTGCTGCTGCTGGGACGGCTGGTGGTAATTCGACGATGGTGGATGGAGGGATGAGAGGAGGGGTGGAGGGAGGGATGGGAGGAGGAGCAGCAGCGGATGTGGGAGGGGTGTCGGCGTCGTCGTTGGGGATATTGGAGGAATGCCGGAGTTTTCCTGGGGTGTTGGCGTGCTTGGATTTGAGGTTGATTGCGTGGGATGTGGTGCCGTCGCAGTTGTTTACGTTTTTGGGGTTGGTGTTCTTTAGGTAAGCTGGGAAGGAGGGAGGAAGGGAAGGAAGGGAGGGGTACGCGTCTGTAACTTGTATTGGCTTCACGAAAAACAAACATTCACACTCTTCCATCCCTCCCTCACTCCTTCCACAGCCTTATCCATATTCCAGTTAATGTGCCCGCTCTTGCTGCCACCACAGGCATGGATGTCGATTTGAACAAGGAGCTCAAGGCACACGGAGCTTCCAATCTTTTGTGTGGGCTGTTTGGAGGGCTGCAGACGTACATGGCTTACTCGTAAGCGGTGGAAGGAGGGAGGGAGGGAGGGAGGGACAGAAAGGGCAACATTATTACGGTATCTCGCATTTATTCAGCTATGCTCACCATATCCCCTCCTTTCCCCCCTCCACAGCACCAGCGCCCTCTACTACAAAACCGGCGGTGGCGGTCGCCTCTCCTCCTTCCTCATCGCCGCTCTCATGGCCGCCTTCCTCCTTCTCGGCCCCGAGGCAATCAATTATTTCCCACGCCCCCTCGCTGGCTGCCTCCTCCTCCACCTTGGTGCTGTCTTGCTGTATGAAAGTTTGGTGCTGACATGGCAAAAAGCAGTGGACCTGAGTGAATATGTTACCATCTGGACGATCACGCTGAGTATGACCATCATTGGTTTCATGGAAGGTACGTCCTTGCCCTCTCTCCCTTCCTCCCTCTCTTCCTCCCACCTCCACCTTGGCGCTGTTCTGCTCTATGAAAGCCTGATGCTGCTGCCCTGGCAAAAAGCAGTGGACCTGAGTGAATATGTCACCATCTGAACGATCACCCTGAATATTACCATCATTGGTTTCATGAAAGGTAAGCCCCAGCCCTCCCTCCCTCCCTCCCTCCCTTCTCGCGAAGCATTTCGATAGGCAGCACGTCCGTTAGACTCACATCTCTCTCCCTCCCTCCCTCCCTCCCTCCCTCCTCTAGGCGTGGGTATCGGCCTCCTTGCCTGTGCTATCTTCGTCGTTCAGTGCTCGAGAAGCAATCCGATCGGCTCCGCTTTCCCTGGTGATCGTCTAACTAACCCCTTTCTCCATCCCTCCCTCCCTCCTTCTCCTCTAGGCGTGGGTATCGGTCTTCTTCTTGCCTGTGGTATCTTCGTCGTTCAGTGCTCGCGCAACAACCCGATCGGCTCAGCCTTCCCTGGTGATGGCCTGTCGAGCAAAGAAATGAGGTCGCCTGCTCAAAGAAAATTGCTGGGTTATCGATTGCAAGGCTCTATTTACATCATTCGGTTGAGAGGTGAGAAGGGAGGGAGGGAGGGAGGGAGGG
>Ga0335398_10008019_pt1 | contig 12676 bp, 7 predicted proteins | sample BON03_FD_205742 | JGI IMG/M metagenome (GOLD analysis project Ga0335398, IMG submission 205742) | Freshwater microbial communities from Lake Bonney liftoff mats and glacier meltwater in Antarctica - BON-03 (spades assembly) (version 2) | ecosystem: Environmental > Aquatic > Freshwater > Ice >...
TAGAGGGAGATACAGGCGGGGAGGGCGGGGGGTGGAACCGTACAGGACCCCTAAGGTAGGTGGGTGCGGCGGGCGCACACGGCGCCAGAGAGGCGGCAGCCTGGGCTAGGGTTCACGAAGTGGGTGCAGATTATACATAGATAAAGAAATAGGTGTAGGTATAGGTATATAGATACATATATGTAAATAGACACAGATAGATAGATAGATAGATAAGACATATAGATAGAGATAGACATGGATTTATATACACTAGTTGTGATCTCGGCGAGTACACGCGGCCGAAATTACTCAATTAATATATATATTTGTGTACATATATATATATATATATATATATATATATATATATATATATATATATATATATATATATATATATATATATATATATATATATATATATGTGTGTGTGTGTGTGTGTATATACATATAAATATGTCTATATTGCTATCTATATATAATGTATCTAAATCTATCTATATCTATCTAACTACATATATATATATATATATGCATATATATGCATATATATTTTTAATAATCTAGATAATCATACGTGCGCATCTGTGCGTCGGGTGCTAGGGGGCCAGCCGGTGCCGGGACCCACTGCGGGTAGAGAGGGTGGGGATGCAACTGCCGTCAATACCGGAGGAAAGGGAATCCCACTTGGGGGGGGCTGCTTGCCTTTAAAGGTGCCCTGTACGCCAAAGTGATTCGGCTTCGAGTTTCCTATAATCAAAACGACGAAACTCTGAGTCGAAACTCGCTCAGGTACCTGAGCAAAGCGAATTTAACCATAGCGGCTTATTAGTAGCTGCAGGGCACCTTCAACGCGCTGCGACAGCGCTCTCTCGAGACGCCACTCATCTCGCGCAGAGACTCCACCATTGATTCGGTCGCCGCTGCAGTGGCCACGGCCGTCGCTGCGACTTGCCCCGCCGCGCGCTCCTCTGCCGCCTCGCGCGCCGCCGCCGCCGCCGCGCGACTCGCCAACTGCTGCTGTTGCGCCCGCGTCGTCGCCGCCGGCGCGGTGACGCGCGCGGCGGGCGCTTTGCTGGCGGCCCTGGGGTCTTCGTGCTTGACGCTGCCGTCGGGCTGGATGGAGGGACAGAGCTGGATCCAGTGGCCAGGCCGCTGGCAGAGACGGCAGGTGTAGCTGGGCGGCGGCGGCTTGGGCTCCGCCTTGTGCGGACAGCGGTCGAGCCAGTGGCCCGCCACGTTGCAGAGCTTGCAGACGTAATCGGCCGGCGGCACGCCGCCGCGCGCGGCCGCGCTGCCCTTTGGGCCTTTGGTGGTGAGGCTGGGCGGTGGCGACGCGCTAAGCGACATCCCGTCCTTGAACTCGAACGACTCGTCTCCCTGCACCACACGCCAGGCGCCGTTGGAGAGGTGCCCCTCAGCCACGATACGAGTGGGGGGCACGCAGCTCTCGAGCACGGCGTTCATCGCCTTGAGCGTCGAGAAGGTGCGCCAGCCGCCCGAGTTGAGCGTCGCCGTGTTAGCGTGCAGCGTGACGATGTTTGTCTGATGGAGCTGCACCACTGTCTCTGCATGCGAGCTCAGCACACGGCAGCCGGGAAGCGATTCTAGCTGAAACACGTCCGACGACGAGCCTCCCTCCGACGTCGCCGACGTCGCCGGCCGTGACTGCGCCGGCTTGGCCGCGATGGCAGCCCAGCCGCTGGGCGGCTTGATCGCCTCGCCCGCAGCCTCGGCCCCCGCCGCGCCCTGCGGTGCCGGGGGCGCCGGCCGCTCGCGCGCAGCCTGCTGTTGCCCCAGGAGCTGCAGCAGCAGTGCCTGCTGCTGCTGCTGCTCCGTCGCGGCGGCCGCGGGCGTGGCAGTGTGCTGCGCCCACGGGGTGCTCTCCGCGAGTGTCGGTTGTGTCGACCACAAGCCCGCCCCGCCAGCGAGGTCGCCGGTGGTTCCCCACATGGCCGCGATAGAAGCCGCGCTCGAGTCTCGACTGACGCTTCGCTGTGGCGCAAGGCCCGCCGCCGCCAGCGCCTGCTGCGGCGCCCCGAACCCCGACGCGCGCCCGCCAAAGCCGCCGGCTCCGGCTGAAGCTCCGCCGCCCGCCTCCGAGGGAAAGGCCGACGGCCTGGGCGGTAGCAGCTGCTGCGGAGGCGGGCCGTCCGGTGGCGACGCGGCTGGTCCAACGGGCGGCGAGGCAGCGGGCGGCGCATCGGCGCCGAGCGCGGGGAAGTTGTTGAGGTCGTCTGAGGGGGGCGCATAGGGTGGCGCGGCGCCCTTGTCGCGTGGCGGCCACTCGTCGCAGGCGGCGACCCACTCCTGCGGAAAGGCGCCGCCCTCGAGCACATACCCCGAGTCGATCGCCTCGTCGACGCAGAGGTGCACCCCGCGGCCCTCGGAGCGGCACCAGGCGAAAAGCACCGTCTTCAGCACCTGCAAGAGGGGGCGCGTGACGGGTTAGAGGTAGAATATATATACCTATGGATAGATAGATCTAGATAGACCGATCGATAGATTATTATATATAGAGCACCGCGTGCACGGGCGCCGCGACGGGCCGCTGAGCGCGGTAGTCGGACTCGGTCGAGATGATCCGGAGCAGCTTGCGCAGCGACGTGGCGCCCAGCTCGTTCAGCAACGCCCACTGCATCTCGGTCGCAGAGATGAAGAGCCCCTCCTCGGTCGACCCGGAAGGCGCAGGGGGGCCGGCTAGACCGACGGTGCCGCCAGGGCTGTCGCCGCCCGACGAGACGGCACGCACGCCGATTGGACTGCCGACGTAGCTCCCGCTGTAGCTCCCGCTGTATGCCGCGGCAGGTCCGCCGCCGTACGAGGCGGCGTCGCGCCGGTAGTGCAGGTGCTCATAGTGGCGACGCGGGAAGCCGACGCTCGGCGATGGGCCCATCGGAGGCCGACCCGAGGGAGGCGCGCCGTATCCGCCCATCCCAAACGGAGGCTCGCCCGCCATCCCGTACTGCGGGTCGGGCGCGTACTCGGCGTCTAGGCCATCGTCGTAGTCGTCGTACTCGCCCCCACCCCCGACGAGGCCGAAGCCGTCGCCGCCGCGGCCGTAGCCGGCCGGAGCGCCGCCGTACGCGCCGCCCTGGTGCGGTGTCCCCCGTTGCGCCGGACCGCCGTAGCCGCCGTGCTGAGGGTGGGAAGGCTGCGGCGGCGGTGGCGGTGGCGGCGGCGGCGGCGGCGGCGGTGGAGGAGGCGGGTGCTGCTGCGGCTGTGGCGGCTGGTGATACCCTACCTGCTGCTGGTGGTGGAAGGAATTCTGCGGCGGCGGCGGCCGCATCCCCCCATACATGCCGTGCTGCTGCATCGGTGGTTGCTGGCTGTAGACGCCGTGCGGCTGCTGCAGCTGCTGCTGCAAGGGCTGCTGCTGAGGTGGCTGCTGACCGTAGAACCCTAGCCGTGGGCCATGAGCAAAGCCGCTGTGATGCTGAGGAGGAGGCGGAAGCGGAGCACCCTGCTGGATGTAACCGCCGAGCTGCCGTGGATCCGGCGGATAGCCGCGGAGCTGCTCAGGGTGGTGATAGCCTTGCTGCTGGGGCCCGCCCATGGGCGCAAAGTGAAGCTGCGGCTGCGGCTGCGCGCCAGCTCCGGGCGCGCCACACCGGGTGCACACAGGGAGGTAGTCTTGGTTGAGCATCATGCAGCTGGAGCATCGCCAACCGAGGCCGCCGGATTGCATGGTTCCGTCGCGCAGCTCTGAGCCAGGGTGCTGGCGCGAGCGAGCGCGTGTCGAGCCGATCTCGATTTTGATTTTGACCAAAGCTTATTTCTCCCCCCGCGATATTTCAAATCACTGCGAAACTTGCTGTGCTCGGTGAAGTCGGAGGACGGGTACTGATGGGATGGCACGTCATGGCGTCACGGCCCTCCAATCAACCAACACACCCGCTACTGTAGCTCCTTCACGCATCGGCCGACTTTGTATCCCAGTACACGTAGAGCTAGTAGAGCTACCTGAAAATAGTTTCTAAGCGCGAAAACGACGTGCCACCACAGGCAACTGCCTCGGAAACAGCACCCAGCTCAGCGTCTGCGGCGACCTGCGAATGAGCGGCGACGCCCGTAACCACCCCGGCGGCGCTGCCGCCACCCCGGGTCGCTCGATGACCGGCTCGTCCTTCGCCTCCACACCCGGCGACGACGCTGGCGCGCGTGGCGCGGCTGCGGCAGCCGCGCGGGCTGCCCAGCGCGTGGCCGCCGCCGGCGGCGGCGGCGGCGGCGGGTCGAACGACGCGCCCAGCAACCGCCGCGGTGGCGGTGGCGGTGGGGGTGACAAGGGCAACGCGACCCCGAAGGCCAAGACGTACGTTCCGCTGACTCCCGCCGAAGCCATCCGGAAGCGCGAGGAGCGCGACCAAGAGGAGCGCGAGCGGATTGCGCGGGAGGAGGCGGCGTCAAACCTGACCCCCGAGGAGCGCGAGGCCAGCGCGGTGGCGGAGAAGGAGGAGCGGCGCGCGCGCATCATCGCCGAGCACCAGGCGCTGATGGTCAAGGAGGACGAGGCGAGGAAGGAGCGCGAGGTGTACGCGGCCCAGGAGGCCGAGGAGAAGGCGGTGCGCGACGCCGAGGCCAAGACGCGGCGCGAGCTGGAGGAGAGGCTGCGCGCCGAGGCCAAGGCCAAGGCGGATGTGGAGGCCGCGGCCAAGACGGCCCTGCGAGACGCGGAGGGGCGCAACTGGTACAACAGCGACGACGACGACGACGCGCTGCCCGAGCTCCCGTTCGCCCCCACGCCCGCCCCCGCCCCGGCGCCCGCCCCGGCGCCGGCGCCACAACCGGCGCGCAGGGCGTGGGGTGCAAAGCCCACTGCACCGGCTGGGGCGGCGGCGCCGGCGGCGGCGCCGGCTGCGCCCGCTTGGAGGCAGGCGCAGGTCCCCAAGCCGGCGGCCACTCCAAGGGTCGCGGCGCCGCCTAAGGCCGCTCCGGCGGCGCCGGCTGCGCCCGCTTGGAGGCAGGCGCAGCCCACCAGGCCGGCGGCCGCTCCAAGGCCCGCGGCGCCGCCCAAGCCAGCTCCAGCCGCCGCACCCAAGCGCACGCCCCCCGCGTCTCCAAAGTCGCGGCCATCGCCCGACCCCTCGGGCACCTCGCGGCTGATGGGTGCCGCGCTCAATGCTACGCGCGAGACGCCCAGAGCCGAACGGCCCGACCTGCGCGGGAAAATCTCGGGATCGCCAGCTGGCGCCGCAACTGCCGCCGCCGCGTCGCCGGCGGCTGGCGTGGGCGCCGAGGCGGTGGCCAAGGCCTTCGCGTTGGTACGCGGCCCCAAGGAGGAGACGGAGGAGCTGGCGAGCCTGCTGGGCGGTGGCGTGGGCGTGGGCGCGGTCCTGACTGGCGGGATGTATGACTCGTGGTCGCTGCTCCACTCCGCCGCCTTCGCCGGCCATGCGCTCGACGTGCAGCTGCTCCTCGCGCGCAAGGCGCCTGCCGACGCGCGCGACAAGAAGGGCGAGACGCCGCTGCACAAGGCTGCGGCCAAAGGCCACGCGGCCGTCTGCACGCTGCTGCTGCGCGCGGGCGCCAGGCCCGACGCGGCCAGCACCGATATGACCACTCCGCTGAAGGCGGCGGCCGAGCACAAGGAGGTGCTGTCGCTGCTGCAGAGCCCGCCGCAGCCGGACGCCATCGCCGAGCCGGCGCTCGGTGCGCCGCCGACCGCCGAGGCTGTGCCAATGCCCCCCCCCGCCGCCGACAAGCAACACGGCGGCCGGGGCGGCCCAGGCCAAGCCGTCTCAGGCGACGCGAGGGCGGAATCGGTCAAGGTGGCCCTTGGCGCCAAGGGCCAGCGCAGCGTCTCTGTCGGCGAGCGGCCCGGCTCGGCGCCAGCGCCGCAGGGGGGCGGCGGCGCGGCCTCCCACCCAGCGGAGCGACTCCGCGCGAATGAGGACGGCTGGATCGAAAAGAGCCGCAGCAAGAGCGGCGGCGCCTGGAGCGAGAAGGGCGGCGGCGGGGGCGGAGGCGGCCGAGGCGGTGGTGGTGGAGGCGGAGGCGGAGGAGGTGGAGGCGGAGGAGGCGGAGGAGGAAAGGGCCGCGGCAAGGGCCACGGGAAGGGAGGGGGCGGCGGCAAGGCCGGCGGCAAAGGCGGCGGCAAGGACGCCGGCAAGGGCGGCGGCGGCAGCGGCGGCAGCGGGGGAGGGCTCGGCAACGGCTTTGGGTCCCGAAGCGGCGGCGGCTGGTAAGAGTCCAAGTGGAGCCGCTTGCGTCTCATCGCGAGGAGGACGCTGTCGCGCGGAAAAGCAGCGCCCCGGTCGGGGTACGACTCCGAGGCGGGTCTGGCGTGCGCGATAGGAACGGCGGCGGTTGCCGCCGCCGTCCGGGGTTGGTCGAAGTTGTTCTTTTGTTAGGTCGCGCGTCTTTGTGCGAGTTTCTGCCGTGCCTCGCTGGCAGGCATCGTTCATCCAGGGGCGGGGTTTGTGCCGTTGTGGTTCGCGCCGCCGTGTTGCCTGCACCTCGCTTGGGGGGACACTGGCATAGCGCTGGCGCTGGCTGCTGGCTGGAGCTGGCTGGGGCTGGGGGGGTCGTGGCCCCCCGCATGCAAGCCACGGGTATTATGTGCATGTGCGACCGACCCCACCCCGTCGGTCCGCGCCGCTCATCGCCACGTGGTCGTCGCTGGTCGTGGGGCTCGTGGGCGCTTGGACGCTTCCCTTCTGCCGCTGCGTTCGTGAATCACGAAGCGCGGGGAGAGCGTGTCATTGCTGATGCGTGCCGTCGTGTGTCGTGTATTTTGTCTGCGTATGTTTTTGTCTGCGTGCCGAGGTGCCGCCGCGTGCCGCATCGCGTGCCACGTGCCACACGATTTTTGTTTTTGTTTTATAATATCGCATTCGTCCTCCCTCTCACTCATGTATCCCATACGTACAACACACAACTCACTGAGTAACTCAAACTCACACATACATACGACATACGACACCAAAGCTAGGTAAAAACGCGGAACGGAACGGTATTAGTGTTGCTGATCATGATAATGAGGATCGAGATGTGCTGGTGTTGGTGAGTGATAATTGTGAATCCAAAAAGACACACTGAGTGGGCCATGGCGCCATGGCCAGAACACCAGAATAAGAAGAATTAAAACTATAAAACATGTTTTCACGGCTTACATTTCACATAATTCACATACACATACGGTTTATAATACAACGGGGACAAGGGGATATTATACATACACATACATACTCTTTCTTTTTCGAATACGCCCTAGATGCATTCGCACATTCACACTACTGCTACTGTCTACACTTCTACTACACGTAGACTACACTCCCTCTATTCCTAACTGCTCGCACCGAACCACAACCATCATGGCATCGCTCGCGTCGGTTATAGCTACAGCAGCTCAAGCTAGCTTCAAAGCTGCTGACTGCTGCTGCTCGCTCGTCTCGCTACTCCGGCTCCGGCGGCCGCGCGCCGCGCGCTTGGGTATGCCGCCACGCCGCCGCATCGCTGGCTGCGCGCACAGATGCCATATAATATCTCAGAGGAGATGCCTAAGCACCCCTCAAAACCAAGAGTCCGATGCCAGACCGCCGTCTTCCCGTCGCTAAAGCTGTGGATCACGCACATCTTCCGCTCAACAGGGCAGAAGACAAATGCAAGCGAGCGGCCTGCACGCGGCCCATCGATCCGCCATAGCCACCACCACCACGCCCCGCGACGAGCGGGCCATCCCTAATCTACCAGGCCCGCGTCCGGGCCGAGCCTACCTTCGCAATCACACCCGTGCAACGTAGCTCGGTCGCCTCGTCTCTACGCTGCCCGGGGCCGCGCGTTCGCTCCGCTGTGCTTAGCCCTGCCCGCCGGGGAGCATGCCTACGATGACATCTGGCGAGATGTCGAGCACGGCGCCAGTGATCATCGCGCTCGCGTCGGAGAGCAAGTGGATCACGCTGGCGGCCGTGTCGATCGGGCGGAGGATGCGGCCGGCGGCCGATTCGGCGTCCGCCTCATCGATCCAGCCCGGCCCCTTCTCCGCGATCTGCCCCCGGTTCTCAGCGTCGGTCAAGCACCAGCCCATGTTGATCTGGTTGACGCGGATGCGCGCGGGCCGGAGCTCCGTCGCGTTGTTCTTGGTCATCACCTGCAGCGCGCCCTTGCTCACGGAGTAGGCCATGATGAAGGGCGCGCCGCCGTACGCGGCGTTGGAGCCGATGTTGACGATCGATCCGCCGTTGCCCGCCGCCTTCATCGCGGAGGACGCGTGCTTGGTGAGCAAGAAGGGGGCGGTGAGGTTGATGCGCATCATGGTCTCCCACTGCTCGAGGGTCGTCGTCTCGAGGCTCCCGCGCGGGAAGCAGATGGCGGCGCAGTTGACCAGGCCGTCGATCCGGCCAAAGAGCCGCACCGCAGCCTCAATGGTCGCCACGCAGTCCTCGGGATGCGTGGCATCGCCACGCTGGAACGCAACCGTGCACGACGGGTTGAGCTCCATCAGCTCCTTCACCACAGCGGCGCCGCGCACGACGTTGCGCCCGCAGACGAGCACGCCGCGGGCGTTTGCAGCCGCGGCGCAGCGCGCAACCTCATGGCCCAGGCCGCCGGTCGAGCCAGTGACGATGATCGCCTTGCCGCGGAGGTCGGCGAGCAGCGTCGTGTCGGGTGGTGGCAGCTTCTTGGACGCCTTGACGCCGTCCTGGCTGCGACTCCTCAGAACTGCAACCATGAGCTCGTCAGCTGGGTTGAAGTCGACGTCCATGCTGCGCACACGACACGTGGATGCAGGCCCTTGAAAGGCTGGGGATGGAGACGCCGATGATCGATAATAGTCTAAAGCCGCTGTGAAGACAAAAAATCGCTCAATAGGAGAGGGGCCGCTGTGAACGCGCGAGCTTAAAATCCTTCGCTATAGCCTCACTTGTCGAGCAAAACCAGCCACACCCAGCACGATGGCCGGTGCCGGACCCCTCATCATCGCAGCTCTTGCGTGGGGCCTTCCGGTCAACCTACGCACGGCACAGCGCGAGACTCCGATGCTGCGGCTGACGCACTTCGCGCGAGGCGACCAGGGACAGTGGCGGCTCCTGAGCCCGCCGCCCCGCGCGTCGGCTCTGCTCATGGTTGATGCGCAGGGTAGGGTGACGCGCGTTGAGGCGGAGGCTGCGCTTGAGGGGGCGGAGGTGCTGGCCGCCGAGGCGCTCTCCGTGCGCAAACAGGCGGATGCGCTGGCGGAGGAGGCTGAAGAGGTGTCCGGGGACGCTGCTGAAGTGTCGGAGAGCGCGGCGAGCAAGATGGATGGCGCGGTGAAGTTTAGCCTCTCCATGCTGACCGCATCGACCTCTGCTCAGCATGCTTCGCTCAACGCGGGCGCGCTCATTTCGGAAGCGGTCGCGTTGACGGAGCGCGCCGACCAGCTGGACATCGAGTGTGCCGTGGCTCTAGAGGATGCCGAGGCGCTGGTTGCTCAGCACTACGATGACTTTCCGGAGAGCGACTGATGGTGGAGCGCGTGTGGGGCCGAGCGAAAGAGCGACGGGCCGGGGGCGGGGTATAGCAACACTCCTCACGAGAGGAAGGCTTGATGAGAGCACGACGTCGGGATCATGCTGTTGGCTGTTGGTTCATGTTGAAATTGGATGTTACAAGACGGGCAGCGAAGAGAGTGGTGTGATTTTTCGTAGAGCACGGCGCGCGTCGGGTTTATACCCGTGCCTTTTTGTAATTTTTTTCTTGAAACTGAAACTGAAACTAGAAACTAACTCGGTATTGTACCCGGGTTACCCAGTATCCGGTATTGGTATTGAGTATTGAATGGTCGTATTATTGCTACCGATGCCGCAATTACTACTATTATATTATATTTATATGAAAGATGAAAAGCTATTATATTATTATTTTGTTGTTCATAATGTTAATGTATAATGTGCAGCAAGCGCCGAAGCGAGGCCGCACCTGTAGCGACTTGTATCAGCTGCTGTGCATATAAATATATATGGTGTCAGTGTGTGGGCGCGCCATCAGCTACACCGCTCGGCACCGGGCCGGCGCGCCCTCACGCGCGCGCCACAGACCACGGCTCGAGCTCCGCCGCGATCTGCGCGTCGCCCGCTTCGCGGAACATGCGCGCGAGCTCCGTGCGCGCCCACTCGAGCCGCGGCGCCCCCAGCCACGCGGTCTGGCCCGGCAGGGGCGGCAGCAGGTAGGGCACGCCGCCGCTCGCCTTGGCCTTGAATATCTCGCTCGAGGTGCAGCAGTAGGCGTCGAGCAGCTCCTGCGCCTGTCCGTGCCACTCCTTTGCCTTTTGGGCCGAGCCGAAGGAGCCGAGCGCCGCCTCGATCTCTTCAAAGTGAAGCACGGCCGCGCCCGAGCCGCCGAGCGTCGAGACGAGCTCGCGCTCGCTCGCGCCGCGCGCTAGGGTTCTCGCGCCAAACGGGGGGGACGACCCCGCGGCGGGCACTACCCGCAGGCGTACACTGGCGTTGATGTGAGCGGCGCGCGAGTTGTCCAGGAAGGTGCGCTCGCGGTGGGCGAAAGGAGAGGTGGCGAGGGCGCGCGGGAAGAGGTAGTGGTCGATGGGGCAGACGTAGGGCAGCGGGAGAGTCTGGTGGTCGGCCGCACGGCAATTCTCCTTAACGTGCGAGACGAAAAATCCCAGCTCGCACGAGCAGAGCGTCGCGGGCAGCACGAGGGCGCGCTTGAGCAACCTCGCGACGAAAAGGGCGGAGCGCAGCTTGCGTAGCTGGGCGTGCATCAGCCGCATGTGGTGCATCGGCACTCCGCCCGGCTCGAGCCGCGAGACGGAGAGCAGCTCCGAGGGCAGCCGGCTGTCGTAGGTGAGGAAGCCCACCGTCGCCTCCTGTTCGAGCTGCCACGCCGGGTCGTCGCGCCTGTGGCGCGGCTCGACCGGCACCATCCAGCCGGACGCGTCGTCGGCGAGCTGCGTCCGCGGCGGCAGGCCGTACCAGCGCGGCGCGTCGAACCAGAGCCCCTGCTCGCGCAGCCGCATCAGCTTCCACGGCTCCTCCTGGCGGCGCATCCACGTGGCGTGCACCGCGAACGGCCGCACGCCCGCCTGCTTCCACAACTGCAGCAAGTCGTGCGTCATCGTGTTGCAGAACTGCGCCGCGGGAAGCACGGCGCCCGTCACGTTGCCGTTGGTCAGGCCGCAGAGCCGTTTGCCCGACGCGTCGGCCACCGGGAAGAGCGTCCGGTGCCACTTGTACTTTCGGTAGCCAAACTTCCAGCGGTAGTTGATTGGCCCCTGGTCGACCCGCCGCAGGTTGCCGTCCTCTAAGAGGTGGGTCGTCGCCTCCACCAGCGCGGTGATCGCGCCCGGCCGCGCGCCCGGCGGGAAGAGCATGACCCCGATGTTCATCGAGGCGAAGCACTGGCCCCACTTCTCCACGTCCAGTTCCGCAGACGGGTCCGAGGACGTGTCTGGGGACGCGCCAAGCCGGCGCTCGTCGAGCGGAGCTTGTGCGTCAGTCGAGACGGCGAAGTCGAGCTTCGGGTGGTGCGCCTCGAGCGCGCGGAGGTAGGGCGCCGGGTCGCGCAGCCAGGCGATGTCCGAGTCCGAGAGGATGAGCCGCACGCCCGTGCGCAGCAGCGGGAGCACGTGGAACCAGCGCCCGCCCTGCGGAGCCAGCTTTACCTCGGCCGAGTTGACGCAGTAGACGCCTACGCCGCGCGCGCGCAGCGAGGCCGCGAACGGGACGTACAGCGCGTCGGTCGGCTGCATGTTCATCATGCCGACGAGCAGTCCGGCGCGCACCCCGACGTTTTGGATGTGGTAGACCCAGTTGGCGGTGAAGTGCCGCTGCCGCGCGTTGCCGAAGGTCACCAGCACCGTGTTATCGACGGCGTAGTGCCGGACCAGCCGCTCCACGCTGCACTCGGCCGAGGCCGCGCCGCCGCACCCAGCCGGCGGCGGACGCACTGCGCGCTGGTCTGGGGTCGTCGCTGCCTGAGCGCGCACCAGAAGCTGCGCCGGCGGCGGCGCGGGGGAAGGCGGCGGCGGCGGGGTCAGCCGAGCGGAGCGATCTGGCCTCGGCTGGAAAATGTCGGTCGGCCGCGGCGGAATGTAGGTCACCAACTCCGGCCGCGAAACTGCAGCGCCGGTTTCCGGCCCGGAGCTCAGCCACAGCACGAGCACTGTGGCTGCGAGCCCAAGCGCGATGAGTGTGGGGGTGGGGCTACTGCGGACCGCCACCGCGAGCCGCCCGCTCGAATCAGTGGACACCGGTTGGTAGTCGCGACGCTGCATCAAATCACCACAACCCGCCGGTTGGAAAACCAGAAAGTCATTCACATTCACAGAAAACCAACACCGTCGAATCTACTTTTAGAGCTTTTGGGGGTTTCACAGTTTTTTTTTCTGTGTCGGTCGAGCGCGCGCCGAGCGGGCCGCGCCAGAAGCACCGTCGCCAAGGACCCCGTGCGCTTTTGGAGGTCCGCCGCGGCGCCCGTTCTCGTGGTCATCGCACGGGCACGGGAGTTCTCCCGCCGCCGCGACAGCACCAGCTTGCACAGGGCCTCGCGGTGCTATGTACATGCATGTGGCGGGCAAGCGCTCTGTGGAGAGTGCCTCGGCGTGGATTGCGCTTGCCGCATGCAGTCGTGGACAGCGAGCTGACCCGTTCCTCGCCCGTCTGTATCAGGCGAGCACGCCTGCCAGGCTGCAGACCTTAGGCGCACGCATGTCTGACCGGGGCACATGGTGCCGCCTCGGTGATAAATGCTCGACGGAAGC
>Ga0335398_10008021_pt1 | contig 12676 bp, 11 predicted proteins | sample BON03_FD_205742 | JGI IMG/M metagenome (GOLD analysis project Ga0335398, IMG submission 205742) | Freshwater microbial communities from Lake Bonney liftoff mats and glacier meltwater in Antarctica - BON-03 (spades assembly) (version 2) | ecosystem: Environmental > Aquatic > Freshwater > Ice >...
TTTGAGGGTCTATGAAGTTCAAATTCATGAGAATTTGAGGTATCGGGTTTTAGACGGAATCGAACCGACGACCTAGGGATTGACAGTCCCTCGCTCTGACCAACTGAGCCACGCTTGCACGTGAGGTTTCTATATGTCCACCCCACATCTATATGTCTACCCCATATCTATATGTCTACCCCATATCTATATGTCTATGCATGGTGTGAGAATGAGATCTAGCTTTGAACACATGGTGAATTTGAGAATGGAAAACACTTTTGCTGAAAACACTTGTGCACTTGTACCCTCACAGCGGCTGTTGTACAGCTGAGCGTGAGAATTGTTTTTCCTTCGGGGATCAATCAAACTTTTTGGTGTTTAGATTTTTTCATCTGGAATATCATGGTGTGCTACACGGGGGCCTCCTTGTGTGGGGCCCAGAGGGTTTGTAGACGGATCCACAAGGGGGTGCGGGTGTGGGGGGGGGGAGTTGTGAGATATTTGTCTACTGCATCTCGTCGTAGAAGGTGGTGAAGAGTCTTGGGCTATGCTTGTATTGTATCGCACGGGGAGAGAGAGAGAGACATGTGACGAGCGAAATTTGGTCATCTATTTTTGTCCGAGGATGTTGCATGCGATTTGTTTTTAAACACCCCCCCCACTTCCCCTGCTTTTTCCTCCCGCCCCCCGCCCCACACGCGCAAAGAGAGTGTAGCACTTTATACTCCTGCAAATTGTACTGCGTATAATCAATTTACAGCAAGGATACTTTCAGCACGGACTGAATATGGCATGCTCTAGAAAAAGACATGTTCTTGTGCGGTATAGCACGTTGGTGTGTTTGGCATTTTCGTATTCAGCATGCATATACATGTACATGTATACAACGACACCGAGCCGAATTCCTTTTAAAAACAACACCGTGCACGATAAGTCGCACAGTGGCAAATTGTCTGTGACTACATACAACAACTCAGTGCAAGAGCAAGTACAAAACAGTACGAGGTGGTGTGGAACCGCAGGGTGCCTTGACTTATGGGTCTCTGTTGGCACAATTGGCTTTGATGGCACGCGTCTGTTACCACAGAACGAATCAGTGAATGAGAGAGTGTCGACTGCTGTAATGCATTCGCGTTTGCCGAGTGACTCGGTGCACGTAGTGTTTGCGATGGCTCGACAGAATGTTCGTGAGAGCGTGGGAGTTTGGCCTGGATTTGATTCACACTCGAATTCGAGCAGAGAAAGAGTGTTGGTCTTTACGATTTGTAGCAAGCCCTCTGTTCCGGTGGATGGTGGTCAGGAAATCGATTTGCTGTGCGATGCACAATTACGGGGCATGCAAATTTGGGGGCGTCGGCAGTTTGTTGCATTCCGCCAAGTTCGAGATGTCAGGATTCTAGACGAGTCGCGTGCGCCTCACTGGCAAAAGGTAGCTTACATACACGCTTTTTAAAGAGAGGGGTGGGACGTTGTGTTTTTTTTAGATGCAGACTCTATGGTTGCTGATGCCTCGTGGAATATCAGATCTTACATTGACAATCTTCTCCCGGTTGGATCCGAGAAATTATTCTTAGCTGTAGATGATACCATAGATTGGCACTCGAGAGGGGTATTCATTTGCCGGCAACATGCGTTGACTTTGCAATGGCTGGAGGATTGGTACCAAGTTTCCAAACAATTCTTCGGATCTTTGCTCCCAGGTAAAAGTTTGAGGACAAAGAAAATTGGGTTACATTCTCATCCCCTCGATTCGTACCGAAAAATCATGGTATCCCAAGATCGGCATCTTGTGGAAAGAAGATGCTCCGCTTTCCATCGTTTCCACGAGCAGGGCTGTTTGAATCAGTTTTACTCTGTTTCACCAGCCTATCTCAAGAACCTGGTCATCGTAGACGCGAATGCACTACGCAGAATGACACTGGACAACCCAGGCTCGACTCCCATTGTTCATATTTGCTGCAAAACTCGCCAAGAGCAAGCAGCAGATCTCACAACTTGTGTACACACGATCCAGCGACTCGAGAAATGCTGAAAGCGGGGGTGGATGTCATGCTTTATTTGCTTCAAGTAATATTGGGCAATGGTTGTGCTTCCATGGATTCTTCAAAAGCGGACCAGGCAACACGTCAAGATATGTGTCTTCCCGACCCACGATGAGGCAGGAGGGCATTTTTGAAAAATAAAAGGGATGAAGCGAAAAGTATCTCCACGACTTACATGTCCACACGACTGTCTACAAGGGTAGTGCGATGGGCTCTAGCCTACAACAGGCGTTGATTTCATTTTTCTTTAGCCTGAAGGCGCCCCCTGCGGGGATCCTTTGCAAGCGGAGGGGGATAGTCCAAAAGAGACCTACAAAGTTAAGGCATCTCCCCATCAATCCCCCCCTGCCCCACCACCCGTCACGGGGATCCCACTTCCCCTTGCAGTAAAAAGGTCCGGTCGATGTACAGAGGTTCTCTCATGCATTTACAAGAGCTGAACGTGATATAAAAGTTTAACACCCCCACTGGCGTCCAGACCGTGGGATCAGGTTTCCAAACTGGCACTGACACTGTTTCGCGCGCCACTAGGATCTTTAAGATATGGATTCCAGGTAAAAAGCCTGCTCGCGACGGCGTAATCACCTACGAAAACGACTCCCAGCAGGTCAAGTTTTTCGACTACCATTTGATGGTTCTTGCCTATAGCAATTTCAGTACGAAACGTTGCGAGACAGGCATTTGGCTTTGAGAGCAATAGAGGATTCGAACCACTATACTAAAAGACACCAGTCTTTGCTCTTGTTTGTTTGGTCCCGGCCTCCGAGCAGCATACCTGTTTGAAAAACAAATTGACACAATCGCAAAAATGCCGCCGTCCTGTATTTCTGTTTAACTGAATCTTTAGAGTGTGTGAAAATAGAAGGTAGAGTGGACTGATAGGATGCATTAAATCGCATGTCCATTTTGAGGAAACACACGTTGATGGTATGCTTATTTAGCCAAAAGGGGTCTCGTGGGCAAAAAAGGAGACCTATAAAGTTAAGGCACCTTATGCTTCTACCCCACCTTTTAGTAAAAATGGGGTAGAAGCATACCCCACAAGAGGCGCGAAGCGGGGTGCTTGGACTTGATATGTTGCTTTTTGCGCACACCCCGCTCCGGGCCCCCGACCACAACCCCTAGATGCCTTTAGTCAAAAAGAAACATACCGTCAACTTCTGACAAATCAGAAGAGACTTACAAGATAAGGCATGCAATGGGTCTGCTGCACTTTTTGTGCGACAAGAACGCACGGTGGAATGGACCCATGTGAAGCACACCTGCGAAGGGTGGTGGTGCCGGAGCAGGGATTATTATCTTGCAGGTCGAGGCCTAAAAAATGGGGTATGCTTATGGGATGACTTGACTTTACAGTACACACACCTACGGAGGCCGTAGGGGTTGTGGTCTATACACTTTTACCCCAGCCTTTATGGGTCTAGAACATTATCGTATACACTTTATGACACGCTTTGGGATAGATGTTCAAACACGGACAGACGGGCAAGCCGATACCTGTTGAGACTGCTGCCAGTGATGATGATGATTGCTTTTATTACTTTCAAAAGTAGTTTAGTACCCTTGTTTGAGGGTCTATGAAGTTCAAATTCATGAGAATTTGAGGTATCGGGGTTTAGACGGAATCGAACCGACGACCTAGGGATTGACAGTCCCTCGCTCTGACCAACTGAGCCACGCTTGCACGTGAGGTCGATGTGATGGTCTGTACCGCAATACATACATTCTTCCACACTGACAGCTGCAGGAGTACTGGTGCGCGTGTGGCGAGGACATTGCGTGCATAAATCTGCCGACTTGAGAGGCTTGTACTTGCCAGCTTCACACGGTTGGCACGAGGGAAGTGATGACCACGTGTTATCAGTACTGGTGGAGTAATATCCAGCAATGCACTCGTACGACTGTGATTGGTCGTTCCACTCTCGGAGTTCAATCTGTGTCTGAGTGACATTGAAGGCTTTGCATGATCGTATGGTGGGGTCTCTGACAATTTTCTTGTGGGTTGGGCAATTTTCACATTGTCTTGTTGTTCCGTCGAGATATTGACGGACTTTGACTGGTATGTTTGAGCAAGTATCGAGGGTTGCACTGGGCAGCGCATCGCGAAAGACGCTACACTCACATTCTGCGCATAGATATTGGTCAAATTTGGGTTGGGGAATTTGGAATGCAGCTACCGCCGCTGAGTCGCTCGGGTCAATATCCGCAAAAAGTGTACTTCTCCCAAGAAGCAGTTGCGCTTGGTACCTTGTCCCGTACACCTGACACGGTACACACACACTCTTCCACACACATACTCCTATTGAACAGGTGTAGTTGCTCTGCAAGTACATACCAACTGTACAGAATGCACATGTGCTCGTGATTTGTCCAATTTTCCCTGTAGGGCACGTCTCACAGACGATTGAAGCTGTGACGGTGGAAATGTTTCTCAACACAAACTCGCATGCTACACAGGCGATGTTGGCGAACGCAGTTTTATAGCTTCCGACTGGGCATGCTGTGCAAGAAGCGTTCGCAGAGTAGCCTGAGTAGCCTGCATTGCACAAGCACGAGGACCGCGAAGTCGACCTGGTGTTTGTTGTAAAGCTGTTCGGATGGCACGGTGTGCAAACCGATGCTGCCATGGCTGAATATGTGCCTTTCACGCAATCACCACATGTTCCTGCACTGCTTGCTATGATAGGCTGATATTTTCCTGCACTGCACATATGACAGAAGGACTTTGCAGTTTCATTTTGGTAGTATCCCGGCTGACAAGCCAGACAATCAGACACACTGGTGCGATTATACAGAGGTTGATACGTTCCTTGACTGCAAATACGACAATAAGACTGTGCGGTTTCATTTTGGTAGTATCCTGGCGGACAGCCTACACATACACCTGCATTTTTCCTTGGCACATTTCCAGGAATATTCAAATCCACCAAAAACTTACCAAGTTCACACGCAGTGCATGTAGATAATTCGTCGTTACTTTCTGAAGTATCTTGGACAAAACCTGGCTTGCATATACATGCCAATGAGGAGTTCGCCCGTGCTGTGATTGAATATTTTCCTGGCATGCAAAGTTTACAAGTTTGTTCATTGGCTGCTGCTGTTGTATTTGAATACTGACCCGTTTCACAGGGTTTGCATACTGGTCCAGAAACATTTTCATATGAAAATGTACCAGCCTCGCCATGTGTTCCAGTCGATACTCCTACAACCAAAGACCCTTCAGCATACATAATCATTGGCCCAAGATTCGACATCCCAAGTGAAATTATCGGGTCTTCAGTATTTGTTGGTGCTCGATTGTCCCATCAGACACTATAGTTGCTACCTATGGAAGATCTTGTGATTTGTCTGAGTATAGGCGAAGGCGAAGTTTTGCAAACGGCAGCAGTGCACCAAACTTCATTTTCGTACCCAATCGCCTCATATTTTGAGCAGTATAACCAATGGGCGAAATTATGTGTACTGAAAACAAATTCATCAAAACGTCCAAAGGGAACGGTCCATTCATTATTTGTACTTGTACTGTCTCCTTGTTTATCAATTCCTGACAGTCCATCTACATACGAATACCAGGTGTTTGTTATTCCTACGTTAAATGGCGGCAAGAATCTGACCAATCTCCATCCATCGATGCCGGTTTTTATCTCTGCCATATTTTTCGCATTGCTTGGTATCAAAGACGTATATTGGTTACTAGCACATGGCCTGCAGGGAGGAATGTAATCTAGCTCGATGATTATATCAGCATCCAACACGCTTATATGTTCGCACAGTTTGATTGTCGGTGTTCCAACATACTCGTGTGCATATGTCATTTTTTTTTTTCTGACATCCAACCACCCGCAATCTGTACTGTCTTCGTTTCAGGGGATATGGCTGCCATCTGCTCGAAAACACTTGCAGCAGAATCGTTTTGAATTGACAAAAAGACTCTGCCAGGACTCCTGTCTGTGTAATCGGTGTTGTATGCGACATATGCATGACCAAACGTTATTTCTACATGGTTATGCGTATTTGGTAATTTCATTTCAAAACACCCCATCGGCTCTTCAACACGCCAATTCGGCGACCCTTGTCCATTGGCTTGAGTCTCCAAGTGACATATGCCATCCATATATGCCGATTCAGAAAATCGTCGTACATTATAATAGTTGAGATTATAAGATGTGTCCTTTATTGTATTTGCGTAAGAAGTCCAAGCCGATAAACTATTTTTATCTGTAAAGTCATATTTTATGTATTGTGACGTCGACCCGCAATCAAAATTAGTCTATTCCGCTGGTACTGGATTGGTGGGATGTGTTGATGCAATCATAAAACCCTCTCCCTACTTATTCTTCCCTACGTTTCCATCATTCATATATATAAAATTCCTCAGACAATTATCTCCGCGTATCCCCATTCGAATTGGTGACCCCCACCCTCAATGCCCACCCCAACGCCGCGTCGCTAACACAAGGATTTATGCACTCTATCTGTGTATTTTGATACCTTTTTGACAACCGCAAAAGACTCTTTTTATGGGTGTACAAATTTGATTGCAAAAAAATAAGTCGCTTTTGATTTTTAATAACAAGACAATATATAGTAAAAATTGTGTTTTTGTGAATTGGTATAGAAAAGGCTTGCAATAGATCTATTCGCATCAGCCATCAATGCCAAATACCCACGGTTTCATTTGTTCCATCACACGAAGGACGCCAAAAGTGCCAACGCATTCGATTGACTTTATTGGGCACATTCGAGGTGCCCATGTGGTCAGACACACTCCGAATTTGTATATGCCTTTCTCTGCTTGGATCTCTGCGAGAGTTTCGTTCGATTCAATCCACTCTGTCAACACTGTTGGAAGGCGTTCGAATTTCTTGACACTCGGTTTGCACCTTTTCTCTGTTTATGGTAGTTCGAGGCCTTTCCAATCAACTAGATTTAGGTACTCCTGCATAAGAAATTGGGTGGTGCTTTGGAGTCCTTGCGCATTGGGTACACGCACTCGGACTCTTTGCTCAGAAATGCTGAAAGCGGGGGGTGGGTGTCATGCTTTATTTGCTTCAAGTAATATTGAGCAATCGTTATGGTTCCGGGAATTCATCAGAAGCGGGCTAAGGAACACTTCAAGCTATGTGTCTTCCCAACCCACGATGAAACAGGACAAGCTGCCTCGAAAATGCTCGCCCATAAAGAAACCCCGTCTCCGGACCCCTTGTAAGAGTGCAAAAGAGACTTACACAGTTAAGGCATCCCCCACCCCCGCGCCCCACCTGTCCCCGGGATTTCACTTCGCCTTGCAGTACACAGATCCAGTCCATGTACAGAGGTGCTCTCATGGATTGACAAGAGCTGAAAGAGATATAAAAGTTGCGGTATGCATTTGGCTTTGTGATCAAGAGGGGATTCGAAGCACTGTACTAAAAGACACCAGTCTTTGCTCTTGTTTGTTGGTTCCTGATCTCCGAGCAGCATACCTGTTTGAAAAACAAATTGACACAATCGCAATGTCGCCATCCTGGGGGTCGCACTGAAGACACGGTAATTCGGGCAAACTCTGTATCTTGTATAAAAGAAGAGACAGTTTTTAGAGAAGCGTTTATACTGTCACAGTATGTGGGGGTTTAGAAAGTTAGGGGTGATGATGATGATGTGCATGGCGGGGTTGTGCTCTTCTGCATTCGGAGATATTCAGTGCCCGATGGGTTCTGAGTGGGCAGAAACCGAACAAACGTGTGTGGAATGCAAGGTAGGATACTTCAAGCAGTCATGGGGGTCTGCTCTGTGCAACAAATGCTCAGAGGGCAAAACTTCTGGAGCGTTCATTAACGTTCCAAGAACAGCATGTGTTTGCGAGTGAGGACTGTGGAAAAACGAAACTGGTTCTTGTGTACCGTGTGCATTCGACTCGTACAAAGCAGTCGAGGGAGATCACCTGTGTAGCAAGTGTGGTGCACTCTCAAAGACAAAGTACATTGGAAGTACACTTGAGACAGAATGTGGAATTTTTTCCCACAACGTAGCTCCTGTAAATGCATGTGCTAGAGGACAGTACGGCAGCATCCAGGGACAGTGTACGTCTTGTGGCACTAATATGAATACAGTGAGTACTGGTAGCGTATCGATCACGCAGTGCTACTGTGTGGATGGTACAGCACAGGACAACTGGCAAAATGACGGTAGTGGTGTGTGCGGAAAGTGCGGTGTTGGCTTGTTGGCCGGTCATGGAACTGTTAATCTTGTAACAGGGTCTGTATTACTGAAAGACGGGCGGCAGGTGTGCAATCCATGTCGCACTGGCCAGTACTTTCATCCTGGAGCGTTTATTGCGGACGCAAATATTAGGGAAGTCTGGTTGTCGAATCGAAATTGCGAATACGACAAGGGACGGAGGAAGGATACGAGTGTCTATACGGGGGTAGACAATGAACATATAGGTGATTTCGATCAAGGCACTGTTGTTTGGACGGGGGGATTTGTTTACATTGACAACGACCCAAAACCTATCTCACTACCGTGTGAAAAAGGCACATACAGACAACAAGAAAATCCAACATGGCCGCCCCACTTCTGGTGTTTTTCCTGTGGAAATTGGGCAACGACTTTGGTGCAGGGTGCTATTTCTCATAAACAATGTGTCTCTGTCAAGGATGGACCCAACATCTACCCAGCAGGGTCGGAGTGGAAGCCAGAAGGGCGGTGTCACAAATGTATGGACGGGTGGTACAAACAGCTCCCAGGGAATGGCGCGTGTGCACAATGCCCGGCCAATATGGCGACGGACCCGTCTTCAGACTGGCACACTGAGTGTTTTCCTGGAAAGGGCCGGACGAGAAATCTTTCTCCAAATGGCCGATACTCGCACCAAAAGCCGATTTCGAGGAACGCGTTTTATTCTGAAGGTTATTTCGACGCCGTCGAGTGCCCGATTAGCACTTTGAAAGACACAGTGGGCCATTTTGTGTGCCGGCCGTGTGGCTACGACAGAACTACGCTATACACTGGTAACCAGTTTGATTCACAGTGCATCTGTCAAAGCGGCTTTGGGTGGGACACGGTCCTATACCGGTGTGTATTGTGCGAGCAGAATGCGGCTGCCGGTCCCACCGGCTCCGTATCTGTGGTAGGCACATACACGGCCAAGAACGGATCGCAGGTGTGCAAGCCACGGTGTGTCCTGAATGAAATCATAATATCAAATAACGTCACGCAAGACATGCAATGCGTTTGTCCGAGGCAATACGGAAGACCCGGGCCTTCGGGACAACATTTGCAGGCATGTGTTCGGTGTCTGTCCGGATATTTCAAAGACGAATATAACAACGATGCATGCTTTGCATGCAAGTTGCCAAAATCTTCTCCAGCGAAAACCATTGCCGATGCGCTTTGCGACGACAGCACTCAATGTGCACCGGGATGGGAACTGCGGGAGGGCGAGACGTTCTGCAGCGAGTGCGATATAGGATATTTCAAGAATTCTTCTGGCAATCATCTCTGCACTTCGTGTAACGCTTACTTGGAAGACGTCTTGTATGCAAACGATGTCAGCCGAGATTCGGACGATTTTAAGATCCCGGGGTATGACAACTCTTACACACTGGATTCGGGCTTTGGGCTAGAACGCGTGATATAAATGCAACTATCCGACCGTGTCACGGTTCAGAAGGGTAGCGTCGATGTGACACAATGCGTTTGTTCTCCAGGATATCAGGCACAACAGCACATTCGACTGACAAATCCAAGGGGGACCCGAGTGTTCCCACCGGAAGAATTCTCGACTGACATTTCCAATTTCTTGACATTTTCCCCTGTTCCTGTGACGGACAGTGTGACAGGATTGCGTGTGCTTGGATTGTGCAGACAGTGCACACCCAACCGATATTCCACGGGTTATAACCACGAAGCGGGCTGTATTGCCTGCCAGAGCCCCTCTCGAGACTCGTTCGATGATAAGTATTGGCCCACTGCAGCCAAGAACGGGCGGTCGTCCGCCAGGTTCTGTGTTTGTCCCGCTGCAATGTATCACGACAGACTGACATGCCAAGTGACTCCGGTTCCAGCCGTGTGCACTTTGGGCCTCTTCACAAGCTCGAATGGGAGTGATCACTGTCACGATGCATGCCCCCCAGACAAGCGTTACGTGGAAAATACGAGCACGCACACCGTTAGCTGCGTGTGCCAACACGGCACGGAAAAACATGTAGGCGCAGTCTCGGGGTGCCGCCCTTGCGAAATTGGCTATTTCAAGGATACCGATTCTGACACAACAACCTGCACACGCTGCCGCCAATATTCTACGACAATGCGCACGCAAAGCATATCAGCGGAGCAATGTTTGTGTGACGCGCAAAGTGTCTTGGATAAAAATTACGTATGTGTGGGATGTGTCGCTGGTGAATTTCAGACCACTTCTGGGTCTTTTGCTTGTGTGCTATGTGATGCGGTGTTGCAGCACTTCATATCAGGGCCGTGTGTGTGTCCAGTGGGATGGACGTGGAATGGGCGACAATGTGCAGCATGTGAAGCAGGTAAATTCAAGTCAGACGCAGGATGGTCGTTTTGTCAGACATCTTATGTCGTCGCTGGGACCGACAACCCGTGCACGGTAACGATTTCCTGAAGTGCATTCGCAACGAAATCAACTCTCACCCGTTACCACCCCTGAAACTAGCCAAACGACAACGCATGAATCCTGCCCGGAATAGTAGTGCTCGCTCAGCGATTTAGAATAACTGTACTGTCATGTACAGCGACACCTTCTATCGCACCTCCTCAACCGAGCACCTCGGCTCATCAAGCTGCTGGCCGTCATTGGGATCGACTGCCCGTTCCCGGCGAGGACTTCCTGAAGCGCAGGCTCACCAAAAACCAAGCTCGGTTCGGCAGCGCCACCTTCTGACATATTCTGCACAACCGAGCAGTTCGGCATCCTGACGCTGCTAGCAGTCACCGGGATTGACAGCCTATCATGGCAACGTCCTTTCGGAGCGCATCCCCACCTGAAGCAAATGAGGGCTACCTACATGTGTCGTGGTCGCAGAGCGGGCTAGAATATCCGCAATGTCGTCTACAGCGCCACCCTCTGTCCACTCAACCGAGTAAGATGGTGCACTCAAATTGCTGGGCGTCACTTGGTCGACAGCCCAGTCACTGTGGAACGACAATTTGAAGCGCAGTCCCACGAAAGTCACCGCTCAGCCCCGTCCCCATCTCTGAATCCAACCCACCTATTGACGCACGAAGTCCACGTGCTAGGGTTGTGCAGGCACAGCGAGCCAGAATATCCGCACTGTCATCTACAGTGCCACTCATCATCACATCCTCCGCAACCGAGCAATGCAGCGCACTTCAGTTGCTGGCCAACACTTGGGTCGAGAACCAATTCACAGGTACGAATTTCTGAGGCTCAGCCCTTTAAAAAGAAGGCTCGGCTCGCTCACCGCGGATATCGACGTACGACGCCTAACTGGAGAAACCGTGCCATCACGGGCAGCTGGAATTTCTGCACTGTCATCCATGGCGTTATCCTCTGTCACGCTATGTACAACCGAGCACGGAGACACACTGAAGCTTCTTGCCGTCACTAGGATCGTCAGTCCATTCACGGTGTCTGAAATGCAGTCCCACCAGAACGATCACTCGAGCTGCTGGTCGTCGATAGGTTTGACAGCCCACTCAAGGCAATGACGCTCTGCAGGGCAGGCCCACCAAACACAAAGTACGGTTCCGTGGTGCCACGCTCTATCATCTCTTCGCAGCTGAGCACCTCGGCACCCTGAAGCTGCTGGCAGTCATCTGGATTGACCGCCTGCTCCCGGAGCCGACATTCCGAAGCGTCCCACCCTGAGTCGAAGCTCGGCTTGGTCCTGACCTTCGCAGCCAAGCTACACGCTGACGCATAGCGGCCGCCTGGAGGAGCCATGCTTTCACAAAATTGTCCTGTTATTGACAGTGCCACCGGTTGTCACAATCTCCTTTTGGGCAAGATGGGACATCCAAGAGGCCGCTGTGTGAGCAATCCTACTCTGAACCGGCTTCTTCGTGCGTCAATGTTTGGCTTGGTCTAAAAGGTGGTGACAGGAAGTTGATTTTGGTGTGCGATTCAGGAAGTCGTCATTCTGAACGGACCGTCGGCCCCAGCGACGTCAAAAAGCTTGAATGCGCCATCGTGCTTGGTTGTAAAGGGTGTGACAGCCGATGGCGCTATGGATGACACTGCAAATATTCCAGCTGCCCATTATGGCATGACTCCTCCTGACTCCTCCATCTTGCCCGGTTGCAGCAGACTCCTCCATCTTGCCCGGTTGCAGCAGATGTGACAAAGGATGGCATTGTCAGTGGATGTTTTAGATGCCTGTGATGGCACGGCTAAAGGCGGCCTTCTCCTTCACGCGGCCTCCGTGCGTCAACATCAAACTTTCGGTAGAATCGGTGAATTCGATGAAAACAAACTCTGATTTGAAGGGGCTCCGCTTCCGGAAGTCGACACCGTGAACGGCCTGTCGACCTCAGTGACGACAATCAACTACAGTATGCCATCTTCCTCGGTTCCGGAGGCTGTGACAGAGGGTGGCGCTGTAGATGACGGTACAGCTATTCTAGCCCGCTGTACGACAACAACTCCTGCAGGCAGCCCTCGTGCATTGATGTTTGACGAGGTTTCA
>Ga0335398_10008025_pt1 | contig 12674 bp, 9 predicted proteins | sample BON03_FD_205742 | JGI IMG/M metagenome (GOLD analysis project Ga0335398, IMG submission 205742) | Freshwater microbial communities from Lake Bonney liftoff mats and glacier meltwater in Antarctica - BON-03 (spades assembly) (version 2) | ecosystem: Environmental > Aquatic > Freshwater > Ice >...
TGTTCGTGGGTTATGGAATAAAGAGATGGAAATTCGATATAAGAGAGCAGTTTTGGTACAAATTGCTCCCTTACTTAGTAGTCAACTCCGTAATCAAAATCAGGTGATTCCACAGTGTGTGAGTGTGCAAAGTAGGTCGAGTACTATTTGTGTATGCAAGGCATGCTCACCTATGACGTAAAAGATGCATTTTTTGTCGCAGTGCACGGTAAGTAGCAAGTCGAAATCGTGATACTTGGATGTAGTGTCTTCTTGGACGGATGCATCTTCACCATGTACTTGGGCCGCACTGCCAGAAACATTGGAACGGTCTGCTTCGGGCGCCCGTGGCTTTTGGGCATGTTTTGACGGTTTTGTTATTTTTTTCGATTCTTCATCACTGACATCTTGGCTTCTGTCGCTACTTATAGTGGAATCATATTCTTCAGAACTTCCCGCATCGGATGACTCAGGAGAGTAGTCTGCATCCTCGGATTCTTCGTCTCCTTCTTCGTCCTCCTGCTGCTTTTGATAGTCAGTTATGCCCAAGAGAACCTGCGCGTTCGACAAAGCGACTAGGGTACCATCTGAGAATTTACAGTCGTACTTTTGTTTGCCTGCCTTTTGCTCGACCACGACGCCATTGTACCAGCCATCAAATTCGGGAAAATTTACGTACACAGACTCTCCTAGTAAAGAATTGCTGTTTCCAGGGACAGCGTTGTTATGTACAGGGCTTGCGGGTGCAGGTGGGGCTGGGTTTGCACCAGACGCTGCCGGCTCATCTGTGTCTGCAGCTTGCTCCTTATAATACAAACGCTTCTCAAATTGAAAGGACCAAGTCCACCTGCCAGGAATCGAACAATTCGCATCTACCGCACACACTATATTTTCAATTTCTTGTAATAATGTCATGCCCAGCAGAGCCGTGACAACAGGTGTACTGTGTCTTTGTGGTCGAAATGCAATTCTACTATGCTCGTTGGTTTGCATGGCTCGTACTATACAGTCGCCGCACATCTCAGTACATGTTGCGTGCGGCCTCAGTTCCTTGCAAACATGCATCAGCACGCAGCCTGTTTTTTGTTTACAAAGTTTGCACTCATGTTTGTCGAAAAGATTTCCGCTAAAAATACGATGATGCTTATGCACATCGCCATTGCACTGTCCACTGCATGCCGCATACAAAATGTGTTTTCTCTCCTTGTCGGCACTCATATCCTTAAAACAGCCAAGATTCATCTTCCGTCGAAGAATGAATGTGTCAAAGCTTGTATATTTTTTAAGTCAACCCCCCCACCCCCCCACTACTACGTCTTTTGTAAAGCGCCAAGGTTATATTCCAGCTAAATCTGGATGCGCAACGTGTAGTAGCACTCATATGGCCATCGTCATGTCTTTGAAAAACAACACTGGCTCCTTACCGCTAGCAAAACATCGGAACTTGCCTGCTGAAATCACATCTCAGCGCAAACAGTGCGAGGAAATTTTCACAATTAGCACCGGTGAGCAGCAGTTGTGTGTTTTATGTAGCACCTTAAAACCCGTCAACGTGCACAGATTTCGACTATATTCAAAATTGGAAAATGTAATGATATGTATATACACAAGTGCGATACAACACAAAGATCACACGCTTCTTCTGCAACCCACAAGCTTAATATTGTACGTCTCTTTTCCCCACAAATACATCTGACCATAACCCCCAGCAGCGGCCTGGAGGCGACGCGCCCTTCACTTAAAGAACGTACAATCTCCAGAGCCATCAGCTACAGTGTGGCGAAGACTCGTAGGATGCCTAAAGTTGCAGGTCATGTTTCGCCTAAAGGCCCCCTTTGGGGCAAAAGAGCCATTAATTATTGGGCTCTTTTGCCCCAAAGGGGCCTTTAGGCGGAAAATGACCTATGAAGATACGGCACCCTAGGGATTTGCCAAGGTCCGCGATTACGTGCGCTGGGGCTGTCTGAGCTCATCCTTCAGAGTTTGAGTCAGTGTCTGATTTGCTACTATGCCTCATCCGAGAATGCTGCAGTTCGACAATATTCCCCGTTGTCGCACATCCTATGTCACGGGGTCTAGCGTCTCCGCCTATTCCACGGACCTCACGCCTGCTTTTGGAAGCCAAATTTTGCCAGGCACTATGCCAAGATATATTTTCATGCTTTTCTGTGGTGGTTGAAACCTCTTCACTGGCAACATTCAACTTTTTGGTGTGTCGGACTGAATACTGGCATCGTTCGTTTGCAACTTTATGCTTGAAATGTGCCTAGATGGTCGCACTGCCCCTGTTTAAAATTACATCCATATGACATTCGTTGCATATGTAGCCATGCACGCTGTTGGTAGCAGAATCTGCCGAAACAACATTTCTACTGTCTCGTTCGATACAAGTTTTCATGCCTGCAGAATGTACATAAAAACACGAAATCCTTGACATATATCACAGAACTTTTCCTTTTTTTCCCCAATTACAGTGCAGTAAATACCCAAAAACGAGCATATATAGACGCTTTTGGCTGTAAAACGACCAAAATATGTCTGCATGCAAGGCGAATGAAAAGGCGAGGCTGGACGCGGAAGAAGCGTTCAGAAGCAGTGAAAAGCGCAAGAACCGTAATCTGTGGTATGAAGCGTACAGGATCCAGGATGCAGGGCAGAAAGTGGCGGAGATCGGTGATTTTTTCCCTGAGTATGAGCACATGCGCGATGGGTTTGGAGATACTTTCGAGCAGTGGGTTTTCGATCGCTTGGATGATATCAAGAAGCGTGAGGCTCGAGATCAATTGAGCCATGATAGGTGGGTGGATGCACGTAAGAGACTTGAGAATGGGAAACTGGAAATTGACAAGGCGAAGTAATTTGGTTTTTTAATAAAATTTGTCCAAAAACTCTCTATATGTGTGTGATTTTTCGACTGAATTGTGTATATTTCTTCTTTGGTATAATATATTTTCGACGTGACTGTACCAGGTCAGGTGGAGCAAAATGATTGGGGGCTAAAACACTTGGTCTTTTGTCTTCCATTTTTTATATACGCGCGTGGTCTTTTATCTCGCCCTTGATATTCAGCATCCTGAAAGTCTACCAATTCATTGAAAAACTGACTCTCAATAACATTCATGCAGTCGCAGCACATTTTGAAATTATTTCTGGCTACAGCGGTGCAAGGACTTAGGCGCTCGTGTATATAGCTATGTGTGTCTGTTTGTAGGTGTCACGAAATGAAACAGCGTTCTGCAACCTTTGTGTTGGTGTGGTTGTTGCAAAATGCGACGTCGGGATGGTGTGGGTATGATGTCTGTATCGTGCTTTTTGTGTTGATTGTTTCTACCAACTTGAGCACATCCGAGGACTCCCAAAAATCCACCGCTACAAAGTTGATGAACCTGCCCGAGCACTTGGAACACGATAGCACTCTGTCTTGCAAAAATGGAATGTGGTTGATGTTTCCAATCTCAGACACCGAGAAAAGCTTTGCGAACCATTGCAATGACCCTGTGTTGATACCCAGCGACCCTGCAATCGTGAAATGGTTTATGAGGGAAAGTTCTCGGCATTTCTTCCATATTCTATGGAAAACACAATCTTCGCTCAGCTGCTTCGGTGTCTTAAGATTCCATTTTGTTTGCGAAACGAATAAACACGTGCAATGCAGCCACGGCGCAACCCCTTCGTCGCTGAAGCGCCCAGCGTCCACAAACACGACGATCTGGCGGTCTTGTGCTATCATACACGACAAGGATGGCCATTCCTTGGTGGCTGACTCATGTGAAAAGAGAAATTGCACGAGCCCCGAAAGTTCGAATGATTTTTTGAGCAGCAAACTCAAAGTTGTCTTGGTCGAATTGTCCACGGTCAGGCGGCCGTCGAAGCCGGTTTCTATGAAAATGGTCACAATTTCTCGAGGATTATTCTCGCGGAACTCTTTGAACATCAACAGCGTGTCGTCCAAAGACACAGATCCCAACCAGCAAAACGAATGACACAACCTCAGCGTATTTGACGTTGTCAGATGCACATCAAGCATGAAACCTCGCATTCCACCCATCAGCGCTGATCGCATACAACTACGGTGTTGGGCGAAAAATATGCCATTCTGCGTTGTTGAAAACGCATTGTGCAAGGTAGCGTACGCAACCTCGTTGTACCGTCGAGGGCACAATTCATCTGCACCGTTGCATCCAGAGCGGATTGGAAGTTGTAACGATACTGCGCAATCGGCAACAACCCCTGTCTCAATGACTATGCACGTTAAGTACACTACACACAGGACCCCGGCCATCATACTCAACACTGAGCAACTGTTAAATGCGCACGAGAGCGCCCAAATACTGCATTTTCGTGCTGTTTGACACCCACAGCTCTGCGAAAATGTAACTTCTTCCAAAAATTTATGCTTATTACTCGCGATGTCTCGGTACATCGTACTTGCAGACAATTTACAGACAAAGCAATCAAATTTTGATATTGTGTAAGGAATTTATTTTTTTACAGTGACAGGTATGACGTCGTGTTGACAAGGCTTTATCGTTCAGCCATCCTATGCTTCAAAGTGTGGGATATGCCCAATATTGGAAAAAATAACACCCAGGACTTATGCGAACGCACACTACAATCGTGGATGACCACGTCGATTCAAGGGCAGTCTGAGCGCCTCCATGGCGCTTTTTTGTTGCTTGTTAGCCTCATTGTCTTTACCCTCTTTCGTAGTACAGACTCAAAGTGAAAGCGCGTCGAGGAGAAGCAGAGAATAGACAGTCAATATTCCGATGGATACGTCTATTTCAGATTTGAGGTATGCTATATTTGCCACTATCACATGCTGTGCATAGAGCTCCATCTGCCCCCATGTATCCGGCGTTGCAGATGCAGTCGGTGAGGGCGGTGCTACCAATTAATGAGTTCGATAATGCGGGGCAGTTTAAACACACAGCACTGGTATCGGGCCTGTACGTGGCAGCGCCGCATGGCGTACACGTGCCTCCATTTACCCCCGTGTAACCGGCGTTGCAGGTGCAGGCGGTGAGGGCGGTGCTACCAACTAAAGAGTTGGAGAATTGGGGGCAGTCTAAACATTCAGAATTTCCAATCGAGATCTTGTATTTCCCCGAAATGCATCCTCGGCATATATTACGTATCGGCGTCCACCCTTTTTCACAATTACATACGGGGGATATCACATTGGAGTCCAATGCATCGTACCTCCAAATCCATGTTACAACATCTGTAATAGGGTGCGTAAATTTTTCAACAAAATCAACTTTGATACCACTTGCATCCACAGTATTTGCATTTTCTGAATACATTTGCACTATTTTTACAAATCCCTCTTCGGTGGAACTTGCAAGTACGTAATTACACGCTTCACATGGTTTGAATAAAAACATTCCATTCGAGTTTTTATACCGGTCACCGCCCATATATTGGTCTTGATATGTATACTGGCCATTGTAAAGAAACCACTGATTGAGTTTTGTTATAATTGGTGAGTGTATGACAGGGCCGCATACCGTACAGGTGCCTCCATCTGCCCCCCAGTGTCCGGGGGTGCAGACGCAGTCGGTGAGGGCAGTGCTAGCAGAAAACGAGATGGAGTTTTCGGGGCATGTTGAACAAACAGAAGGTCCAATCAAGTCCTTGTATTCCCCCGCATTACATTTTTTACACACACCAGCTCCCAGTGACACTGTCCACCCTAAATCACAATTACATACAGAGGATATCATATTGCGGTTGAGTGTATTATATCTCCTCGTCCACAATGTTTGACCTGGATAAGTGGATATGTCCTTTTCATCCCAATCACCACGTAAATAAAAAGCATTATTAACATCGTTAAGCACGAGACCCGTCGGCACATACGTTCTGCCTACAACATTACCTGACGATATAATTGAACTTGAAAATACGTAAATACTAGTAGGACTTGGTTTGTATAAATGCCGTCCATTCTGATTTCTGTACCGATCGGCACCCGAAACTTGATCTATATAATTATATTGACCATTGTAATCAGCGTATCTAGTGAATCCTGTTATTGTTGGTGCAAATGTATTAACGCACATCTGGGAGTAACAGCCTACAACAATAAATAATATGCAGATAAGGCGTATACATGCGTTTCCTGTGTGCATCGGTGCACTTTTCACGGATATAAAAACCCACGAAAACAAAGAAACAAATCCGTTGAGTAATCAGTGTGATTGCTTGTTTATATAACAGAGCAATCGCGACTTAGTGGATTGTTCGACACAAAAATGATGATATACAAATCGCAGAGAAACTATACAATTTTGCAATTTTCACCTTCGAATGAGGGCTGAGATTTTTTGACAACCTATAATTAGCCTGATTGTATCTTGTAGTGGTTGTTTAGAAGTCACTTCGAAGTGTTATCGCATATTGTATTCGAAACACGTATATAAAGCACGACTTTTCAGTGGATATCTCTAGGACGAGTTGGCGATGTTCAACATCGCCATCGACGAGAGTGGCGAGACTTGCAATTCACATGAGCTTGTGAAAAACAAGAGTGCTTCAAAAACAAGAGTGCTTCTGAGATTGGCAATGCAAGTATTTTTGTGTGTCGTGTAAGGACGAAAGGCATCCTGTGTCTTTGAATATCCGGCATGAGGTGCAGATTTCGAACCAAAAAGGGGTGGGGGGCGGGGCGTAGCAAAATATGTACGCCGCAAAATATGTACGCCTCTTTGAATTTTTGGTTATATATATTCCCTATGAATACGATGTAGAGAATCGGATTTTTGTATCTCGGCGTTGCTAGGTTACTGTTGCACGCCTTGTGTTTCGCGGTATGTCTGGTAGGCACACGGAAGGGGCAGGCCGACAGCAAGCGCAAGCGCATATGCAGCTGGCAAACATGTGCTGCAATGCAGATTGCGTGGCTGTAGCGAGTGCATCGCTGTCCTGGCCTGTAATATGTCCACTTTGCAACGTCGCCGTGTATTGCAATACGACCTGTCAAGATGCAGCGTGGGAGATTGGGCACCGCGAAAACTGCTTGTGTGTGAGGACGAAAGTGCGCCGTTTGTATTCGATACGTCGTGAAAGCTTGAAAAAAGTGCAGCTAGCGTACACTCAGCATCAGCACGACGTTGTGATGGACATGTCGGACAATATCATGCAACTCGTTGACTACATTTTGATGCGTGTTGAAACCCATGTAGATGACGTCGAAGACATGAAAGTAGCGGGTCTCTTGTACGGAATTCTGGCGTCGAGCCACGAGCACAGGGGACAGTTCAAGGAAAGCCTTGTATTTTATGAGAGATCGAAAAAATTACACGACCGAAATTTTTCGAATGTGGACACGGAAATCGTGCAGCAAAAGGTGCAGGTGTACACGAAGCTGGCTCTATGCTACCGCAGAGAGGGGGAGTTTGTAAAGGTAGAAGAACTTTTTTCAAAGTGTGTGAGGATGGTCAAGAGCTTTACCAATCGATTCTACATGTGCACGCAGCTCGGGTTTTCCAACCTGCAAATAGGAAAATTCGACGAGGCTCAAATGTGGAGCAAAAAGGCAATGAAATTGATTGCTATGCAGCCGCCGCAAAGCGACCAACCAGATCTCATGAGCGTGAAAATTGCGAAAATGTCATGTCTTGCAATGTGTCTGGACACATGCGGACAGGCCGAGTTTTTTCTTTATAATCACGACAGTGCACTGCTCTACTATGAGCAGATGTTGGTGCTAGTATCGAGACTCAACATGTCGTCCACCATTGTCTCTGACACGGAAGAAGATTTCTCGTCGCACTTGTGTAAGATGAAAACAACGCTGCGCATGGGGATAATTTACTGGGCGCGTGCGGTCACGGAATCTACAAAAGCGCGAATGCGCCGTGAGGAAGACGCCCGAAAGATTCGGGAATTTCCCGAAGTCCTATGTAGCCCACCACACAATCGCGAGCAAAGCCATCCGCAAAACAGAAGCAAATACGCGGATGATATACATGATGCAAAAGTACATCTGCGCCTGGTCCTACAGTATACGCGCCACTCCACTCATACTGAAGTGTTGAACATAGAGGCCGATGCAAACCTATGGATGTCTTTGTTACATTTTCATGAGAATGAAGTTCAAGACGCGCTTCATTTCCTGAAAACATATCTCCAAATCACGCTGGACAATGCGGACAAGCACTGCCAATTCTGCCCTCAAAAAAACGGCAACAATGATGTCGAGAATGAACATGTACAGCACAGAATGCTTGTCTGTGGCAATTGTCGCGTAGTGCGATTTTGTTCTAGAAAACACCAGAAAATGGCGTCAAAACAGTTGCATGTCGATGTGGGTAAGTATTACTTCAAACACAACAGCGTATGCTTCCTTCTCAAAACGTTTAAGCAAATGTCGCAAGGCGATGCTAACGCGAAAGAACTTGTCCACGCACAACTTAAGTTTCTCGAGAATCACAAGAATCGTCCTCGCAAAGGATTTCTGTATTGAATAGAGTTGTACAAGGCTCATCAAGGGTGCAATAGAAACATAGCACGTGCGCTAGAAGCATAACAACATGTTGTCCCACCCGAAACACACACAACTCCTCCCGTCGCAAACCCTCTGGGGGTCAGGCAGGTAGTCCCTTTGCCGGGAGGGTGTCTTGACCTACAGGTCTCTTCGTGGCCCCTTTTATGAGGGTCCCATTTTGCTCTATGGTGGGTCAAGCTGCTCAGACCACCCAAGTGAAGCCCATTTTGAAAAGTTTTTAATAAAAAACTTACTTGCTCGCCCACACTACAACAGTCTCTCTCACACAAAGCCCCTGAATGAAACATAGATGTGATCCTTCTCCGCACCACCTCTCATGTTTTCCGCGCAAGTGCATCATTGTTGGCCTTGCATGATGTCGCCTCCCCCAGCCACCTCCCGCTAAAAATACTCCCCCCTCTCCCTTTTTCCAAAAAGGGGCCGGGGGGAGTTGTGGTCCTGTAGGGGTGGTAGGCTATGCTTGTCCTCCGCTCAGCTAATCAGTGGGGAAAACAAACGTACGGTGGGATGGCCGAAAATTGATTCATTAATTCACTAATTATTGGAAAGAAGAAGATTCTGAGCTGTGATGTAAACAAAAACGAATTACATACTAGATCAATAGGACAGAGTACCCCGTCAAGATTGAGACGAAATTTTTAGCCTGCGCATTTTACCATATAGTTTAGCACGGTCTTGAATAGACTCTTTCTGCCGCACCGAGTCACGACCAATACGCAAAAGTATATAAGTGCCAGACGGCAAATCTTTTTGCCGTGTTTGTCTCGTACACTGATGCCGCCAACATTTGTCCGAGTCGAGCAGCTGTTGGCATATCGTTTGGTGGACAAGAACGTGATGGGTCCGTGCTTGTTGGAATACCGCTTCGCTGCACACCATAACGGTGCTGCTGCTACAGATAACGTATCGGAAGTGTGGGTCAGCACCGTGGCTTTGAGTGCAGATCAAAAGACTGCAGTTCGAAAACATCATGCTTCAAATGACAATTTATTTGTCAATGCGCCTAGCACAGTGCTTGGTAAGCGTCATGGCATAGACGAAAGCAGCAATAATACGTTTGAAGTGCCGTACAGCTGGGATGACAAGTGTGTTGTGCGTGAGGATTGTGTGCTCGACGACAAAGTATGGGCCTTCAGGGAAGACTCTACGATGCCATACAGAGGAGTAATAGAGGACGTGAACCCTATTGACGTGCAAGCTGTGTCCGTGTACTGGGATGACGGGGCCAAGTTCCAGCGCCTGGTTCGCGTGAATAGAGTATTTCCACGCATTTTCACAGAGCACACTGCTATGTCCCTAGCTGCTCAGGCTAGTCGTAATGCAGCTCAGGCCACTCTTCAAGCTGCCCAGGCCACCCGTGATGCAGCTGAGGCCACTCGTCAAGCTGCAACGGCTACCCGCGATGCAGCTGATGCCACTCGTCAAGCTGCCCAGGCCACCCGTGATGCTGTTAATGACGTGCAAGCCATTGCTCAGACTGTGTGTGAGGCAGCTCTCGCCACGCAGGACAAGATACACACTTGGCTTAGCAACATTCAACCTCCGCTGCCAGAACCGTAACCCTAGATCTTGGAGGGTATGCAAATGCACCAGCTGCGCCGAGACGTACAAGTGCTGGGTATTCGCCTTCTGATACAGATGGTATGCTTCGAAGATCTCGAACTGCTCAGTGGCGGTCCCCGTCCGTATGATAATACAGCCTTGTTTGCCAGCCTCGAAAACATGATTTTGTCGGTGATGCGGACCCACCTGGACCTCGTGCTGCAAGTTGCATGCATGAAGTTACTGAACAAAATGGAATGGGCTGGGATGCAGTCTCATCGCCAGCTCTGGCGTACAGCAACTTCGCTCTGTTTGAAAGCAGTGGCGACCAACCTTGAGAATGCAGAGTTGCAAGAACACGGATGCAACATACTCGGTCGCCAAGGTTCTACTATGGGGCTGCATCAAGAATTCAACACACTCTGCACCCAGGCTGTTTTGACGGCTTTGAAGATGCACCCTACGCACCAGGGCATATTGTATGCTAGTTTCAATGCACTTGTGCTGTTGTATTGGGCGCACGATCACGATACCCCGGTGCTTGGAGTCAATCTCATTTTGGCAGGTATTCAGTCTCAAGTGTCACTTGTGCAAAACGATTCGAAATTTAACCTCGATCCGAGCAACATGGAGGTTCACCGACATGCGAGTGCCGCAAAAATCATGTTTGCCGGTCTCGATTTGCTCTGCGAGTTGCTGTATATTGATCAATATGCGTTCGAAGGCGACATTAATACCTCCTACACACAGACACTTTTCACGGCCAAGAACTTCGGCGTGACACACACCGCGCTTTGCATCTTAAACTCCATGGGGGATAGCATCAAGCCGTGGGATTTCTTCAGCGAGCATAGTGCCGCTTACGAGAAGTTGCTCTGGCCTGAGAAGTTGCTCTGCTCTGCGACTGTCGTATGCATCCAGTGATACCTTCATGTGCGTCTTTTTTAAGAGAAACAATTAAAAATTATACCAAGATTTTTTGATGTTTGTATTTGTATTCATATATACGCCATACTTGTTATGTGCATGTGGCTCGTTTACACTGGACCAAATTGTGCTGGCAATACACTATGATACGCCGCACAATGTGCAGATGTTTTTCAACGTGCTTGTCAATTGTTTATTTCTACATACACTCGTGCTGGGCACGAAGGTGTACAGACGTAGCACTCTCTACAAGTGACGGAGTGGCACAAATTCTTGACTTGAACTGTCAGAAATTTTTAAAGTCGCAAGGAGTGGCAGAAATGTTTGTGTTATCGTCGAGTAATGGGCTGAACGTCGGGCCGCTTTGCAGTCAGCTACAACCTGATTTGGCAAATGTATTTGCTACACACAATTGCTCATGTCCCGCTGGTTTTACAGATGCGACGTACGCAAAAGATGGCCTGGGTCTGCTCGTGGGTCTCAAAAATATTGATATTGCACGCATCTCATGTCAAGAACAATGTCCACCAGCTTACACGAACATTTTCCAGACCAGACAAAGTAATGTATGTGCGTGTTGGAATCAAAGAGGCTGTACTTTCGAAGACAGGACACTCTTGAAACTGACACCACCGGAGCAGTATATACAACAAGGCATAATTATGATGCCAGACAGTCTATTATACGACTCTTCTCTCGTTCACTGTAGACAACCCTTCTGCGCTCAAAGTGTATCACCACACGACATCATGGTGTGCGCAGAGCAAAATATCGAATATACATACTGCAATGAGTGTCCGAGTGAATGTCTTCGACCACATCGCTCCTGCACAGTAGACACCGTCAGTCGTTTTTGTAATGTACTCTGTGACAGTGGATATATTCGAGTATTTGACAGCAAGCAGGCTGATTACGACTGTGTGCTCAGGGCAATATGTCCATTACATTTTTACAATAATGCCACCAGCAACCAATACGGTGATTTTTTTGAGCAAAAATGTGTCCCCTGTCCAAGAGGATATGATAATGCAAACGTGAATGCACGAGATTGCCTCCTATGTGCAGCTGGTAAAATGAATGATGCAGCTGGTTCCGTCTGTGACTTTTGTGTGGGCGACTCTGTCGTGCTTCCGGGTACCAATATATGTACACCTTGCGTGCTTGTCGATCCTGACACAAGCGTGCGACGCGGGGCTACAAATTGCTCAGACACCGTCTGTCGTCCCAGTATTTCTTCATCCATAACAAACTGCCTCTCGCTTGCGGAAAAACACAAACTGTCAAGTTGTAGACATCCTGGATTCGGTCTCGATTTTGCGGGAAACTGTGGGATGTGTGCTCGAAATCATGTGCCCAAGAATGTGTCCGAAATCATCGTGACTCCGGGTGCGGACACAGTAACCATCTGGTATCACCGCTGTCAAGAATGTCCAGCGCACTTTTTTACCGGCGATGTTGGCATGATCGAATGCATTGCATGTGCTCCCTTCCACGGGAGAGAATCAATGGCCAACTTTTGCTCCGTATGTCCACCAGGTAAGGCGTGCCGTGTTTTTGTACAGCTAATTCGTAATTAAACAAAATATCACAAATTAGGCCAGAAACCCAGGCACTTCTCACATCAATAACACAGCAAGAAGATGCTTACAGGATGTATTTTTACGTCTTACCTTTCTTGTGAACTTTAATTTCTAGTGCGCCCACGCACGCATTA